>Ga0056128_1010362_pt1 | contig 11624 bp, 4 predicted proteins | sample WorMetLIZISLAND2_FD_71113 | JGI IMG/M metagenome (GOLD analysis project Ga0056128, IMG submission 71113) | Marine gutless worms symbiont microbial communities from Max Planck institute for Marine Microbiology, Germany - Olavius geniculatus... ... | reverse complement strand
TATCAATCTTTATTCACCAAAGAATAGTTTGGTAACAACAGACAGAGACAGACAGACACAGAAACATACAGAATAAAGAACAGAGACAGACAGAACAATAAGAATAGGCCTAAATGTCTTAGCGGGACGGAAATAATTAGTGAAATTTTTAGCTTGTGGATTACAGGGTGAAGGCCTATAGTGTGGCTGAGTGGTATGTCTGCTAGCTGCAGTCAGGCCGGTCGGGTTGGATGTGGGTTTAAAAAGTGGCCCGTGGCCAACTGTTGTTGACGCTGGCAATGGATGGCCGCATAGTGTGTTGCGGTATTATTAGTCCACGCCAACCACCTGCCACTTCCGTGACTGTAAAGCGCTTTTGGTGTAATAAGCGCTATAGCATGTTGCCGGATATTTATCTTTATCTTTATCTTCATGAAGTCAGGTTGTTGTACGTGTGTGGTAGGCTTGGAGCTACGTGAAGAGACATTTGGTGGTGCGGTCCATTACGGCGTGTTCTGCGGCCGAGATGAAGTCATTCCGAGGAAAACTCGCTATGGACCATTCTGCGGCAAAGTCGTCAACACCAGCGAGATTAAGACTAACGACGACAATAGCTTCATGTGGGAGGTATACGAGCCGACAACTAGTGACGGAGATTTAATAATAGGTTTATGCATTTTGTGAACTCTGACTACACACAGCTTTGGCGAGTAACGTGAATTTTGCCGCAAGTAGGCCTAGCCTATCCAAGAAGCAGATATGGATGGGACGTGTTCCGCATGTTTAACCGAACAGGAGTTACATACAGGGGGCTGTAAGATGTCGGCCAGTAGCGCGATATTTACGCTTTGGGGACTTTATGCTTTGTTGCGACATTTAAAAGTTCATTGCTTTATTTCATAAAGAGAAAATGTATACAATATTTTATTTTTCCGAACATGGTCTAATTGGGTTTAAACTCGGCCCTGGCAGGTAACGATTTTTTTCGAAAGTAGCTAACAGGATGTGGGGAAGGGTGGGGTATAGCCTATACAGTGTTTGGGGAAACATGTTGCAAAAGATGCTTAAAAAGTGAAGAATGGCAATGTGAAGATAAACGGGATAAGGTTAGGTCATGTTTAAAATTTTGGGTATTTTTTATTTTTATTGCTTAAAGCTGCGACAATAGTTTAGTTCAGGATTAGGATTAGAATAAGCACAAGTAAAGGGCATATTTACAGTATTATCTTTACGGTAAAGATTCGAGTTAGAGTTAAAATTAGGACATAAGGGTGGAGGTTTAGAATCGTGTTAGGTTGGATTTTTAGATTCGTTTTTATTTTTACGATTTCATGCAGATCTGACTTTCATTTTTAACAGCAAACTGTTAGGCCCCTATTTGATGAGCCGATTGGGGACCGAGGGCATACAGCGCGCTCGTCGAAATACATCGTGATAAGGTGCATAGAAAATGCTTTTAGAGAATGCTCCTGGATAGGTGTGAGGTTGGAAAAGTAGAGTTTTAAGTAGAGTTTTATGACGTCTGGCGCTGCAGATATTCAAAGACGGTCGTCTAAGTCACTTTATCGACGGTCGCGGTACGAGCGGCAACTGGATGGCGTACGTCAACTGCGCGCGCCACTCGCTGGAGCAGAATCTGGTAGCCATCCAGACCGATGGTCAGATCTACTACGAGGCTTGTTGCGCCCTGAGGCCGGGGGTCGAACTGCTGGTCTGGTACGACACCGAGTGTTACGTCAAATTCATGGGAATACCCGTCGGTCTGAGGGACTCGGCCGCATCTACGGCGACCACCGACAACGGTCTGGACGATGGACTTACTCGCAACGAAACCATCGACGACTGCGAGAGTACGTGCCGTAATAAGCTTACTGTATTACAAAAAAACAAAAAGCTTAGCTGTCGCTAGGATAACCAATCGTACTAATTGTCAGTGACCTTCAAGGTTATCCAGGGTCTATAATTTTTAACTCATTTGAAAGCCAATATGCCACTTCGTATTAGTGATCAGTAGTAACCTTGGCCGTAACTCTCACCGTTTCCGAAATATGGCAAGTTTTCCACTGAATTTCTTACCCTTACCCTTACCCTTACCCTTCTTCAATTTGGACTAGACCGCTAAAATTTTGCGTGCCTAGGTGTATGGCACATGGCTAATTATTTATGTAAAAGTTTTTCCCTATGACCTAACGCTTAGCCACAATACATCCGTGACAGACGACGGACGAGCAGACGGAAAGACGGACGGACGACTACCATGCAAATAGCTCGACCGTTACTTAAGTACGGCCGGCTAATAATTATGTTTCTATTGCTACAATAAGCCTATAATAAATATAGATTTTAACACGGCCTACAGTGTATTATGGGAGTATGTGAAGCAAGACATAACACACAGTAATATAAGCTGTGTTGAAACGTATAGGGGCCCACTTATTTCTTGGCGGTTAAACACTGGGCGTAGATGCACCGAGACACGTCAGAGCACGATACGTCTGCTGCAGGACAGCTGACAGTCACGCAGGCAGACGTCGCTACGATAGCTATACGACGCGCTTAATATTTTGCTGTCGCGCGTAAAAATTGGCGTACGCAGGTTTGTGCTGTCCGACTTCTCCGAGTGCCCTTCTAGTTTTATTTTGTTTGCTTTTTAGGTGGTATCGCAACAGTATTTTACGATCATTTCAACTGCGTTTTGTTAGCGTTCCAATAGATATAATGTTCTTTTATCTGTGTGTAGGCAGCGCCGGTTATCAGTGTGAAAGATGCGGGAAGGTGTTTGCCTATCAGTACTACCGAGACAAACACCTCAAATACACGCGATGTGTCGACCAGGGCGACCGCAAGTTTCCCTGCCACCTCTGCACTAGGTAAAGCAACTAATACGTCATTACATATTTATACCGTTTATACCATATTTAATTTTTTTGCACAATTCGCAACGATAATTAACGGATTATATGGCGTAGCCAGAATATGAATGTAGGGGGCACTTGAAGGGTGAGGATGGAGAGGAGTGTCCCCTCTCAACCGTAAGTTTGGGGAGGGGATACTTTCCCCCCAGAAATTTGTTCGATTTTTGTGTGAAAATAAAGTGTTGTGGTACATGTCTGGTACTATTTTAAGTACGTGAGTAGGTAGAAAGGGGGCGTGCCACAGTGCCCGGGCCCCCTCATGGGTAATATGCTATTGACGGATTAACGTAAAACATCTCGAATCAGATGATTCTTAGCTTAATGTAGAATAACTCGTGACAAATTTAGGTTGAAACATGAAACACGGCAGTTTTCATGGTCGCCCTTCATATCATGCTTGAGCGTCGATAATTGTTAGATAGCTTACGACATTTTAAAAAACTCTTTATAAAGTCGGCTGGGAGGGTGAATCCGCAGGATAATTTTTTTGCCCAGGGGCTCATTTCCGGTTTCGGGAATCTGAATTAGTCAAGCGGTTTATGGTGACATGAAGGAGACGGGGAAAGCGTGCAGGTGTGGGTACGGCATAGTTCAAAGTAAAGATGCACACATATTTTTTTTATAGGAGGGGCAAAAAATAAAATATAATCCGGTACTTGCTACAGCCATTGTGACATGAGACGGACTCGTGGCCAAAAGCGCTTTACAGTATCGGAAGTGGCAGCTGATTGTCACGATATCGCAGCGCACTATGCAGCCATCCATTGCCCGCGTCAGTGAACAATTAAACCTGCAGTTTGCAGCAAGCAGACATACCAGCGCCCCAATCAGCCACACTAAGCTTACCTTCACTCCGTAGCGCGTACTCTAGGCCTACTACTTATTTCCCATTTCGCTGAATGTAGAAGGCTGAGTTGACCGTTGACTTACGTTGACCAAGTCTGAACTTATGGGATGGTTTGTGTGTGGTCTGTGAGACAGTGTGTGTGGTTTAGCTGCAATTTCACTATAATGCGCGGAAAGTTTGTTTGTTTTTCTATTTGTTTGTCTCTCTGTCATACTCTTTTGGCGCCTTCTCTGTTGCAGGGTCACAGACCCCGACCGCAGCGTTTGAGTCTTTGCGTCTTAGGTACGTGCGCCTCTAACTTGACCCTTACTCACCCGTACCGGCAGACTGCATGGGGGATTGAGTTGCCGGCTGGTCGTCAGTATAGTGCTTAGCGCAGCGTGTAGTGAATTCTTCGCGGCGTCATCTGGCGAATGACAGTCACTTTTTAAAGGTCCTCCCGCCCGTACGGCGGGAACTTTGCTAGTGCACGTAATGTTCCGTTGCAGGTCGTTTGAGAAGCGCGATCGGCTGCGCATTCACATTCTTCACGTGCACGAGAAACACCGTCCTCACAAGTGCGTCGTCTGCGCCAAGAGCTTTAGCCAGTCGTCCAGTCTCAACAAACACATGAGGGTACGTAGGCCTACGTACACAGTGTCCCAAAATTAGCGGCACCCCTGTTTCAAACACACCTAATTCAGTTTGTAGTTCATGGATTTCAACGAAATATCCTACACTGCACTATCTTAACATCACTTACAGTCACACCCATTGTGACGTACGCAACTTACCGTGTGTGCTCAGTGTAACGTCACTATGACGTCGGAGTTTGTTTACATTAAGATACGTTCAATGCATTGTTATTGACAAAGGGATCAAGCAGCAGCGTACTCGCCTTAGACTATGAGCTTGCGTCGAGATCAAAAGTGGCCACTTTAAGCTCAAACTTTAAAGACAAGTTCAGAATGATTGTCTCAATGACTGGTTTAAATTTTGTAAAAAAAAAAACAATCTGTTAGACATTAACGATTTTACACTAACTTGTCTGTAGGGGTGCCGCTAATTTTGGGAAACGGTGTATATTACGTGCTAGGTACTGCACAGGTACAGTGGATAAGCGAGCACGAGCTTATACCACTCCAGACCGTGGTTTAATCTACTTAGAATGCGATCAGGTGGCATAGTCTGCACCGTTGTCTGCTTTATGACGCATGGCTGCAGCCAAAAATTGAAAAAAGTACCAGTGCAAGCTGTGTGTGATTTAATATTATTCACCACCAGACCTATAGGAGGTAACACACTGATCCCACGTGGCAGGTGATGCTCCGTAGCTTCGGGATTGGTCACCGCTAAAAGCTGTAGCTTCTAACCTCTCCGTGCAATAGTGTCATAATTGGGCCGACCGTTAAGATGTAAGCAGGTCCCTTTGCTACGAGTTATCTGTCGTCTGTCCGTTCGTCCGTAACGGATATGATTGCGGCTAAACGGCGAGATATAAAGCCTATGCTGCTGTTAATCACTAATAAGAGATCGCATATAGCCTTTTAAATGACAAGAAAATTATTGACCTTGGATAACCTTGAAGGTCAGTACGCGCTATTATGGCTAAACGGTACGTCGTATCTCAGAAACGGTGAGAGATAACGACAAGGTTGCTATTAATCACTAATAGGCGTTCACATTCAGGGCCGGATTTAGGAGGGGGCGGCGGGCCCCGGGCCCCAGGCCTCCTACCAACAGGGGTCTCCCACCAAACCCCTCAATTTTTAAAACCCTGTAATTCGATAGCCAATCCCTTTCTGAAATCCCAAATACGCCACTGGGCCCAGGCCTCCCACCAGGGGCCCCAGGCCTTCCACCAGCTAAATCCGGCCCTGTTCACATTTGCTGTTTTCGGACACCGGCATACAGTGAACCCACCCTAGCGACAGCTGGGCTTCTTGTTTTATATGAAGCAGTGATATATGATTGATTGATCGAACTGTATGCTGTATAGGTGCATAGCGGCGAGCGTCCGTACAAATGCGTCTACTGCAGTAAAGCGTTTACAGCGTCAAGCATTCTGAGGACTCACATTCGACAACATTCCGGCGAAAAACCGTTTAAGGTGCCTAGGCCTACTGAGTATAGTCTTTTTTACGGCTGACATTATTGATTGTAATAAAATTCTGTTCTGATTAACGAAAATTAAGAATTAAAATTTGTGTTAATAAACACGTTCATACAAGTTTACTTTCGTTAAAAAATGCGTCTGTTATGACAAGAAAACACAAAAGTCAGGCAAATCACTGGCTAGAACCCGCGCCATGCAAAAAAATTATAATAGCCAGTCAGTCGGCGGACCCAAAATATTCTGCGGACCACAATTTGCAAGCTGACGTTTCTCATTGCCTGACGCGTTACACACGCAAAACAACCACGAAACCCTGAGCATCAACCTTGAAATTTAATAGGTTTTTGGAATTCTCAAGATACGTGTTCACGCAGAACGTCATCAAGTTTCATGTAAGTGCAGCGGTTTATGAGTTATTGTGACCACAGTGCATTATGCTGCAGTGGCGTAACAAGCATTTGAATGTAGGGGGCACCTGAGGGGTAAGATGTGAGGAGGAATGTCCCTTTCCCATCGTAGAAGGGGTATGGAAAGAGGGCTGTGCCGTGTCTGTCCACATCGGGGAAAGGGTTCGTAGACGGGATTGTGCTCTTTCCGGAGTAAATTTTCAAATTTTATGTGTGAAAATGAAATGTTTTGGGACAATTTGGCACTATATTTTGAGTAACTGAGTAGGCTTCTTGGGGCGGCACGTGCCCCAGTGACGCCTTCGCCTGTGCAATGCTAAAACATTAGTAATTTTTGCTTCCGCGGGCAGTAGGCCTAATACAATAGCTGTGTATAATTATGTGTGTGTACTTGCAGTGCAAGCACTGTGGGAAGCCGTTTGCGTCGCACGCGGCACATGACAGTCACGTGCGACGGACACACAGCAAGACAGTGTCATCAGCCGGTGCCGCGGTCACAGGGGTCACCTGTACCATCTGTAGACGCAACTTTACACACGCATACGAGCTTGAGTACCACATCAGCTCACACCGAGGTGCGTTGTCTAGGCTACACACCCGACTAGTCCATTAAAGGCTTGTTTAGGGACAGAAATGAAATGAAATCTAATACCCCGTTTTCACGATCCAGCAAACATCGAGCAAACATCACGCAGGCCTGATGGAACCCCGCCCCTGGCTCAAACGTAGGCCTAGGCTTGGCACACAGCTGATCACGTGTTATATAGGCCTTCCAATTACAACCCGCCCGTCCTCTTAATTAGCGTGCTAATTACCATAGCTCGTCGAGCTAGCTCGATGTTTGCTCGATCGTGTAAACGGGGTATAATGTATCAAAATGAATTGAACTGCAAGTTTATCTTTTTATTACAATCCGTAAAATGCAACTAAACTAAACTGAACTAAACTTGCAGCTTGAACAAATGAAATAAATAAAATAAAATAAATAAACTCGCAGTTTTATAGTTTAGTTTAGTTTTGTCGTTTAGGACACTGCTTAGATGCAAGTAAAGTGAGCCTAATCTGAAATGTTAGTTCAACTCAGTTCATTTCATATCGTTTCACAGATGTCAAATAACGTTCCAGAAAAAAATATAAAAACGTTAAAAAAACGCGGAAAAAATTTTAAAACGTTAAAACGTTGAATAAAAAACGTTGGTCATAATTTGTTTAGTCTCTTGCCTAATGCTTAATGCTGTAGGTGCAGTATATCTGGAACTATAGTCTAGATACAGATAACTGTATTTAATTTCAATTTAACCGTGTTGTCATATGACCATAGCACTGACTAACCAAACATGCTACATAAACAACTTTTCATTTGGTATATTTGGATTAAGTAAACTAAGTAAGTAAGTAAGTTAGTTAGTTAGTAATCTTTTATTAAACAACGGTCAAACGCCATTGCAAAACAGAACATAACATAGCAAAATCGGTAGGCCCTACAATTATATCAATAAGAAAAATGAAATGATTAGCATCAATATGACCAATTAATTCGTTTCTTTGGTTCCGAAAGTTGCAACGGGAAACCTGTCCCAGCGCAGTAAGCGTCATCTGCCATGATACAGCATCACACAGTGGAGTTCTAGACTATTTTTCCACATCTTTGTTCCATGGAATTTGACGTTTCGTACCACGGCGCGTAAGCCGGGGCTGGGCGCGCGGCTTGGTATTGTAGCCTATCGGCTACTTGGCCGTTAGTAAAGTCGTGACCGGGCTTACGAACACAATTTAAGCATGCATGTACATTGGTTGCAAAATAAATACGAACAGTGTTTGAATTGTGAAAAATTAACCGAGGGTGAACTTTTCGACGGTCGGAGCTCGATCAAAATTATGATGTAAATTGTACGTATATAGGATATAGCTGACCCCCCAGTAATAATTTGACAGTGTGTTATGGGGGTTGAGAAAACAGTTGGGGGTTCAACCCTCCCCATCCCCCCTGCAATTCAAACACTGGATACGAATCGTTAACCGCGCACTTCAAAGACGTGGTACAAACCGTCATATAATTGACACAGTGATATCTGCCAGCCGACACAGGTGAATGTTCCCCGCAGCCAATCAGGTCGGTACTTGATTTACCTACTCTAGAGGGAAGGAGGCTGAGTTGGCCTTGGTGGTTGGTTATATACCGAGATGATTCACCTGTCCACAAACAGTCGCTGATTCAAGTTGTAACCATTATAGTAAAGTGGTCGGGAGTCGAATACAATCCCAAGTCTACCTTCCCATAACCGTTAAGCCACCAATACCCCGTTTACACGATAACGCTGGCTCGACGAGCTGGCTTGACGTTTGCTCGATGTTTGCTTGATCGTGTAAACGGGGTAGAAGCCAACTTATTGTTTGCTGTGTGTAGTGGATTATTCGTCAGCGGGCGCGAACAACCAGTTGACGACGACCTATTCCGACGATTCTCTGTCTCTGCCAGACCTCGGCGGCAAGTCAGACGTTGATGCTGTCGACATGGTCGCGGTGCAGGACAGACGACTGAACACCGCCAGGACCAGCGTCACTTGATCACAGCGACGTCACCCGGAATAAAGCATGGTTTTATCAAACGCAATGCAGGCAACGTATATATGCAGCGTACGCAACACAAGAATAGACACCGCTTCTATTTTTTTGGCCAATTAGTCGCTTGCGTTAACTGCGACTATTTCCTTTGGTGCGTAGGCGTCACTTGTGGCGCGGGGCCATGGGCATGGGTTTAACAGCTGGAAGTTGATTTATTCCGATAGACAACTGCAATTTTTTGATCTAAAAGATATGGCTGCTGCTCAAGATTTTAACTTTGCCCGCAAATTCTCCCAAATATGGGATTTCCACCTTTTTAACCTCGAACGTTGTATTTTAGGAGAAAATTTCCGACATGCTAAAATTTGGGGGGGGCAATTGTCTTTTTGCCCTTTTCCCTGCCATGATGCCACTGGTGGACATCACTTTACAAAGGGCGCCGCCGCTGCTTTAACTATCGTTAAGGTGCGTACAGACCGACGTAACTGAACTGAACTGATACGGTTTAGTTTTTGACAAACTGACCAATCGGCGAGCAGGGCGAACCCACTGGTCATTAGTTGACGCGTACGTGCGCGTAGTTTTGTAGTCACCGACGCCGTTAGACGGTGCCTACTGTAATGCATTACTGCTTGGCTAAAAATCAGTTGACTCAGTTCGTCAAAAACTACATTTTGCCAGTTCAGTTTAGTTCAGTTACGTCCGCTCTGTACGAGCCTCAACTGCGGCCGATAGAACGGCAGAACGCAATTGTATGTGTGCTATATACTTGAACGCTGTTAGCTAGGCCTAAAGAGAAAAAAAACTTTTGCTTTCAGTTGCCGTCCGTCACTAGAAAAAAAATTTGCGTTCCTAAAAATTTATTAGACCTTTGAAAATATCAGTGCACATTTTTTGTATGCTTTCGAAGTTTTGCTAAAATGCACTGTTTGCCTCTAGTCTAAAATGTTGCAGTAACTTTGCTTAAGTTCTTGTGAGAATTATTTAATGTGTCGGTTGTTTTTATGAGTTGTTGAATAATATTACATGGCAGTTCATGATGTAGAAATAAATAATAAGAAAAATTTTCCGCCGCCCCCTGTCCCTAGTTTTTTTGCCGGATGCAACCGGAAGCACGGGCTTTTTTCGGACCTTAGTATATAATAGTCGTTGTCTGGTGGACACTGCCAGACTGAGTTTGTGCTATTTCGTGAACAGCGAAACAATTCTGCTCCAATATTATCATTACTCACTAAACGTTATAATCTAAAGGATAAGCTGGAATGGACACTGAATCTGTAGAAGCATAAGCTACCATGATTGCTTCGTCACAGTGCAAATCATTTTGTACTAGTGTGATAATAATGAAAATAAAGTGATATTAACCAAATAAATCATGGTAGATGCTACATTTCTCTCTTAGGCCTAGTGCAAAACTGTTCTGTCTCACTCACTGTATAGGTATACGTGAATAAATTGTGCGTCGTGCGTTAATGACTGTTGTTGTGGTTCGTCCTCGTATTTCGTATTAAAGCCTAGATTTCATCGCATGCAACGTTGTACGCAACGGACGTAACGCAATAATAAACACCGCTTCCATCTTTGCGTTTTGGCCGTTGAGTCAGCAACGTCAGCTTGCGTCAAAAACGTTGGCCTACGCAAGATCCCTCTGTTGCGTCCGATGCATTGGATAGAGACTAGACTTAATGCATGAGTTAAGCCGCGTACAGAGCGACGTACCTGAACTGAACTGAACTGACATGGCTTAGTTTTTGACGAACTGACCGCTGGGCAAGCAGTAGGCTGATGCATTACTGTAGGCACCGTCTAACGGCATCGGTGATACGTGACTATATCGCGTAAGCTATACGTCAGCCAATAACCAATGAGCTTGCCTATTGGTCAGTTCGTCAAAAACTAAACCGTGTCAGTTCAGTTCAGTTCAGTTACGTCGCTCTGTGTCCGCCTTATAGACGGCGCCTATACATGTGCGATGAAAGTTGAACGGAAATTTGCAAAGCTTCAATTGTGACATACGAAAAAAAACTTAGAATTATTTTGTTTTAGCGTTATTGTATATACGCGCTCTGCCTAGCTCGCACTGATTTATATGCTAATGACCCACAGAACTGTATTAGGTTTCAGCTTTGTTACGCAAGTTCATCCAGAAACGTTTAAAGTTTTTGGAAACAGTTTCCCTTCCGCTTAATTTAAAATGAGGCGACGCAGGCGCCGAGAACGAGACGCCGTATGCGTCGCAAAGTGCGACGGGAGGCAGACGTTTCGGTTCATGGTTTTGTGGCGTGCGTCACCGTGACGAACACCTATACTGCAATGCGCCACGAAGTCAGAGAAACCGGAAAACGGCCACGAGACGCCTACTCGGAGATGATTGCGTCTATGCCAAAGAAGTTCAAATCTGTGGTTCGCGAAGATGCAATACAGTGTCCGCATAGGCAGCATTTTTTGTTGCCTCTTTCCACATCCACATGCATGGGAGCAGTTTTATGCTGCTTCAGAAATGTACTTAAGACACTGCAATCGCATGCTGGGCTGCTAATTTCTACAGACTCTGTCATAATTAATGTTTATAGAATTTGCCAATTTTGCCAGTGTATTAGTCGTAATTGTCATAATTGTTTTTTTCGTATTTGCCAATTTTTCCGGACTTTACAATTAATGTTTACAGAATTAGCTAATTTTTACGGACTGTATGCGCCTGTACTAATGTGAGTTTTACAAGGTAATCTGGTAATGCTGAAATAAAGACTCTATATCTGTAATATTGGCGGTCAGTGGATTCATTATTAGCTGACTGGCTAGCGGCGAGACCACAC
>Ga0056128_1010360_pt1 | contig 11626 bp, 5 predicted proteins | sample WorMetLIZISLAND2_FD_71113 | JGI IMG/M metagenome (GOLD analysis project Ga0056128, IMG submission 71113) | Marine gutless worms symbiont microbial communities from Max Planck institute for Marine Microbiology, Germany - Olavius geniculatus... ... | reverse complement strand
TGGATGGCCGCATAGTGCGCTGCGGTATCATTAGCTCATGCCAATCAGCTGCCACTTCCAAGATTGTAAAGCGCTTCTGGTCTTGAAGAAGCATGTAAGAAGCGCTATAGCAAGTACGCGGACTTTACCTTTACCTTTACCTTTTTCATTCGTGTTCGTTTGTTTTTAATTGTGACCCATAAAATGACTGCACAGTATGTTACATATTTTTTGTTGACTAAAGTTGTAAATTTGAATTAATTGATTGCTTGTCTGTTGCCTTTATCGAACTGCCCCAGTCTGCTACCTTTGAGACACTTTAACAGAACCACTTACTGTATAGCAGACTCTAGTTTCAGGAACCGTAAAGCCTTTCCATAAGTTCGAGGGGGCCACCCCGAACGAGGGCGCTAAATGTGAGGGGGTGGGCAAAATTTGCGATTTTTGGCCAAATAAGTCGCTGTATCTCAGTAACGGTGCGAGATAGGGTCTAGGTTACTATTAATCACTAATATGACACTAATCACTAATACCGACAGAGCCGTTCTATACTGTCTTTCATGTCATTTCAGGCAAAAAAATGTTAGAAATTTGCGCAAAGGTCCACCGCTGTAGCACGCGGTATGTTTTGTAGAAGCTATCCTGTAAATTCCACTATCTACACCTAGAGCCTATAGTTGATGACGTGCTTTTGGAATTTGATATATGAAACATGAAGCTAAAGCGTTAAACGATCGAAGTGCGTGTTTTACGAGTTAATTGACTTAGCTTCCGTCCAGCCATACGATGCGGTCAGGTGGGTAGATATAGATAACATTATACCTGCATTACCTGCAAAAGTACGTTGGAGATAGGTAAATCACGCGATAAAAGCTCTGCAGACTGCCGGAGAACAATAGCATATGTTCTTTCGAGTTCCGACTCGTGCTGTTTGCTCAGTGCTACTGTGTGCAGTGTGCGTGATACGTTGTCGTTATCAATATCAAATATCCTCTCTGTTTCTCGTCCAATAACTATATCAAAAGCCGCATCAGTATGACAGTCATTACAGGTCTATACGTCAGACCCTGACGTTATAAACTTTTTTCGACATCGACATCAACGCCAGAGTTAATAGTAATAATAACAAACATGGACCAAAATAATTCGGCAAAAAGCGAAATCGCTGTGACAAGTTAACCCAACTCCTCGTTTTTGTTCGTCAGGTGGCAGCATAGCCTGACAGTTTGGCCAAAATTTGCAATTGCATGTTTTGGCTGAGGGTTCGACCCACAAATATCTTCTTTCCCTGGGGGAACAATGTCGACGACGATATGGCAGCCAGACGACAGACACAACACGCTACGCAGAAAAGTGTAGGAATAAACGGAATCGCTAGCGTTGTAAGAATGATTTCGCTCAGCAGTACACAGTATTATTACGCAGATGCGGAGCAACAGAGACGCACTCCATGTAACCTATCGTGGCCAGCACTGGCGTAGCCATAGGGGGCACGTGCTTCCTTACGAGTCTGATCAGTTACTCAAAAAAGTGCAAAAAATGCACCAAAATGCTTCATTTTAACACACAAAAAATCGAAAAATTTTCTGGGAAGGGGGCACAGCCCCTCCCTAGACCCTTTCTCTGGTGGGGAAGGAGACCCTCTACTCACACTACCCCTCAAGTGCCCCCCTGCGTCCAGATGCTGGTTACGCCAGTGGTGGCCAAAAGTGTTTTACAGGACGTCAGCATAGTCTGCTGTGGAGGTACTTCGACTACGGCAAAGGTCCGTTCGTCCGTCTGTCTGTCACGCGGCGCTGGTACGCTATCATAACGATGCAAACTAGGATCGTGCAACTTTCGCCGTCGGCTTTGAAAAGGACTTTGCCTTAGAATCCGTAAGGTTTATCCAGAAATTTTAATGGGGGTCATTTTGATTGGTGATGTAAAATAAGACAATGTTTAAGATTTTGGACACATAAGTTGCTTTATCAATAGCGCGAGGTAGGACTTAGAACTAAGATTACTAGGAAGTCGCATGTTAGCTTTCGACTGATACCAAAGATCAGCTACATTCGGTGATCTTGAAGGCTTGAACAGCCATTACGCTCGATACTAGTTTTGCACTAATTTTGTCGTAATTTTTGACTGAAACGGTATGTTCTGCTGATATCAAAAACGGACGCTTGCTGGTGGATAATGGGGTTCAGGCGAAATGTACGAAGCTGACGCCTTGTTTTCTTAGCGGCAGCTGAGCTTCTTGTGTTATTCTATAGTTAGTTACTGTTAGTACTCTGTGACACTATGACGCGAAATGACCTTTTGTGTGTTAATGTGCCTTCGCAATTCACTCACGCTTTCATCGCTTTCGTGGATTTTCACGCATCGTTGCGCCGCATGCACGTGTCATGCCTTTACAGTATAGATTATATTATAGTCTGTTAACTGTTGTTTTCAGACAGCCAGCTATATTTTTAGACTTCGATACAGAAAATTGTTTTTTGTAGCCTCGAATTTTGTCTGTACGGTATCAGTTTTTGATGTTCATTTATGAATTGCACAGAGACGAATTTGTCTTTATCAGATACAGATCTGTCTCGTAAGTAACGCAGTAACGCATTGAGCCTAACAGAGTAATGAGGTTCAAAAACGGTTAACTTTTAGCACTAGATAAAATAGTTAGCTTGAAAGTAAGTAATATATAGCGCCTTAACTGTTAATAGCACCGAACGCGCTCAGTGTGCTAGTAAAACGAGAATTTACGTGTAGAAATGTCTCAGCTGGCGTCCAATGATAGACAGAAAGAGTGTGTGCAGCCTATCTTATGCATTTGCTAATGTTCAGAGTATTTGCGATAAAAGTTAACATTGCTGCTCCAGGTCGACATATTCGGCGGCGCTGCTGGGATGCTGCTGAACCTAACGTGTGGAAAGTTTCCGAGTTCCTGGTGGACATTTACAACGTGTACCGTGTCCGTAACATCGCTCGTGGTTATCGTCGTGAAATTGTGTCTGACTGGGACCGTGGTTAACTCTCGCTTGCGTCAGATGCTAGTGGACAAGTTGCTGCTCGGAGTTCGGACGACTCAGACAGTCGAAATCTTCAACATCACGTCATTTCGCGGCAGGCTGATCAACTCATTCGATCAGCTGCCAGGTGTCGACGACGTGAACTCGTTCCGTTGCCTCGAGACAAGAGCCGCCGGTATGACGTTTCCGATCTGTGCGTACGACGACCAGAGTGACGTCTGGGTGTCGAAGGAGTTCAACCTCGGTGGGTACTGGGAACGCCAGTACGTCCAGAGGTTTATCCGTCTACTGCGGCGCGATCCAGACATCGAGTTCGTGGACCTGGGAGCGAACATCGGCGCGTTCACTCTGCCGGCAGCTCGCGTGACTCATGTCGTCGCCGTCGAGCCGTATTTCAGGTCGATGGGCCGACTGTTAAAGTCCGTTCAGCTAGGCGGAGTAGCGCAGAACGTGAGCCTGGTGTTCAACGCCATCTCCAATCAGCGATCTACGTACACGCTCGGCTTCGACACCGGCAACGTGGGTGGCACGTACCTGAAGATGCAGAAGACGCTGGACACGACGATTGACTGCGGGGGTGCGCCGTGTGCTCGGACTATACTCCTAAACGACCTTCTGCCGCTGATGCGTGGACAGCAAGCTGTGATGAAGGTCGACGTTGAGGGACACCAGACTCGAGTGTTCACAGACTCTGCCGCCGCCAAGTTCTTCGAAGTCATCGACGTTTCCGTCATCTTCATGGAATGGATGGATCTGTGTCGCCAACAGGACGTCATCAGCTCGGAAGTCAGCGATCTGATTCGTTTCTTCAGCAGGCGCCAGTACCAGGTGTTTGCTGAGAGCACGCGCCGATTGGGTACCGACTGTAGACAGTGGACGAAGGACGTCGTATTCGCAAAGCACTCGCTGGCGTTCTGACCATAGAGCTTCGTACACAGTATTTTTAGTCATGAATATATTGTATTAGGCTATTGATCGATTTCAGCTTTAGAGAAAAAAATAAAATTAGTTTACGCTGAAAACAATTTTGCAAATCATCTAACATTTTATTGCAAATGCGTTATTTTACAGGTAACAACGTCCAACCTAAGATTTAGTCTTTTACGAGTCACGTTAGAGGTGCAAGCGCTTCAATGACCTTATAGAGCCCCGAGCGGGACGACACAAAAATAAGCTTAAGGTAAGAAAATAATAGGCTCTTAATCTTATGTGCGTGACAAAGATAACTAAACTTGTAAACAGATACACTTTGCGTGGCGCACACGCAATTTCACACAGCAGAAGACGTTATCTGACAACATGAGAAGAAGCTTTAAGCTTTTGGCGGCTGGAGCTTTGCCTCAGACCCCACTGGCCGAGTTTACAGCGCTCCCCAGAACTTTAGCTGGTGGAAAAGGGCTGGCTTGCTGAAACCCCCTCAAAGTTCTACCATTGCTGTCATCTCTTCGCGCTTTGAGCTTCGGTCCTTTTGGCCTTGCAACTGAGAGCCCATAGCTCATTGCTGAATTAAGCCTCTGGAATATTTGCTACGCCACTAACAGTGCACAAGGCATAAGATCAAGCAGTGAAGGTCGACAAAATGGCACGCATGGCTACTTCTGCGGACTGGCAACATCAGTAATAGGCCTGTAACGACTGTAATAAAATAGTGTATGTCAACGGTGTTTAGGCCTAGGCCTATGGTAGACTACGACAACCACAACACCCGGTTCAATTTTAATGACTAAGAAACAACTCCGGGCGACAGTAGACCTTTAAACCAAGACATTAACAATGCGCTTGAACGCCCGTAGTGTCTCCATTCATTGCCAACATTTTATTACTGTTCGGCCCAAAAGCAATTTTTTTATTTGATTACATGGCGTCAGTATTGCAGCACGTTATGTGGTCAATTCAGATGCTTTAGTCTTGGCTATCGCAAAGGTGTTCGTCCGTCTGTTCGTCTGTCTGTCTGCCTGTCCACCACCACACCACAGACAGACTGACGGACAGACGAACGTCCACACCCTGCTGGCCTGTCAAAACGGTGCAAGCTATGATCACGAAATCTTTAATGTCGGCTTCCCGGAAGACTATAATTCCAGAATTGGTATTGATGGTCTTGTAGTTTCTGACGTTGAACAGTAGGCCTACTGTTTTCCGGATATTTGCCGCGCTTTTTTACGAAGGGCACGCTAACGTTCAAACATCAAATTAATATTTCATATGGGTACTTAAATTGCGAAACACGTTTTCAGGCATGCGCCTAGGCTTATATTTATTTTGCTAACGTTACATTGCCGAACGTAGCGTATACAGCCACAGTATGAGGAGCGCGTGGTATAGGGCCTAGCCAAAGTTCCAAAAGTCACATTTTTAAGAGTAGCATTATGATGAGACAAAATGCGTAAAGCTGAAGCCTTGCTTTCTAGGCGTTAGCTGAGCTTCTTGTTTACTTTTTATTTGATTACTGCAGCGAGTAACCATCAAAAGTCGTATGAAGTGACGTCGACGTGAATTAGGCCTATCATTTGCCGACAGACGTAATCTCTAGAACACTATATGGCTCAGCTTCCGCATGCATGATACAGGTATACAAGTTGAATATCTAGGTCTGCCTAGATATTCAACTTGTATATTAGATATTAGATAACTTAGATATTCAAGAAAAAAGATGAATTTATGACAGATAAGAAAGCCGTGCTGTCGCTAGAAAACGGCGCGATGCCGCAATTATCGCCACCGATATCGCACGAGGATTTTGTATTTTTGTCTGGCCGACGACGTATAGGCCTACTTAGTGCGTAACATTACACATAGGCGCTAAATGATGTGTATGGTCGCGATTTTGCGTGCGAAATGCAATGCAGATTTGCTATAATAGCACAATGCCAGTGCTCCTTAGTAATCATCACGCCGCTGCGCACATCGCCATTGAACCATCCTAATTGCCAATTGGTTTATTTTACTCTGCAGCCAATATAGATCTGACGTAAAGCGTGACGTCATGCATGCATGTGCTATACGTGTACGTAAGTAATAACGTTAATGGACGTGATGTACGCGGCGTCAATTTTCTCAACATACAGCGACGCTGACGTGCATAGACAATGCGACATTTTTCGTCGCTGACTACGCGTTATCATGCTTTATTACACGGCCATTCTATATGCCACATTACATGTCTTGCCCGTCCGTTTATCTAATATTATATGTAATATGTCTGTTCATCCGTCAGTACATTTGTTCCATTCGGGCTCGTTTAATAGACGTTGTTGCAATTTACTGCGCTCAATTAAGTGACGCAAAATGATGTCTGCAGCACTCAGAAAATACACAGTCAAGCAAACACAAATCTACCAAACAAATCTGTTTGTTAGTTAATTGTCTGAGTTGTTAAATTGTAAATAACAGTCATAACGTTTCGAAACCGCTTTTACCTAAACGTTTATCTAATGGATACAATCTTCGTAGCAGGCAACATGATTTTATCCTTCTCGACAAAACTAATCGTTTAACTGAGAGTGGTTTTGTTATCTGCATGTTGTACAAAAATTGTTATTAGGCCTAGCTTTTAACTCTGTCAGCGCAATATGTTTTCAGTTCTCTTTCAACTGTTCTGCTTTGCGGATTGTCAAAGCTTTTATTAAACGAATATTTGATTTGATTTGATTGATTGATCAAAATTATCACGTGTTGTGCAGATTATTTTGGCTAATGTACGTAAATGAAGAGTTGTGCAGTTGAACATCCAATTTTAACACGGTAGTGCGTTAACATAAATTTGGCGAGATAGACAATGAATGCACGTCACATAATTCTATCGTCTTGGCCATTTTTATGCCAAAAATTTTCAAATTTGGCGGAGATTGGACGAAGTTTTAACAAAAACAATTTTACATTTTAAGGACACGGTTTAGAGACATTTCGCAATGTGAAAAGTAAAATAAAAACTACAAAGATACGATATTAATAACTACAAATTATAACTACAAACTATACACAAGACTGCTGATCAAATTTGCATTATTTTGGTCATCGATTATTGATTCGTTATCACTGTCGTAATCCTAGAAATAATGCTTATTATCTGGGCCACGTTAACCGCTCTATGATACTGCTGCTGCTGTTGCTGCTGCTGATGATGATAATTATCAACGTCAATGACGGTAATAAGATCTTTAAAAGCATTATCACAAAGATACGATACAATACGGTAATCATTGCCTCTACCAAGAAAAAAATTAGTAATCATCTCACATTCGTACGTTTGTCTTTAAGATTATAAATTACTTCGTGAGTTATGAACTTATTTTGATGAATTTTGGAGAGGCTGAGTTACCTAGAAATGGTTAAATTTTAGTGCCGACAATACAGTATTGTCAACGCCCAATGAATAAAGTTATGTTTTGAGACTCAGCAAAAGTATAAGCCTGAATGCTGTCGGTGTCAAATCAGCTGAGAACGATATGAAAAAACCCAAAATAACGTACAACTCTTACATGAGCAATTAATCAAAGAAACTAAAACTAATTGTCGAGCGACGTTAAATATCGTGCAATAAACATGGCTATTTGCAGTCATGTTTAGTTTCGTTTTATTTGTTGTTGTATTCTGCTCATATACTTTATCGAGACTGTAGACGAGAAGAAACCGATCTCGTTTGTGTGGCTTTAAGCATTGGCATTAATGTAAAACCGAGGCTTCATCTACGGGCACCTGATGCGCGTGCGTGGGTGTTTTTTTTTATCTGCGAGTCTCAAATACATGGTAGAGACCATCACTACCTTTCGATCGGCAATTACGAAGAGGATTTGACGACAGAGAAGCGATGACGTCATCGTCGTCAGCCTACCTTCGTCTCTAGCACCGCGGATTTTCATGCAGCGCTAATTTTTGGCCGCGTAAACTAATGAGATATCGTTTAAAAGCATTCCCAGCATATCTAGGCTCTATGGATCTTACTTTGTTAGTAGCATAGTAGGCCTATTTTACAGCAGCCAATTACGGTAAATGCTGTCTGCTACAATAAATATGACTAAAATAAAAGTACACTGATAAGAGAAAGAAACTAAATAAACCAGACGTAAAACACAATTTCCAACCATATTCATTACAAACAACTTGAACCACACTTGCTTTCCTCTACTAAAAAGTAATTAATTTAAGTCAGTTTGTTATATGTATGATATTTCTTTCTTTTGCTCCAAACTGTATGCTTCTTTCATATAAAGGCGTAGATTTTGCCACATTATTTCGTATAAATTGCAGAGATGTGCACGAGACCTTCAGAGCTGAGACCGAGACAAGACCCGAGACCCATGTCTCCGAGACCGAGACGAGACCGACACGTTCAATATTTTGTCCGAGACGAGACCGAGACGAGACGTTGCAGCTTCCGAGACGCTGGCCGAGACCTTAAAGCTCCCGGGAGCTTCAACGTCTCGCCGAGACGTTTTCCATGACGTATGGGAAAACACATTGACAATGAAAAAAATTATACGGATTAATTAACTCGCACCATGGTAAGCGCTTTCCATTTGTGATATTGTGGGTTTTGCATTTTGTTTTGACATTATCGCTGAATAATTAACGGCTTGCACTATAAACAATTGCAACTGCAGTGCTGTAGACATAAGCCATTATGTTTATCGCAATTTGCAAGCAACTGAAATTAGTAAACTACAGCTGAATGTAGCCTTATACGTCGACTACATTTGGCTGATTGTATTCATTCTCACATCATGCGCTTTATCTTCATTGCGACTAGATCATTTTATGGCGAAAAAAGACTGACACGACATAATTCTGCTTTATGATAAATAAGTAAATGAAAAACAAAAAACACTGTAAACAAATATTTTTAAGCCACAAATGTCATGCTGGTTAATATCGCTCTAAATGCAGCTAGAGTATGCACGGCGCGCACCTGCACAAAACGTCTCGACGAGACGCAATGGCCCGAGACCCGAGACGGGACCTACTGGGCCGAGACCAATTTATATTGCTACGAGACCGAGACGAGAGCGAGACGTTGAGGATTTTGTCCGAAACGAAACCGAGACGAGACGTTAATACGTCTCGAGACCGTCTCGAGACCGAGACGTCTCGACCGAGACCACGTCCCTGTAAATTGAACGTTAATTATCACCAGCGAGTAAAGCAAAATGTTTATCATTCTGTCAGCTTTCAGTACATTTTCATATATTATTTTGTCATCATTATGTTTATTAGTATAACTGTTTATTGTTCTATGTTTAAGTAGCTAGTTATATCAAACCAAATTAACTTAAAGTTTTAACAGTTCTAATATAAACTCATTGTTGGCGATTTTTACTAGTTAAAATGTTGCTGTAATTGACATTTACAGAAACAGTACCCGGGTTCCTTTGTAGGCTATATCTTATGTTAGCTGTAACTATGGGCAAACCGTTAATGATTAAAGCACGTACAACGACTCGGGAAGTAATTAATTTGTGATGAAAGAGAAAGGCACGCTCTTCGGGCGCACAAGTACACTGTGTTGCCAATTACGCTTCGATGCTTATTCCGCTTAATAATATTGTTTTCAGTGTTTTTGTCGTGACATAGGCTTACTTAGTAGGCCTACAGTGAGTTCAGACTACTATCGTAATACGTTTACGTGATGCGGCCGCAACACTGCATTATCAAGATAAATTCTAGATCCAGTAAGACTGGCGGATCTAGTCCACAGAAGCCTCTGGTAATCTGTAATTTACCGATAACGGTAAACAATAAACGGCACAGAAAAAAAATCACAGCCTATCATTTCTTTGTTTCTCACCTTTTATAATTTGTTCTGAAAGACTGAAGTCAATTATGCTTTAACATTCTTTGACTATGATTATATAGTTAAGCTTATTCCAGCGATCAACCACATAATCTGAAAACAATATTTTCGTAGGTCGAGCTGAAATCGGTGTTTGATCAGAAACTTCATCACGCTGTAAATCGTTTATCTGCCTAAAAACAAAACGCGAGTTAGGGGATTCTTCCACCACTTGCCGAAATATTTAATATTTTGTGGAAATATTCTGAATACTTATAAAATCTTCACATACACGCAGTTTTTTGTGATAGCTTAGGCCTAGTTCTTTTGTTAGTTTGTTGGCGGTTGGATGTCGTGCGGTTAGACTGGCCAGTCGTGAATTTTCCAGCATGTGTTAAACTGTTCTCGTCATAGCGACGTACTTATCGACACCGCCTGTCGACTATTTCGTGATGTCTATAGGCACCCATACAGTAACAAAGTGCGCGGTAGTACAACGATCTCGATTTAATATTTCATTGCCACACGCGATTTGTCTAAGTCTTATCTGTTCTGCTTTGCTGTTTTTTTCCTCTGTAAGTTATAGATATAAAACATTTTTAAAATATTTTTATAAACGTTAAAAAAGTAAAACACGTGGCAGAAATTTAAAAAAAACGTTTGAAAACGTTGATAGAAAGCGTTAGTTTTAATTTGTTCAGCTTTTTGTCTAAAACTTAATGCTGTTGGTGCAGTAAACCTATAGCTAAAACTAAAAAAAGAAAACCTTATTTAATTTCAACTCAACCGTGTGATCATAAAATCAAGTATCACTAGTCTTAGTAAGTAAACTACCACCACCAAAATCTATTTATTCGTTTCTGTAACTTAAAATGCTTTTCAACGTTTTTAGTGAAATTTTAATAAACTTTTTTTTAAATTTAAAAACGACCAGAAAATAAAAGAACGTTTAAAAAAGTAAAAATGTTTATTACATCTATGCTATAGGCCTATGCCAGTTCACCAACAGCTTTAGTAGCCTTTAGTGCAGAGTGAAACCAGACAAACTATTACATGTGTGCGCATACCTGGAAAGCTGAAAGCATCACAGTCTCTTGTGAAACTTAACAGGCAACAGTGATACATTTTTACAGTACGATGCATGTAGAGTGCAAAGCGCGGTATTGACACAGCAAGTTGTCCGTCCGTCCATCCACTTTCTTATAACGATAATGTAGGCTTTTATCTTTGCCATATAGGCCTAAATTAAATTACCTAGAAAGTAGTTATACGCTATTGTAAACATAAGCTTAAATAAAACATTGCATGGTCCATTTTCTACGACAGTATGAATCCACACTTTCGACAGGCACAAAGCATCGCCGCTTTTCGGCATGGTCAAAATCACACAGCTTGCACGTACATGTGTGAAGATCTTGCTAAGAGTCCTTGGCAACGAATCGGCTGAAAGCGATACACAAATCTACTTTTAACTTTAACTTTAACAAGTCCAACCCGCAACTTTTCGATCACGAGTTATGAGTCATGACATGCTGACCATATTCCGCTAGCGCCAGTAAGCCACAGTGACAAAGGCGAACAAAGACCGGAGTAATCTCGCAAAAGGCAGAATCGCCCTCCTCGTTTGTATTTGCTAAGTGGTACCTAAATCCGTCGAAGGGCTTAAACAGGGTGTGCGAATGCAGAATGCATACAAACAGGCGACAAACAGACAGATCGTGCTGAGGAGTCGAGGCGGAGTCTGCGTTTTAGCTCATCAACGGCGGTCGTTGTTCCAGTGACTGTGCATGGAACAGTTTACCATCGTTTGTCATGTTATCGTCGTCGCTGTCGACTTTCAAGCGCCATTTGAAGACGTACTTGTTCGTAA
>Ga0056128_1010356_pt1 | contig 11629 bp, 8 predicted proteins | sample WorMetLIZISLAND2_FD_71113 | JGI IMG/M metagenome (GOLD analysis project Ga0056128, IMG submission 71113) | Marine gutless worms symbiont microbial communities from Max Planck institute for Marine Microbiology, Germany - Olavius geniculatus... ... | reverse complement strand
AGAGTTGCGGAGCCGTAGTCAAGCCTGGAAAACACCAGCGCCACGATGAGCGACTGCATCACGTCGTTTGACACCGATCGACGTATGCTTCGTAGTTGTCGAAGGGCAGCAAAACACTTCAAACATGTCTGAGCGACTTGGGTACGCATCGTCAGGTCAGCGTCAATAAAAATACCGAGATCGCGCACGCAACTGACAGATTAGTGATTACCAGTCAGCAAGTTTTGTGCTTGCCTGCAGGAACTTCGAATTTACCACCCATATTGTACGCTAACTTTTAGTGTTTATTATTGTCGCATAAATCTTTTTAAAAACGCTAACCCTATGGTCCCTAACCCAAACTCTAACCCTAATCCTAAGCCCTAAACAGTAAACACTACACCTTACACCATAATATTTACGCAAAAGCTGGTCAGTACCGCCGCTACCGCGTACACTATATTTATTTTAATGTCATTCGCTAGATAGCAACTGCGATTTTTCGTATCGACCGGTCAGATAGCCTACAAGCTATTTGACCGGCTACCGGTAAAATAGTCAATGCGTAAAATGTATTCTATCGACTGATTTTCGGAATTCTTTCACTAACACAGTCTCCAGGAATTTGCAGAGAACTGATGTTCATTAGTCTATAGTCTTATGCTTTTAAGATAGTTTTTACATAAGTTACTTTCACTCTATACTCAAGTATCGGTAACTTAGTAGAACTTATAACGTTTACGAAATTACGAAATTAATTATTTGTCGATAGAATATTGATAGGTGTTGCACTGTTGCACTGTCCATTAAAGGGCAGGTGACTATGACGTATCAAAGAGCTGTGTCGATTGTTTGACGCGCGACGGCTTCACAGACAAGAACGCCTTGTGCTGTGATCACAGTGTGTGGGCGATGCTGCTGCGGCTATTGAACGCTCTATCTGCATGCCGCTCGTTGTGCGCACGCGCTTCTCAGTTCCGCTATTGCTGCACACTCACTCTATAGCTGTCACTCGCTACTGACCAGTCACAGTCGATTGTCTTCCGCGTCGCAGCATGCATGCATAGTCAGACAAAGTACCACGACGACTATGGGATATCCTTGATTGCAAATGCAACGCGTTGCCGGCAATTCGATGAAAGTGACCGACTAGTTTATTACGAGTCAACACTGCGTTAGAAGCTGAAATGCATTTGTCAGCCAACACTGCAGTCTTCTCGGCTTTCAGTACCAATCTTCGTCTTTTCTGATTATTACCGTTGCTGTAAAAGTCGTCATCGTCGTCGTCTAGTGTTGTAACACAATGCTGACGTCGTCGATGCACGCCTGCAGTCTACTGACTGCCCTGACAAGTTTCGTTCAGACTGTCATCTCTACAGCTCTGCCGAGCGGCGACGGTCTCGCCTGTCCGCGGCCGTGCTTCTGCAACGCTCCTAGCCGCATCGTCTACTGTTCACGCCGCGGCCTGACCGCCATCCCGGCCGGCGTCCCCGTCGACAGTCTTCAACTGAACATGAACGGTAACGTGTTCTCGTCGCCGGTGATGCGTCGAGTCAACTTGTCGTCGTACGTGGAACTGGAGCACCTGTATCTGAGCGAGTGTCGTCTGGAGTCGCTAGAGGTCGGTGCGTTCGTCGACCTAGTCGCACTGCGCTGGCTCGACCTCAGCAATAACAGACTGCGTGCTGTCCTTCCAGACACGTTCCACGGGCTTCAGCTGCAGCATCTTTTCCTCAACGGAAACCGACACGTACAGGTATAACTTGAAGCTAAATAACATACTGCATTATCCAATTAGACGAATAACCGTGTTCATTGCGAGTCGTAATTTACGACTTTATTAAGTGGAATTATTGTCGAGAACCTGTAGTGAAACCCAAAAAGTACGATGAAAAATTGCTTTCCATTCAGGTGTCATTATTTGATTATTAAGTATTTCCAGATTTTAACAAGCTTAAGTCTGATCGTATCAAACCTTTGTAAGCTTATTATAGGCCTATATGGAACGTTGGTAATATTGGGCGTTGAAAAGTCAGATTAGGTGCATGTTTAACAGATCCTTTTTGTCCAAGGGTCTTCACTTGACAGGCCTGTGCACTCTACAGAGCATCTGCTTGCTTGTCAATAACCTGTTAAAACTGGCTGGTATTTAATAGTTTAGCTGTAGCAGTCTAATTCCGATCATTTTTATTTAGCGATTTAAAGAGATCGATAGAAAATTCTATATGTGACGACATTGCTGGCTCGATATTATCAATCACTGTCTTCCATGCCAACACTCGTCTTATCGAACCAAGTGCTGTCGATGTGATGGACAGTTGGGCGGACAGACCAGTCGATAATACCGCACCAGACTATTGACATGCAAGTTAGCGTTCAGCTATAGATTACATGCCAGCGCTTCCATTCCTCGTATTTTACTTAGTTCAAGCCCGCACACTTGCACAGTTACGTCGACTGAACAGTTTCGGTCGTCGGCGCTTTGCTGTTGCGGGCCCGTCGACTAGAAATTCGCTGCTTGACAATCTTCGTGACCCAGAACTGAATCTTGACACTTTCAAACGTCAGCTGAAGACATACTGTACCTGTTTGCGAAATATTGATGACAAAATGTATTCAGCGCATTAGAGATCTTTTTTGAGTATGCACTATATAAATTTACACTTTACTTACTTATTTGCTTACTTACGTATAGGCGGCTCAGTGGTATTTATTCCGTTTTCGTTTATTCACGGCTATCGCGACAACTGGAATTGTATTTCGCAACAGCTGCAGCGCACAAGCTTACCGGACACTTCGAACCTACGACACTTCGGACCTAACTTTTTAGGTCCGAAGTGTCTCAGACAGTTCGGACCTAAAATCTATAGCAGCATGAATTAAACTGATTCAAATAGGCTTGTGATATAAGATATGAGAATGTACATTGAATCGCAACAAACGATCAATCCATTTCATTCAACATTGTCATTACTGACCAAATAAAAGTAGCATATACGAGGGTTGATCAATAAGTAATGAGAATCAAGGTATTAGACCTATTTTTTCACAATTTATATATCGGTAAAAATACATTTTCCACGAACACGTATAAGTTTGTTGCGCATGTGACGTCATGGTAATTTTTGACGTCATAGACCGTCATATAAAAACGATTCGCCGCATCGGTGCAAACAACATTGAATCGTACCTAGCAGACATCACAGAAATGAAATTTCCGATATCGAAATCGATGATAGTTACTGGGGGTTTGATCGTTATTGTGTGCAGAATGATCTTATTGTATGAAGGCAGAGTCGCCAACATTTTGTTGGGCAATCTTGTGGTCTGGACTGTTTTACTGGATTTATGGCAGGGCGCGCGGGGCTTGCTCTTGGGCCCCGCACATTGAGGGTCTTCGGGCAACAAGTCAAGAATCTTGCTAATCTCTTTGTCAACACAACAGATGATATAAACTGTTAACTTTTCGATAAAATTTAACTGGTAACGTTAAATTTTGACTAGACGTCACAATTAGCTCTGGCGCTCTTATTTACGGCCAACGCAGATTAAGACTATCGTATATTCGAAGGTGCAAATGAGAAATTCGTAAACGTGTTTGTTAGGGCTTTCAAAAAATCAGATGCTTCAGGACATTGCTAAATTCGGCTGTTGACTGAAGAATATTGTCGTGCAACAACGAGCCTAATTCTACGCTGTTCGCGTTAACACTCCAAATCGTTTCTGTTTAACTCGCTGTAACGTCACAAATTACAATGGAGTCACATCTGCAACAAACCCATATGTGTTTGAAAAAATGTACTTTGTACAGGTATATAGTTTATAAAAAAAATTAAGTCTAACACATTGATTCTCATCACTTATTGATCAGTTCTCGTATAAAGCACATATTATACCGATTTCTGTAACTGTGACTGACAGTTTGTCCAGTTATCCAATTGTCCAACTAATTAGGCCTACACTAAATGCTTTAAATACATACAGTTCTGCCGCTCATGGGTGTCGAGATTATGGGTGCAAAAAATTGTAATTTTCTCGCGTAATTTTTTTCTAAATGACAGTTTTTAGCTTTAAATTTTTCATTTTATGGCGAAAATTCTTTAAAAAGTTATTTTCCGACAGCCTAAAGTTTTGCGGAATTAGCGACCCCACCCAAGCGACATTTCGCACCTGCATCACCGCTTTCATGTTTGACTTAACATATACAGCCGTTATTCTCCAAAACGTGTTGCTAGTAACAGAAACATATAAGTTACTGAAAAATAGGTCCGAAGTGTCTCGTACTTTTCGGCCAGATTTCAGTGTTTTAAGACACTTCGGACCTAAAAGTTAGGTTCGAACTGTCTTAGGTCTGAAGTGTCCGCGCACAACACGTGCCTCTGATTCTGACTCGAGATGGTGGACTGTTCTGTAGCCTACTGCAGTAGATAAATTACCCATCTTTCAGCTTCGCTCGTGGCCGATCGCTGAAGCAGCCAGGAAGGTTGCTGAAGTCGAACGTCTGCGATAACAAATCGTCATTTTCGTTACGGGCTGTTTAACCATTACAGAAAGTTTGACCTTTATGAAACACAAACGGTTGGGCTTTTGTAATGGTTAAACTTTTTGTTTCGCTATTATGTGTACGTGCATTTTGCCTGGAAAGGCCGTCCCGAAATGACCTATATTGTGTCGGGCGGGACCTAAACCCCTACTCATTCACTCACTCGCTATTGTTATCTGTACGTCTTTATTTCACATTGCATCATACATAGTAGCCTATTGGCGTGATACGCATACGACGCGCCATACGCACTTCACAACCGACAGTGATAATAATAAACTAAGTAGCCTAGTTCTGTTCCAAGTGTATGTGTCTTTACTGTTTCATAAAAGTATGTGATTCCTTCATACATGCAAAAAAATAGACCACTAAATTTTCAGAATATCAATTGATGGAATGGAAACTAAAATGGTTGTTGTTCAGTTATCTGCGGGATCGTTCGCTGGTTTGGTGACGGTCGGTTTGTACCTTCACGACTGTTCCCTAACAGACATCGATGCCGCTCTGCTCGCACCTCTCAACAGCACTCTGCGCTATTTGTGGCTCAACGGCAACGAGTTGGATCATTTCGACGTTCAGCTGGCGCACTCGTTCACACCGCTGCATCATCTGCGACTAGGTTCCAACCCACTGCGGTGCGACTGCAGCGCCGCATGGTTGAGACTCTTCTACGAGCGTCACGTTGATGTGTTCCGCGGCGCGCTGCCTCCGTCTTGCTTTCGCCCCGCGCGACTGCGTGGTCTACAGCTGGGTGACGTTGATCCAGCCAATCTGCGCTGTCGACCGCCGTCCTTTACGGCACTCGACCGCCGTCCTTTACGGCACTCGACGTTCGTTTCGACGTTTCCTCGCCGCCACACCACACACACGTCTCTCGGCAACGATTGCTCTGTGCCGCCGTTGGTGACCCGACTCCGACGCTGTACTGGATCCAGCCGAGTGGACGGACGACCCGGTTCGAGCGGCCGACACGAGATGGCGACGTGGAACAGGTTGAAGCGGTGCTGGAACTGAGTGACAGCAGCAGCAGCGACGACGAGGACGAGGACACGTCGGCGATCTCAGGACTGTATACGTGTATTGCCAACAACAACGTCGGCAATGTCACCATGACGGTAGTCGTACCATCACAGCCCAGTCCGCCGCCCTTCCTGCGGAATCCAGACAGTCTCCAGGCAACCGACGCACGGAGACTTAGCTCCACGGCCACGACGAGGAAGATCTTTGCAGCCTCGACGACACCGGCCATTCTACAGTCTATCCTGCTTGGAGACAGTTTACTGCAGCTGCAACGACTGGCCGCGTCCAACGCCCCTGCGTCACCTCCGCCCTACTCACTGCTGGCGGGAACCAGACTACGAAACCACTCCACGGCCGCCGACCTCGCTCAAACGCCACACCAGCATCAGGTGCCCGTAGCCAGCAGTCGCGCCAGGTTAGCACTTCGTCAACTCACGATTATGAAGTAAATTAGTGGATTACCGGCTGAATTTGTTCGCTTTCGCCTTCTGTTGCTGATTATTTTTCAATATTAGATACCGCACTGCTGGAGTTGGTATAGCGAGTACGCAGTACGATCTTATACTACTTCAGACAGTGCGGTATCGCACTTAAACCACGCTTAGATCGCAGTTTGATTTGTGACGCACGACTGCAGCTAAAAGTTGTGAAAACAGTACCAGGGCAAGCTAACTGTGTTTTAAATACACGTAGGGACCCTATTGAATTCATTCGCTTTCTCAGATGCACGCTAATGGGACAATGAGGAATTCCTGTGAATCCCTTAATTTCGGATCTCGTATAATGGATTGTTTTACAGTTCTAAACTCCATGGGGATAGGGTTGCTCAAAAATTGCGAGAATTTTCGAGGTTAAAATTGCCATGAATTCACACATGGTTTTTGGGGTGTACGAATTTAACAAACAGCCGACTGACAAAAGGCCACGAAACTGGTTTTTGGTAGAATTTTTCTTCTAAATAAAATGCACATTTTTGGGAATGACCACTCACCATGTACTATGAGAGATCAACTAACAATTTTTGTTGCTGTAGTTTATTAAGCGCGTTTTGTTTTTTTTTGTACTCAGTGAAGCGAGTCATCAAAAGATGCTGTTTTATCGTCGTCGCATGCGAAAGGCTCCGATACAGCATGAGACAATGTTCGTGCATAAGAGACATAAAAAATTGGATTCAGCAGTTTGACGAGTTAACTTATGCATAGTGAAAACCAGCGTGGTGACCTTTTTTCCGGTGTTTGTATGTTCGGGATTCGGTTTTTGGAGCGTAGCGTTGTGTCATACGAACATCGTTAATAGTCTTTACTTCACTGTGACTACTTACTTCACAGTTCTTTAAATCTGATATCATCTGAACCGAAAACAGCAAATCGTAGATAATACACGTTGCTTCCGTATTCGTGTCGATGTGTTATTGGCAAATAAGCCCACAAGCCCATAAGCATAATGTCTAATACATCTTCCCAGTATTGAGCGTACTATTTGACCGTTTGAGTTAATGACCGCCTGGCACTGTGTGAATGGCATTTGGCGGAAATCCGGGATTAACCCTGGGATTCCTGGAATTCCGGATGCATTATTCTATACGCAGTATTCCTCGCTCAGCTTGGAAATCCCTGGATAGCAAAACGCTGCAACAACCGACCGATGTATACGATTATGATACATATACTTACTTTTATTAGGCCTACTTTTTCGTAACTCTAAACGAATAATTCCGTGTGATTCGTTCAGGCGCAGATACTGACAATCATTCACCACTTTGCGGATGTTCTCCGCGCATTAACATATCCCGTAAGCAGTGTAGTTTTGGTTCAAGGCTGCAAACAAACTAGTGTCGGAAAATGCAAGCATAAAGTTGGCGTTCCTGTGTGCTCTGTCTCTGTAATGGCGTGTTTACACGATCCAGCAAGCGTCCAGCAAACTCCCAGCAAATGCATTCAAAATGCACGTGCTAGGGCCTAATGCTGGACGTTTGCTGGATCGTGTAAACACCCTATAACTCACTCCCACGTGAACGGTTATCCGTCAAGCTTGTCTTCAATCTCTAGTTATGGACTAAACAAATGGTTTCAGGATTATCGGCGTGCATGCTTCTAGATTAACTTTTTGACAGGAAATATGGTTTGGCGGTGTTCTCTGTAATCTGTGACCGTTAGCGTTATTATGCGGCCGACCTAATAAGCCGTACGAGTCTTGCTCGTCCCTCTGTTTGTCCGTCCGTTTATTTGTCCCACACAAGCTCTTAAATCGAAAACTATAAGATACAGAAAAACTTAAATTGGTGCGAGTTCATCCGGGCAAAAGTAACGAGCGCGCCAATTTTCAACTTAAGAAAGTCAAAAGCCAGATTTACGGCAGCAAACATTATGTCGGCATCGAACCGACACAGTTGTCTAGTTTTTTGCATTGTATTTTTTGTAGGTTTAGTTCAGCAGAGATGGCATGTGCGGTTGTGGTGACACACGTCTGCACGCTGTTATTGTGTGTCGCTGTCGTCGTTCTACATCGCAGTCGTCGACGTCTACGTGGTCTGGTCGTACTCAAGGGTGGTCGTCAGCGGCCTCGGCGTGAGGTCTGTGCCGGGGCGCTGAGAGCCGCCTACGAGCGCCGTGGAAACGCTGTGGGGTCACACGGCTGTCTGTCGGACCACGAGAAGACTGTCATGTCTTTGGACCGAGGGACGAGTGACGGAGAGACAGTCTCGTTTAAACGCGGAGTGCGTCAGTACACGCTCAATGACTACTACGCTAGTCCCAGTGACGTCCGGTGACTACAGTTATATACGTCTTATCAGTCAGTTACCCTCGCTCGGTCGTCACCGTCCGATGTGTCTTGCGCGCGATTATCGCATCTACGTTGCGCGATCGATCGATAGCGCTGCGCGATCAACGGATCTGTGGTTAGGGTTAAGGTTGGAATTAGGATTAAGTTTATGGGGCTAAGCTTAACCCTAACTCTAACACTATCTCTATTAAGATTTCGCAGGTCCGGTGATAGCGTGCAACTTGTCAACCACTTTGTGGTAGAGCTGTCAAATTAACGCGTTAACGCGTTAATAAATTAACGCACGTTAAAAGCATTAACGCACATACGTAAATTTACTAAATTCTGCGAAGCAGCAGTTCCAATATTCTACTATACCGCGGTTATTTGACGATCAAATAATATTCAAGTCATTAAAAATTGTTTTGTTGCCGTTACATCACTACTGTCACGGTCCTGCGACACAGGCACGAGTTCGTCGGTGTCATTTCAGTCACTTTCTCGATGTGGTCCACCTACAATATTAGCAATAGCGTTATTAACGCGTTAACGAATGCGTTAAAAAACTAACTCTTCGACAGCACTACTTTATGGTGAACCTGCGTCTAGACTCATTACTTGCTCACAGTACAGTGCTTTTGCGTATTTTATCTGTCCACTGTGCTTGGGAATAAAATAATGTATCTACTAACTTATTTAATGCATAAGACTACAAAAATAGTTTGTATAAAGATAGTTTGCTGTGTTTTTGCCATAAGATGAGCAATAAAAACAGAGGCATCGTGGCGGGGAGGGAGCAAGGAAAAATTGACCCTCTAAATTTAGCTTCTCGAAATAAACGACTTATTCTTTTCAGGAATTTTTTTTTTCAAAAAATATAAAACCTGGAGCTAAAAGTCCTATATTTTGGAAAACAAATTTAGAGACAAAATGGATATTTTTAGCACCCATAATTTTCTCTGAAATTTGTAGCTGTATCTCTGTTGAAAAATTGCAGCTTTTTGCCTCCTATTTTATAACTTACGATGCCACTGAAAAAAACACTGGCAGTAACAACTACTGTATAAACACTGAAACAATATGTACTTCCGCCGAGATAAATTTAGAGATATTTAAACCGTATGCTTTTCAAAAAATCATGGATCTGGATTGAGATGAGTATCGCCATGCACCGAAGTCTAACCATTTGGTCCTTGTCCCAGTTAGAGGTACGGCGTGGACAAGAACCATGCAGTAGGGCCTAGTCCCTCTAATCCATAACATTCGATCAGAATCTATTTTATTTTTAATTTTTACTGTAACTTTGTCAAACGTGGTCCGTTTGCTACAAAATTTTGTATTTAGTGTCACAGACAGCGTGAACAAATGTTGCAAATTTGGTGACTGTATGATTTCTACTTTCTCGTGTATGCATATATTGTGGCTAAACTGTATGTACCACTTCTTTCTTCGGCGGAGGTCGTTTATTGTTAGTATTAGAGCAACGATGTGTTGCATTCGTTGTCTAAACTGACTGCGTGTGACTTATGGGGTGTTTACACAATCCAGCAAACGCCCAGCAATTCACGTGTATTTTGAATACATTTGCTGGAAGTTTGCTGGACGTTTGCTGGATCGCGTAAACACCCTATTACTATGCAATGGCAGAGAAATTTTATCGAGCGTCTTTGCCTGTTGGGTGACGTTCGACCTCAGTTGCCCCTCGCCAAAAAATAGCCTGTTTGATAATTTTTTGTCTAAAACTTTTTACGAATATAAAATTTGGGGCTGGAAATCCCCCACTTAAAATAATTTAAGGGCAAGATTAAACTTTCAAGCACGCATGCATATTTTTCTCTACCGGAAATTTGCAGCCGTCCGTAGGAAAACTGCAACTTTTTCCCCCACTGCTGCATTTAACCCTTTACGCAGTTGCTGTATTTTGTATACTTTACGCGTTTGGTGTGACCAAGCGTCGGCTGTTATTTAGGCCTAACTATTTTCTGTGTATCAGTATTAAATATATTGCATCGACTCTGTTTGTCTTGCGGATGCAGTAGCAGGTGCATTTTTATTAACCGTATGTGCTAAGCTCCTCATAACGTGCGCGTTAGCGTCTCACGTCGACGTATAACTGAAATGCCGAATGCTCATTGCTCAACAGCACCGGTCATAAAACTGTTTGCTGTCATTAGAACTTTTACAGTTCCACATTATTATGCAGCCGTCCTATAGACTGCGTTACGTGTCTTATTTGTCCGTCTGACGTTTTTTTTCGTACGGGCTTCAAACTCAAAAACTAAAAGACGTGAAAAGTTTTAAAAAGCAAAATTAGCGTCAGCGTTTTCATGGGCAAGCGTATCTAGTACGCCAATTTTTCGCGTCACAACATCAAGCAAATGCTGTATATCTAGTGCATATTTTTTACACACGCCGACCGCTCAGGCACGTCAGGCGGATTCAGCACCGACTGCAAACTAGACTTAATTACTGTTGCTTGTTTTAGTGTCGGTGATCATGTCGTTCAAACTATAATGTGGCCGACAATGTAACATGAAACGCAATAATTCACTTGTAGTTCATTAATTATGCGTATTGTAGGCCTACAGTACAGAATTCGTATGGCATGAATACATTAACATATTAACGGCCAAGCGGAGTGTGCTTCATTTCGCCGCTGCAAGCTTTTACGGGCATAGGCTAATGTGCCACGGGGCATAATATGACACAGATGAATAGAATAATTCAATAAAATGATTGGTGGACACTATGCATAGTGCCTTTGATGTCTAAAAGGACAGTATGCATAGTGGACAACGTAGGGGTTGCGCGGGGGCGGAGCGACTGCAAGTTTATGGGCGGGCAATAGACTACTCGTGAGATGACATCGCATTTACAAACACCCGCATCTGAGCAGAACTCGACCTCCTAGAAATAAAACACCGTGCTGGCACAAGCGAAATATTGTAACTCAACTCTAAGCTCTGTACAACTTTTATAGCATTTCCATTTCCGGCAGGCCATCTACCGACGCATCCAGCAAGAAGGTCTCACTGCGCACTACGAAGACGAGCAAAGTCCTTTGCGACGCTGGATGCGGCAGCTGATGGCGATGACGGCGCTGCCGACGACGCTCGCGGTTCCGCTGGTCTGGGACTGGATGAAGGTGCCTCCTTCCGTCGACCCGCACACTGACGCCAAGGCTCGGTCGTTGGCCGAATACTTCGAGCGCACCTGTGTGTCGGGAGACTTTCCAGCCAGTCTCTGGACACACTATGACAACGTCGGGCCTCGCACTACGAACGTCGCCGAGGGTTGGCACAACGGACTCAACAGTCGGTTCGG
>Ga0056128_1010355_pt1 | contig 11630 bp, 8 predicted proteins | sample WorMetLIZISLAND2_FD_71113 | JGI IMG/M metagenome (GOLD analysis project Ga0056128, IMG submission 71113) | Marine gutless worms symbiont microbial communities from Max Planck institute for Marine Microbiology, Germany - Olavius geniculatus... ... | reverse complement strand
GATTAAATGAAAAAGTGAGAATAGGCCTATACCTCCCCCCTGTACAACAGTGTCACAACCTACTTACTTACTAACTTACTTACTACCCGACGGGTACCCGGGTAACGAATTACCCGATAACGGCAGCCCTAAGCGCAATACAAACAAAGCGACTTCTAAAGCATTTCCGGCGAAAAAGGGACCGTGCATATGAAACTTAAGTTTTGTGCATATGCTATTAGGGATGAGTCAATATCAGAATTTCGATTTTGATACGATACAAAATATCGAAATTGACCAAATACTCCGATATCGGCTCGACATTTATAATTTGTTCAGTTTACTTACTGTGGATAATTAGTACGTTTAAAGAGATAAAACTCTAAACAGTAAACTGGTCTTGTCTTGACTTGTTTTTGTAAAATTTGGTATTACTTTTAATTTTTAAATATTGTTTACGTAAACAATAAGATGTACTACATTAAATAGCGTACTAGCGTTTGCAAATTTACTACGCTACTGTGCAAAAAAAACAAAATTATTAATTGTGAGCAAAACTGAATGCTGCAGTGCGGTCTTGAAAACATTTAATTTGGGTGCCACCAAAAGAAACACCGAGAACATCACAAGTTTAAAGCTTTTTATTTAAAAAAAGATTACTCCAAATAAAGTGCCAAATCATCATTGCCATTTATGAAAAAGATCGATACCATGAATTGCTATTAATTATCAACCAAAGAATAGGCCCTATAAAACAAGACAACATATACACTTTGATTATCAACTAGCCAATCCATGATCGATAAATCGATTTTACGAGATTTCGATTTTTTAGATTGACACATCTCTAATGTTGTCGTTGCCTGTTTTTTGTTAATTTGTGCGAATATTGAGAGAAAGTCTCCCAGATTGTGTAGTCTTCTGTTGTTTAGTGAGTTAGATGTGTAAGTATAGCTGTCAATGCCATGTTTGGATTGTATGATTGCTTGCATTGCGGCTATCAGGTACTAATCACGGGCATCTTCCAAATTGGATAGTCCGAATGTTTGCGGTGCACTTCTACAGACGTTGACTCAATCTCCACATTTCCTTTCAACTGGGGTTAGTTTTAGGGTCAGTGAAAATGCATGTTGCAGCATGCACCTTTGGACTGTTGGAAACACAGTCGTGCCAAATATTGTACAGACTTGAACTTGACTAATCAGCACAATATAGCAGATATGACCCCTACCAGTTTTACCACACTAACACTGGGATCGCTGATTTATCACTAGAATTATCAATTCAGAAAAATGCTGTGTCTGCACGTCCAAAACTCTGATGTGTATGTCCTGAGACTCCACGTCTGACGGTCGCAACAGATACAACTTTCGAACGTTGAGACACTGCACAGTGCAGTGTTTCAACATCCTAAAGTCGTAGGCTACGGTGTGCGAATATGATCGGCCTTCAACCAATATTCGCATCATACAGGTGCGTACTGCCATAATAACTGTCTGAGGCGACGACCGCCTGAGACGCACTCCCTCACGGCAGCGGTCAACTGACGCTCACAACCCTAGCAGAAACTAGGATATCATGGACATCATGCAGTTGCCTGAATGCTTTAGCCTTTTACCCACAGCCTTTCACCACTGCACTTAATTTATGCACCAATGTTACACCTTTGTTCGAGTGTCAATCTATAGCCACATACATGTAATTCTCTGAAATACGTTAAATTCGAACTCTAACCCTGAACCTAACCAAATCGTACCCCTAACAAAAACTTTACCATAATACTAAACCAAAAACAATAATGCTAAGCTTTGTGTGCAGTGCTAGCGCCACCTAGGCCTATAGAATATCTGACTGTCGGACGTGGAGCCCCGGTGAATAGCCGTCCGACTTTTGGACGTCGAGACACTTTGTTTTAAAAAAGAAAAATTGTATTTACTGTAGAAATATGGAACTAATGCATAATTGCTGATAATTGTATTTGCAGCGATTTAGTCGAAGATAATTGTGATGGCGCTGAACAAGTGGGGACTGGAGAACGAGACGTTTATTGAGAAATTGGAGGGTGAGCTGCCGCCACAGTCAACAATCTATTGGCTGCTGATCTCAATCTGTGGGGCCATTGCATGGGTTGTCTACATAACGTACTACAACTCACGAGTCGTTGGCTTAGTACTGACACTTGTTGCCAACAAATTCGTTACGTTTGGTCATGTCCACATTGGTGAGCTAATGAAATTTGTTACTTTATATAACTTGCCAGTCATAGGAACATGATTCTCATTCTTCTGAAACTCAGAAGTTGGGCTGTACCGAATATTCTATTCGTATTCTGTTCGGTTCGAATAGTGGGCCGAATAGTGTATTCGTATTTGGTCGAATAGTTGTGCCAAAACAGGCCAAATACGAATAATAAGCACTCTACCATCACCACTTGTTGTTCTTGCCTCAAAGACAGTTGCTGTCAGCCCGGCTAAATGCTTACACATGATGCTTTTCTGACATTCTTTTAACTATTTAGTTTGTGACAGTCATAAGCTTGTCATGAATCACTGTCATGTTTTGTTAGCATGAGTAATCTTAGTTATTCAACAATGCCTGATTTGGGAATTTTTCACTATTCTGCAATGAAACCAACCAGGTCACTGGGCATCGTGTTTGAACTTGCATCAGCTATTCATATTTTATTCGTATTTGGCCGAATAATATAATAAATTATTCTTATTGGGTTGAATAGTAAAATCTGCTATTTGGCACAGTCCTACTTAGAGGTAGCATTGTTACGGTTGCATATTTTCGGTGGACAGTGTTTCGGACATATGATCTGTTTTACAGGGTGTGGGCCTACCGCAGTTTTCGGTTTAATTTGGTTTTTGGCAGTGCAGAGTGAAGGTTTGACTGTCTAACAGCATGCCATAACAATTGAGTCGACATTGAGTGATGGTGGCAGACTGCACAGGTGGCCACCAAGGCCAGTGCTAATCTATAGACAGGTCATCCGACGGATTAGGCTGCTGGGAATCGGGCCTATGGACACCATATTGTTTACATGTGAATATTTGCTGAATTAGAAGCACATTTTTGGAAATATCTCGCAAACGGTGCATTGGAGCTCAAAAATTCAAAAAATGCCCCCCCCTTACCTCAAAATTCTAAATGCACTGAGAATGAACTGATAAGCTAAGCCAATACGTCCGGTTACAGCTGAAATGTCAGCATAACATTTTTATATTTTTTTTTCTTGTAGTTTATTTTGAAAAAGTCAGGAGTACCCAGGTAATGGAATTTGCATTAGTAGTTTATTAGTTTAACATTTAACTCTTTGCTGTTTAAATCATTTTCGGTTATTTTTTTGGCAAATGCGATGCTTTTCTATTTGTGTGCAGGATCATTCAGCATATCGGTTCTATCGGGAAAAGTCATGTTTCGTGATGTCTTTTTAATTACGGACAACTATTCTGTGCGGATTCAGTTGGGCTTGGCTATTTTTCGATGGTGGCGTCCACTTACAGGCAAAAAATTCAATGAAGGTTAGCGCACCCAGTGCTTTTTATCTGAGTGTTTTATTTCATTATCATGTTCGTTAGTTGTTTTGTAGGCACATCAAAATTTGTACCTTGGTAATTACACCTGACCATGTGCAAAGAGTATAACCTGTAATATACTTGTACGACTAACAAATTAATGCAGCTAAACTTACAGCTGAAATAAATTACTATATATTAACAGGTTACCAAGCCATGTTGATTTTAGTTCATTATCATGCTTTCAGCGAAGTGTCAAGCATCTAAATTTTGATGGTCTTAGGTTTTAGATTTTAATGTCATTTTAATGTGTTATCGTATTTCAGTTATGACTATTTACTTTGGTTAGTTTGGTAGTTTAGTTAGATTTCCTTAATTTGTTATGCTTACTGTGTCAGTTATCTGTGGGCCACTGTTAGTGCACTATGTGCCTTGTGTGTCCGGTTCTGCTGTCATATGTTGTACTGTGATGTGTGTCTTGCTTTATTATGAACAAATAAATCGAGATGGAGATATTAAATAACTTCATCTCATACTGAGTGCCATTATAAGATACTTTATCCTTCAGCGATCTTACTGGTTGTGTCTCTGAACTGTAGCTTGTTGTATTTATTTTGTGAAGTGTTATAACTATGTGCTTCAGATTCGGCAAACTTCTTGTTGACATTATTGTGTGCTATATATATTTATTTACTTACTTACATTTGGCATATTCTGTACTGAACGTATAGTTGACATCAGCTTTTGGATATTGCTTAACCCGTATTAACTGTGGAAAAAGTAGTAAGTTAATGTTCTGTGTCAGCAGCAGCAGCGGCAGCAACTGTATCAGTAATGTTTATCACATAGTTGTTTCATTCACATGGTGTTCAGATCTGTCACACTCCGAGACCCGACTGTCAGTCTACTTAGATAACTTCGAGTTACACGTCTACAACCGGACAGCTGTATACTCTAAGCTGGAAAAACTGTTTGGACTTGATGAACTGCTTCCTTCAGACACTACACTAGAGTGAGCTATTCCTGTATTAGGCTTTTTCTATCCAGAGTTCGAAGGTGTGTTTTTCGTGTTTCTTTTTTTACCGCTCCGATGCCATTTTTAGTCAGGTGCCAGAGACAGCATCCAGCTTGTAAAATGTGCTGGCACAAAAATGGTCGATTTTAGCCCAAGGGGCCACCATGCCGCCATTACTACGACCACTATTGCCGCCCCCAAAATTACGTCTAAATCTGTCCCTAATCTTAAACCTAGCCCTAACTCTATGGCAGGTCTTCACTACGAGGCCCCTCGCTATAGCAGGCCATTACCAAATGGTCACTTGCTACCACTGCCCATAGGTCCGGTATCAAAAATGACATCTAACTGCCTCTACCTTTAAACCAAACCCTAACCCTATAGCTGACCTTCGCTACGGATGCCACTGACTCCAGCAGGCAGTGACCAAATGGTCTGTCACACTTCAGCTCTTTAATGCACTTGGTTGGCAACAGGAAAGACATGTGACCTGTATAAGTAATGCCACAATAATTCTACCTGTTTGCCTGTCAGACCAGTCAACTTGGAGTAACATAAGCTGGACTGGTTCCGGAAAAAATGGGCCATCAAAAGTGAACAAGAAAAACCCTGCAAAGATGAACTCGCAACAGCAGTGCATGTTTGAACTTTGAAAGTCCAGTGAAACAAAATCAGTTGCCAGAGGGTACCAGACGACCAGCGGCTGAATATCTATAGTGTTTTACTTGTACTCACCAGGGGGCATGACCTGTTTCGCTCAGCCAACACCGTATCGGCTGAAAATCACAAATTTTTTCCTATCTCCTTCTCTTTTAGTGCTCTCGATCGGGGTGACCCTATTTGAATTTATGGAAAAGCTTTATGGTTTTTTGAAACTAGAGTCTTTCAGGTAACCAACGGTGAAGATTGGTGATCCTAGCTTGCACTGTTTTGGACTGATCCACCTGTGTGATGGACGGATGGACGGACAGACAGAAGAATTGCAATAGCTAAGACGCGCTACAGCTCAGTAGCTGCTGTTGCGCGTAGAAACCAATTGCATGTATCAGTGGTTTCTCAGGATGCACTTGGCACAGTATTGTGCAGGTTGTCGAAGGTGAACTGTTTATTTGAACTTAGTGAAGTAGAATTCTTATTGGCATTTTAACTTGGCATTTGCAACTGGCATCAGTAGCATTTTTGGACTTAACCAATTTTTCGCTCTCATTCATCGAATATTGTTACCCGGTATGCAGTTTTTTTTTGTTTCAGTACTATTTTTGCTGCATTCACTATTACTAATATTGTGTGATATTTAGAAACTACTCAGCGTCTTTGGATAAGTATAATACATTATATTGTGTTTTTAGTGCAAACAACGGCAACAAGTGGGTTGACCAGCATAAACGGTGGCAATGGCGAGACCTCGTTCCCGTCATAAAGGTTGAAGTGATTGCGGTAAGTTAACAGAGTGTGTATGTGTGTATGTATGTGGCTCTTTAGTTTGTTGTCATATAGCACCTCTAGTAGGGGTGTGTGGAATCCTTTGAAAATTCCGTTTTTCTAAAAACTGAACCGAACTGACGTTAAATTTTAAAAATCGAAAACTCCATTATCGTGGTTTGGTTTTTAAGATTAAAGAAACTGAACCACCAGTTTTTAGGTGGTTTTTACACTTTTTGTTGTCAGTCAAAATAGCTTTCTTTAGGCACAGTTTCGAAAAACTTATTAGTTGGACCATTACAGCAGTCAGCACATGAAGTAGTCTGCATAATTTCTGATGTCATGCGCAGAGTAAAAGATGGCTGCTGTGGACGACGGTAGCAGTGCGAACTCGAAATCTCTCTGTTTGGCAGTATTTTAAATTCCACACAGTGAACATCAGGCGGTAAAATTTGAAACCAAACCGAAAACCGCAGTTTAAAAAACAAACCGAAAACCGTAGTTTTCTCAAAATCGAGCTGAAGTCATATTTTGAAAACCGCACACGCCTAACCAGCACTTATAGTCTGTGCATAAGAGAGGCTCGAAGTCTGTTCCATCAAAACTTGCTTATATTATAATTAACAAACAGAAGAAGGGTGGTTTTGTTTGCCGTAGTCATTTTTCTGTAGTGATTATTATAGGAGACAATAGGTGAAGAGCTGCTATTGTTATTTGTTACTGAATGTGTTTTTTGTAGTGTATGTGTGAAATGTTTAGTATGCACTACTGATTGAATTTGCAGTCTTTTCACCTCATAACAAAGGATTTTGCATACTCCTGTGATGTAATAGATACTTGCAGTGGATTAGATTTATATACAATTACTATGTTGCACCATAAACTGTGTATTTTATGTAGCATCTAGTGAATGGTATCCTAACATAAACATTTGCTTTTATGGTCTTTGTTGTTTTGTTGATGTGGCAATAGGGCCGAGTGGTGTTTGGCAACTACTTACTACCTCAGACTTTGTCACTGAACTTTGACGATGTTCACATGGTTTATACCACAAAGCCGCCGTCGACTCCCTTTGATCAGTTTATGCACATTGTCAAGTGTAAATCCGACAATTTGAGGATAATGCTTATACCGAGTCCGAAATATTCCGGCAAAGTTGATGAGTATGTGATCTTTTTAATAATAATATTAATAATAAACGAATTTGTATTCTGCCAGTATGTCAGCTGACTTCAGAGGTGCTGTCTTTAAGTGCTCGTTTAGACATGTTTATGTCTGCTATTCACAGCTACAATTTTTTTGTTAACTTAAAATGACTCACAGCATTGTTTTGTTCCATTGGTTATTCTGTGTATTGCAGAAAGCTTACCGAAATGCAGGTATCCCTAAATTCAAGAGACAGGTAGATCACTAAATTTAAGTGTTTGTGGCTGTTATCTTTTATCTCTGCGTTTTTTAGGTAACCGTACTTAAGTAATGGTCAAGCTTATGGTACGGTTGTCATCTGTCGTCTGTTTGTCATCGTTGTCTGTAACAAATGTATTGTGGCTAAATGGTAAGTTGTAGTGGGTCAGCAATGGATAGGGTGCCGGAACTTTTTATAGGCTGTCAGTAGTTACTTTGTCTCCGACTGTAGTGGTTTGACTGCAGTTTTTGATGGAAAGTTTCAAGCTATAAGTGGCTATATCTTGCAAACTTTTTATGATTTTGAAGGTCACTGACGTCCATTATGGTCGGCTATCCTAGCGACAGCTGGGCTTTTTGTCTTGTGTTATTATGATGAAAAAGGTAGCGTTAGTGGTCACTGGTCACTTTGGATGGATGAAGCATGTGATTTCTAATTTACACAACAAGACCTTTTGTAAAGTTTTTTTGTTATTATCTCTGCCAAGGTGAACGTAGTGAACATTGGAGGAAATTAAGAGATTGGTCATTCTGTCCGTCGTTCCGTGTGTGTGTGTGTGTACATGATGACTCATAATAGCAATGACATCATTGCACCAACAGCACAAGCAGCAACACTGGTTGTTACTTTTCCCTCCCTCTGCGAAGTGGCTCTTCCTTCTCTCTCCCCTTTCCTTGTTGTAGTCTGTAGTCGTAGTAGTAGTAGTAATGTTTAAATCACTTCACTTGGCGGAGATATGCACAGTCACGAGTGCCTTCTAGTTTCATTGAGAGTAGTTTGTGTAGCTGTGCATGTGATTGCTGGGTTGGTTGCAGGCCGCCACGCTGCATGGGTGATGGCTTTGTCATACTGCAGAGCAGTGACATTGATATCTACTATTATCAGGACGAGCCAGGTTTGTCAGTGTGTATGCAGTGTACTTGATTAGCTAACACGATTCGTGTGTGTGTGCCAATTATGTTCTGCTTCTGTGTGGTCATTTTAGTGGAACTGTCAATTTATATAGTGCATTCTCATAAAAAAACCTCAAAGGCACATTGTTCATTTGTTGATTATATATGAAGGTCGAATTGTTACAAGAAGCCCAGGTGCTGCTAGGATAGCTGACCATACTGTTTGTCACTGAGATTTAAGGTTATCCAAGGTCAGTGAGTTTCATTTCATCTGAAAGGGTGTGTGCTATTTTCTATTAGTAATTATTAGTGACCTAGGCCCTGTCTCGCACCATTTAGCTACATTAGCGCATACTGACCCTTCAAGGTTATCCAAGGTCAATGATTCCATGCCGTTTGAAAGTTGATATGCCACTTCCTATTAGTGATTAATAATAACTTTTGCCGGATCTCTCACTGTGTCCGAGATATTGCCAGTTCTCTGTTGAAAAACGCACATTTTTCTTATCGCTCTTCACTCAACCCCAAATTTGAAAATTTTTGTGTTGGAATAGATCGCTGAAATTTTGCGTGCTCAAGTTTTACACGCATGGCTAATTATTCATATAAAAGGTTTCCTCTATGACCTGTTCGTTAGCCAGAGTACATCCATTAAAGGTCTGTGGTCCTTTTTGTCCATTTTCCTGAAAGTGCAGAATTTTATGATAACTTTGACAGTAATATCGGCGCCCCGCATTCTGTCAACATGGAAAAATTTACCTTTGAAGTCAACGATCTACGAAAACGACGTAGAAAACACGCCATCATGATGACCTGCGGTGACGTCATGAGTTTAGCCTATAGACGTCATGAATTAATCTATAGGCTATGGCCTAGCCTAGAATGATGACGTCGTCGGCTAGCCATTAATATTCATGATCTATATGGGCTAGGGTCATGACATCATCACAGGCACTGATAGGTTAGAATATTTCGCATAACGTAACGTAATGCCGCATTTTGTTTGAATTCACGCATTAATTTCATATATTTATGAAGCTCAAATCGACATATTATATATTCGAGGTTAAATGTCTAATTTAAATCTACAGAAATTGCGCGAGTGAGTTTGACCGTGGCCATGGACCTTTAAGGATGGACAGATGGACAACAACCATGCCAATAGCTCGATTGTTACTTAAGTACAGTCGGCTAATAAAAAGTATTTTTTGGCTAAAATATATATTTTCTGGCCAAAAGTATTCATAGAGTAATGGATACCATTTTCAACATGTGTTTCCAACATGTGTCTGGCCATGTCAAATTGCCTTTCAAGTCAAATCGCAGAACATCATTGCAGGCAGCCTTCAAATGCCAATTCAGAACATTTCATGTAATGGGAGCACTATAGTGAATTGTCAGATTACCGCTTGTGTCGTGTAGGAATGGTGCCGTATGAGCCGGAGCTGGTTCAGCTGGCTAATGGTGACGTGCTTGCTGTGAGGACATGGCCGTGCTGGGGCATGGATATCAAGTACGGCAAGAACACTGACATTAGCTACGGTCCATGGGCCGACAGGCAGCGGTCAGTTATCATAATGTGCACGTAAACTATGGTTCAAATGGGATTTTGGCTGATAGATCTTGACAGTTTTGTTGGTTTGTCTTTTGGTACTATTTACATGTAATTGTGTAGAATTTTCTCTGGTGTGTTTTTTATATATACTCATACAGTTCGTAAACAGTTATGCAGTGCTGAATGTACTACACTTTGATGATTAATTGCTATTCATTGCTGGTGAGTATCAGCCTATCAGGCTTGTTGAGAGCTAGAGCGTGGCCTGAGAAATTACTCTCTGGGGGTTCTTAATAGGGTGATGTCTGGAGAGGGGGCTTTCGTTGTAAAATTTTTCAATTTTTGACGGTACATTGCATTTTGAAACACACTGAAAACAAGAAAACTGAAAACAACTTTCTACGCAGTGTGTTTTTTGCAGAATTTTTTTCCAGTGTTTTTAATGTTTTTGATAAGTGTGAATAGATAATACTGAGATTTGTTTGCTATATTTCATTACGTCATTTAATAAATGTTTAATTAATATTTTTAAGAATACAATGTTTGTAGTTAAGACATGTTGTCGTAGTCAACTGTACATGTCGTGCTGCCCTCGGTGTAATGGTTTATATTTTCCTGTGTGTCCAATGGTAGGGAGTTTTTGTGGAAGTTTTTCTACCCGGCCGACTACGAGCCATTGAAAGCGACCGAGTTGCCGCAGGCCGGCCAGCGTCGCATGTGGAAGAGTTTCGACTTCAAGATGAGCATGCAGCAGGACGTGACGCTCGATATCCTCTTCACTAAGGACAAGGTAGGATATGATGATAACTGAGTTGACATTGCTCATTACGTTGCTCATGGAAAGGGTAGGCAATTGCTCCCCTGCCTTCAATTTTGGTCTTTCAGAAGATCTTTCTGTTCCTAAATTTTTTGTCGATAAATGCAAACTTTGGGTTGAAATACCCCATTTGGGAAAATTTTGGGCAAAATTGATTTTTGGGCACCGATATTCTTCTCTGTCATATATGCTGGACAGTTGTTCCGCAGCTTTGGGCCTGCAGCGGCAAAACTTCTGTCTCCATAGCTGCTGTAGGTTTGTCTGACGACACATGTTCTTGAGGTTTCAGAAGTGGCGCTGACGCCAGAGGTTGTGCGTCGCTGAGCGAGACATGCCGAAATGTTTACATTGCAGGAGACGCAGGCAATACACATGCATAGTGGCCAGGGCTCGTACTTGGAGTTTACAATTCCGTTCGTCGTCGATGCGTCTGGCTACACGTCAAAGATCAATGGACAACTGATGCATCTCGATGCGACGACAAGTCTCAAGTTTAGGTCGCTGCTGCAGTGCGAAACACTCGAGGTCTGTTTGTACTGTTTTGTCGTACTTATTGCTTTAGATCTGCTCCATGATAATGTGAGACTTTACTCTCTGTTGTATGTGTCAAATTGTGTCTTAAGGTCTATTTCCACTACAGCTGTGTTGCATTGCATTTGAACGCATTTAAAGTGCTTCAACATCCGTTGAAGCACATTAAAAGGGGCGGAGACATTTTTACGTGCGAAAGCAGCTATGCTTTCAGCGTGTCTTAGCCATCGCAATTCCATCTGTCTCTCCGTCCATCTGTCACACGGGTGGATCAGGCAAAAACGGTCCAAGCTAGGATCTCCAAATTTTCACCATCGGCTGCCTGGAAGACTCTAGTTTCAGGAACTGTAAAGCTTTTTCGTAAATTCGAACGGGGTCACCCCGAACGAGGTCGCTAAATGAGAGGGGGGTGGTCAAAATTTGCGATTTTTGGCCAATAACTCGTTGTATCTCAGTAACGGTGCGAGATAAGGCCTAGGTTACTATTAATCA
>Ga0056128_1010354_pt1 | contig 11630 bp, 10 predicted proteins | sample WorMetLIZISLAND2_FD_71113 | JGI IMG/M metagenome (GOLD analysis project Ga0056128, IMG submission 71113) | Marine gutless worms symbiont microbial communities from Max Planck institute for Marine Microbiology, Germany - Olavius geniculatus... ... | reverse complement strand
GACTGCGTGTCAATGTGCTGCTGAATAATATCATCTTTTGTAATTTTTGCTGTTTTCGATGTGCAAGTCCTTAAATGTTGCCGTTAACAAGTGTATAAACTGATGTTTTGTACATTTGTACAAACAAAAACAAACAGAGTTCATAGCAACCCGAAAGAACAAAATTCAAGGACTTTTCAAGGACTTTGAAGGACCTAAAATTGCAGTTTTCAAGTACCTAAAGCATCGATAAAAAGACATATCATACTCGCGCTACATCAAAATTTAGAGTGAAATATATACGAAGAAGAATATGTAATACACAGCACGAAGTTTTGTTATGTTAAGTAAGCAAGTGAACTATAACCAAGTAGTGGTAAAATGCCAAATTTTACAAAAACGTTTTTTCAAAGTTTTAACATGCAAAAATTTCAAAATATGGAACATTTAAATTCAAGGATTTTTCAAGGACTTTCAAAGACCTACTCTGTTTTCAAGGACTTTCAAGGGTCTCGGAAATTTTTTTTTCAAAATTCAAGGACTTTCAAGGACTTCTCAAGGACCCTACGAACCGTGAACAAATGCATGCAAACAGTAAACACCCACTTTTTATTGGATCCGATCAAGCTGAGCACTTGAAAGACGAGCGAATACAGATATTCCACTTTCTTGCTATAAATGCACGCAGAACCTTGAATCAGCATAGCAGCTTCTGTAAAGTTCATCGTAGTAGCTCCGCCATCGAATGATATTGTTATCTGCTCAATCTGCACATCAGCATGAAATGAAACAGCTTCAAGACATAACTAGAATTGGAAAGAAAAAGCGTGAGTCTGATTGCCTCCCTCTCTCTTTCTTCTGAAAATTTTCTCTGCCATTCTCTCCATTTTCCTCTTCCTTCTCTTCATTCTTTTCCTGCCCTCCTTCCCCCCCAAAAAAAACCAACTATACAGTCTGGGACATACCAATGCATTTTCATATCTAGAAATTGCATCTGTTGCAAATAATTTCCAATTTCCATCACTGCAAAGTGAAAATGTTGAAAATGAAGTCAAATTACAACGTGCAAGATCTAACTTAGCAGGCCAAAAACTGTGAGCTAACAAATAATGTTTGACTAATGCAAAATGCACGAGACTTGGCACGTTGGCTTCTGCAATCATCATCAGCAGCAACAGCAGCCGCCACAACAATAACAGGTCAATAAACAACAGCAAGGAAGGATGAACTACCGGCATGGCTTGGTAGTGTAACAGTAACGTTCCAGACTGCTGACCAAAAGGTCCCTGGATCCACTTGGGCCAAAGCACTGCCGGGTAAGGTAACAACCTCGGGTAACTTGTTCACAAACACTTGCCTCTGTAAGTTCAGCAAGCAGTATAATTTCGTACCGACCAAAAGGCGGTGATGCCCCACAGCTGGGAAGGTAACCATAGGTCTGACGTCGCAATGGCCATGGTCATGGACTCTATGGTTTATCCACCTACAGGCCCAATGGCCACAGAAAGGGAGATGAGCACCACACCTATGCCCCGGAGGGGCATGGCACACTTTACCTTTACCTTAGGTAACAACCTGCAAGGTAACATATCAGATTTGCACAGATCACACACGCGTAATGTCGCGTACCAACATGTAAGCAAAGAGTTGCGTGGGCGCTTGTATGTTCACGTTGCCGTGTGAGATTTGCGCCCTGATTCTTTCTGAGACTTTGGCGCTTTATAAATCATTTACTTACTTACTTACTTACTTACTGGTACATATTGCATACTTAGTTTATTTATAATTTATAAAGTATTGATAAAAAGTGTTAAGAAACTAATTACTAACAATGAAAAATCAATCACTATATTTACCACGAGCACGCACAGTCCATATGCAGACAAAGTGTTATTTACCGTGCACAGATCACACACGCGTAATGTCGCGTACCAACATGTAAGCAAAGAGTTGCGTGGGCGCTTGTATGTTCACGTTGCCGTTATTAGTTAATTATCAGCAAGAAACTAACTCTAGAAATAGTTTATGCTGTTTTGATTACAGTAATTTCGAGTATTTAGGGATGTTGGTTAGCAAAGAATTTTCTTAACTTCTGGATATAAAATATGCGGAAAAATATGCGGAATTTGGTGAAATATGCGGCATACACGCTGCATATGCCGTGTGGCATATTTTTCCGCATATTTCCGGCATATGCAAATTCGAGTGACAAAGAATCATAATCATGATCATTAATAAGTCTATTCTGAACAGTTTTGACATTTTTGACTTCAATTTATTTAATGTCTAATTGCAAATACCGGTAATTGTTTGCCGCCAAAATATTTAGCAGTCTTAAAACAACACTGGACCCAAAAAAATGCTGAAAAATGTGATTGCATATGCAGAAATATGCAGCATAATTTTCGTATATGTGATTCTGAAAATGCCATTATATGCGGAAAAATATGCCACATGCGGGTTTTGGCAAAATATGCAATCACATATTCACATATAACCAACATCCTTAAGTATCGAGTAATCTGGTCAGCTGATATTTCAGTTTCGAATCACGTCAACCTTCTACTAGGAAAGCCTGCCGCCCAAAGAACAGCCTAAGATATGCGTTCTTAGATCACATAATACTACCCAAGATGTCACAAAAACGAGTTCAAAAGTTTGGACCGTGCGCAGGCTGCCAGGCATGGAAATTCGGCTTAACCGCAATTTAAGCGGATGGCCGTGCACGCTTGCACGGTCAATAACATTTTCTGTGCGATATCGGACTGTGAGTGCACACGGTCAATAACACCATGCATGAAAAATACATTGACAAATGAATGCCGTCTAACCTCGGACAAGTAATCCTCCAACTCACTGGCAAGATCAATGTCCCAGTTCTTAGACAGGTCACGTATTGGCTGAAGCAGGTGAGCAAACCTCGATTCACAGTCATTCTGTGAGCTTGGAACAGCCATCGCTCAATGCAGCAGTCACACTATAACCCTTTCTCGGTGCAAACTGATTGAATATCTGCAAACACAACAAACAAACAAACTAATCATTACTAACAACAGTACTGATTGACTGCACATGCACTAAAAATAGCCACTACCAGCAAACTGCGTAAACACTGAGAGTCACTCAGACAATCAGCCCTCACAGTATCACCTCAACTGGAGCACGGGTAAAATGCGGACTTGCAAACCTGTGAACCGACCAACGGATAAACTGCAAACCAAACCTGTAGACCTGGTCCGCAGTTTACCCATTGGTCGGTCCGCATTATCTTTCTAAGTTTTTCTTTCCTGTTGCTGACGTTTGTATTATAACTGCATTAGACGTAGCGTACATACGGAGCTTCAACTGCCATATGGGATCACACAGGCTAAAGGTGGTGATTAAAAGTGGTGATAGAGTTTTTTATTGAAAGCCAATTTCAGAACTATGGAGCGTCACCTGCATATGGCACCAGTGAACTGTGCAACCCCTGCAACGCTGCGGTCCCGCCACCTGTCAAGAAAGGATCTACTGATCTATAGGCCTATTGATCTGAAGACGATTTCCATTTTTAGGCCTATAGTTTAGTGACATTTTATTAGCTTATTGCATTCACTGAGTGACTGAATGAAGCTCAGTGCTACCTACGGTCAGTTCGGCGAACTGAAAGATTGGTGACCAAAATTACTATCGTCAGTTTGCCGAACTAAGTTGAAAGAATCGGAATTTACTAAAAGCAGTTCGGCGATCTGAAGTGCAGCTAATTGGGCTACTAAAATCAGTTTGGCTGCTCTGCTATTAACTTCACACCACCACCAGTACTGCATTAGAAATGGTGAATAGATTCATAAAAGGGCTGGCTGCTGAGATAAAACCTGCGCAAGTGGAGAATGATGTGATCTACTATATGACCAATTGTGCAGGGCGACGTTCTTCCTTTATACAAAATGAACTGGAAAAGATCATTAAGCACCAAGATTCTTATTCATATCTTTTCAAAATACTGAGAAGTTAAAAATCTCTCAGTTTATTGTCACATGCACTATGGCAGAATTGGACCATAATGGCCTGCTTGTGAGCTTACAGCATTGACCTAAAATCTTACTGTGCAACTTAAATTTATTTATTTCAGCTTTATTACGTAGTTTATTAACTTTTCTCCTACATTTTAGTCTTGCCAGACTGTCAACTTCTGACAAAGTATCAGTGGCTTCAGTGACATCAGACCAGTTCGGCGCCTAACAGTGATGGCAGCAGGACCTCGGCTGCCCGGTGGCATTGAGCGTTATTCGTTTTCCCCGAACTGAAAGTAGCAAATTTTGCATTGCTTCTATCAGTTTGCCAAACTGAAAATAGAATTAACATTGAATGAATATACGATGGACATCCTGTAAGCTGAATCTAAGGCACCGATATTTTGGCCTACATAAGTATATAGCCTATCCTTAAAATGAAATTCAATTGTGAACTACTAGAATTAAGCTTCCGCGATATCGATAAACTCAATACACGCAAACTACGTCTGCAAAGTAAACTTATCATAAGTTACATTAAGTTAAACTTTTTTCACACTTACAACTGCCTGCACTGCAGCAGTAAACGCTTAGACAGGGCCTAAAACATGAACGCTATAGTAAGTTTATACACATTACGGCACATCTCTCATTAAACGTTCGATTGCATGGGGTCCGCATTTTAGTGGTCGCAGTTTACCCACTGGTCGATCCGCAGGTCTGCAAGTCCGCAGGAACCCCCTCAGCTGCGGTGATGAAATTAGACAACACTGTCAAATTATCGATATGGATGACTAACTGCTGTAACGGTTTCTCTTTATCCCTGCTTTCTGTGTTAAACTAAACTGTTTAACTTTCAGTTCTCAAACGAACAGCAAATTATTCGCGCCGTATCGTAAACAACGACGGTAACACTTTTGTTTACAATTTTTCTAAAACAAAAATGGCGCTATGCCGAGTGTCGAAGGTGGTACCTGACTTGTGCTTAGACTCGATACTAGAGATGGGCGCATTACGGATTTTTTGTCCCTTCGAGTTCGACCCACCGTCGATTCTTCATGCTAGTGATTGCAATTTCGGGATTGAATTCGCAATCTCGGGATCCGGGATTGAGAAATTTGTAATCCCGGGATCCCGATTCGGGATTAGGCTCACCGATTGGTCGTCATTTTAACATCTTTAATTGACTTAATACTTCATGCATATGATGTAGGCTAGTATGCCCATACGGAAGGTATATCTGAACTGCAGGGAATTATAATGACTGTCAGAATACGAATTACAGTGCACAGCAAAGAGTGTGACTCTAACGCACATAAATATTTTATTCATCAGACGGCCAAAATTCTTAGTTCTATCATTTAGCACGCGAAAAAGTACGATTTGAACTAATTTTGTAATCCCAAAATCCCGGGATTGAGACGCCGCCAATCCCGGGATTCAGGATTGGCGAAAACGGCCGGGATTCGGGATCCCGAAATTGCAATCGCTAACTTACTTGATGCATGCAATGCATACAGAAGCCCGGCCTATAATGGGCCCCATAGTTGTGACTTAAATCTACAAGTAATCCGTACGCAGGACTTTTTGAACCTATGAGTGCTGAAATTTAAACTGCTATAATCTACGCCCAATGCGAAAATTTCATATGCAGATTGTCAATATCAGTTTTGGTTTATCTCTAACCATTTTAACGCAATTCTTGAAATGTGCTCTGCGGCGTACAATTGCAAAAAAATGTACTAGAAGTATGAAAACACTATTTTGGGGTTCAAGGTCGTTCGAGCGTACCGATGTTGGTGCCTGCAGAAAGCATGATACCGGCAATCAGCAAATTAAGAGTGCCTATCTGCATTCTGCAGCCGTTTTACGCTATCGAGCCAATAGCGGCCAAATAACGACTTTCGCAGTCTTCATCAAACTCTTTGACGCTCTCGCTCGGAAGGATATTTTTACTCACCAACGCGAAATTTTGTCACGAAAAACTATTTTTTGTGGCAGCGCAAGCGCACGTAAGTGGAGATCCTAACTTTAATTGCACTGTTTTGATAGGGCTGCAGGTGTGACATACGGAGAGACGAACAGACGTCCGGGCGCCTCGACGATAGCGAACACGCGTTTAGCAAAATTGTCGCGCGTAATAAACTTTAATCCTGGAGATCTGGACGTACTCACGCCGTTCAAGAATTTTAATTTCGTGATAGCAGTAGCGAATTAGCAATACGAATTATACGATCACATTTTTTAGGCTTAGTGCATCGTGCTGCAATAAGCTATTTTGTCTCAGCCTGTGTAGAAGCGAATGTGGTAACTATAGCAAGTACAGAACGGCCATCATGGGTTTAATCTTGAAATCAATGACCACCGTGCAACCAAGCCGGACCAACGTACTCTTATCACGTGCATTGTGTGTCCGTGTCGAGACTCAAGAGCCCAAGGCAAAGGCATGTGTGTGTGTGCCACTGTGCCTGCTATAGATATTAGCCACCAGTGTCAACCTGGCGGCCAGTGTACCCACTGCACGTTGGCCGGCAAATCCAGCCGCATGACCGGCCAGCTAGACGGTAGACGCTACCAGGTCATCAGGGCAACTCGTGGTGAATGCCGTGCCGTGCCGTGCCGCGCTCTCCTCTCCTCAATGGAGGAGTGCACGCGCAGCTGGCCGCTGTGCCTGCCTGGAGGGCAGGAGTACTGCAGGATGACGCGAGCAGCAGCGTAGCCGTGGCGGCTTGCTTCACATCTTTGTTCCACCCTCAGCCGGCGCTAGCCCGCTGTTCAACACAAGTCTGAAGCATCTGGCTTCGTCGGCGACGCAGCGTCGCGCTTGCAGTGAAGTCTCTGTCGTCGCGTTTGACCCTTGTTGGACCGGCTGTCGTTGAAAATCGTTATATCTTGTGACATCTTTCCGTAGCCGTGTTACTGAGGAAGACAAAAGAGAAGAATTAACACATTTTACTGTGAGTAACGTTGCAGAATGTAGCGTACTGTACAGGCCTATAGGCCACGTTACTTTTGTTACAATGCAATACAATACAATATTCGTTTAATTCGACGGTGAATGCGACGTCAGCTAGGCTAGTCAGTTTGGTCCGTAAATTGGTCGGTATAGAGGATTGGGTAGTTAGGATAAATCAAATTTAGGTCCCGAAGACAGCTTTAACTTATGCAGTTCCTGTTAGTTACTGCTACCAGCTTTAATATATTTCAACTTCTTTCGAATTAAAAATCGTTTTATGGCGTGTCTCAGCCAGATTATCAGGAGTGGACCCACTGGGGAAGCTATATACACCACTCCGCCATGACCTCGCTACACAGTCGGACAAAACACTGACAGGAAGAGGAGGGGGACAGGACAGAAGCGGGCATAGTGGTGCTAGGTTTAACCCTGCAAAGTGCGACATAATACATGAAATTAAATTTCGGCTGGAGTTCCGCCCCCATGCCACACTGGGGAGCTCACAGCGCTCCTTCAGACACCTAGTTGGATTTTAGGAACCTATTTCTAAGAAGAGGTAGAACGGGAGAAAAGGCGAAAGGAGGGGGTAATGAAAAGGGAGAGGAAAGGATCATGGTAAGGGTTGAGGCCTCCTGCCATTCATTTTTCAGGCTACACCACTGCTGTGATATGAAAATGTGGATTCTTATTGCTGACATCTGTCAGCTTTATTAGTCCTTTCTCAGTATGTTTTGTACTGGTATCACGTGGTGTAGTTTGTACAGTAAGAAGTCCTGCTTACTAGTTCGTAGCTGTAATGTGACTGTGATGCAGTGAGGTGACAGTTTAAAAACATCTCAAGAGAAGCACACACTGAAGCTGGCAGATGGATCGTCTGGTGAAGATTGTGTCGCTAGCGTCAGTAACTCGTGGAAATGACTACGACGACTTTGCGGATCGTCTCAGTTCACGCTACACGGTCGTCATTCTGGTCTCGTTCGCTATCCTGGTCGGCATGAACCAGTACGTGCGCAACCCCATCACCTGCTGGACGCCGAATCACTTCTCCGGCGCCCATTCGCGCTACACGGTCCGCTACTGCTGGGTTCGTAACACCTACTACCTGCCTTGGCAGACCAAGTTCCCGCCGACCAGCGGCCGTCTGCCGCCGCCGCCCGGGCGTCGCATGGTGCCCTACTATCAGTGGGTGCCGTTCATTCTACTCAGCCAAGCCGTGCTCTTCTACGCACCGACCGTGGTCTGGCGGGCGCTCAACTCCAAGGCCGGGGTGGACGCGGACAGCATCCTGGAGGCGTCTCAGTCCGTTGCACGCGCGTCGCAGCCGGCCGCACGTGACTCAACGCTACGCACGCTGACGAAACACTTCGATCGTTTCCTGGGCAGCCGGCGAGACGTGAACAGAAACCAGTGCTGGCCGCTGGGACTGCGCTGTCTGCTGTCGTCCGCCACCTGCCACTTGTGTGGTCGCAGGTACGCGTCTTTACTTCGACAGAAGGCCTAAAGGCGCGTACACAGCGACGTAACTGAACTGAACTGAAATGATACAGTTTAGTTTTCGACGAACAGACCAATGGGCAAGCAGTAATGCATTGCAGTAGGCACCGACTAATGGCGTCGTTGATTTACGTGACTACACTCACGTACGCGTCAACCAATGACCAGTGGGCTCGCTCTGCTCGCCCATTGGTCAGTTCGTCAAAAACTAAACCGTGTCAAGTTAGTTCAGTTCATTTACGTCACTCTGTATGGGTTTTAAGTTCTGTTGGTCCCACAGTCATTGTTATGCTTAGCTGCTAATACCGCTGGCATTAAATACACAGAGAATAAATATCTTTTTGATTGATCAGTTTTAAGGCGCGTTCAGAGCGAAGAAAAGTGAAGAAAACGAACTGAGCTGAAATTAAATGACACTTATCTTGTTCAGTACAACACGCCCGTCGAGAGGATGGGTATAGGGGAGTAAAAAATGTCTGAGGGCCCCGCTGTCTCTCAAAAATACAAAGTACACCAGAATGCGGCAAAAAAGAAAATTTCAATAAGTTTTTCTCAGAGGGGCCTCGCGAGAATGTTTCCCCGGGCCCCGCTGTGGCTCTGGACGGCCCTGCAGTTCAGTTCGATTCGGTTCATTTTTGTCACAGTGTCGTCTGTACGCGCCTTTAGTTGTAGTGTGAACGCTACAATCAGTGGCGGCGTCAGCGCATGGGAGCCAGGTCATTTATAAGTCAGAAAATCGTCACGCCAGGACAGGAAACCCACCGAGTCCCGGACGCCATTATCGTGAAGGGCTCGCCCAATCTCGTATGATCTGACCGACTTACATTGCACTTGGTTTGGTGGGATGATCCCTTCTCCCTTTCCATCCTCTCCCTCTTTTTCTCTTCCTTTCTTTCTTTCCCCATTTTCCCCTCCCTTTCCCTTTTTTGAGTCCCGTTCATATCCCTTCCTTCCCTTTCCCGTCTTCTTTGAATCCAGCTAGGTGGTCTGGAAGACCGCCAGCAATTTTTAGACATTTTGAACGTAGGTATACGGGCTTATTTGTATGCCGTATGCAGGATGGGCAGCTACTTGCTGGTGCTGTACCTGGTCTCGAAGCTGTGCTACATCGCAAACGTCGTGTTCCAACTGTTCGTTCTGAACAAAGTACTCGGAATGACGTACAGCACGTTTGGCATCGACATGATCAAGTACGTATGTGTATTAAGCCCCGTTTCTACCCAAAGCAACACACGCAACGAACACATTGCAAGAGTGGACACCTCATTTATCCTTGCGTTTTGGCGCTTGCGTCAGCTGCGTCCATTGCGTACTTCTCTTGCATCAGTTGCATCCAAAAAATACGCAAAAGCATTGCGTGCTTTGCGGTAGATGATAACTGGTCTGCTGAACTCGTCAGCAAATTGCTGTGTTCTGTTTATTGCTGAAATGCACTGCATGCATCTGCTCTTCATTGTTCCATCGTCAGCAAACTAGACGTAAATGTTTTTTTTTGCAGTTGTGTCATGTGACAGAAATATCTAAGTCCTAAGAATCATTTCTATGCGAGACAGCATCTAGCAGTCTGAGTTTTAAACTGATAAGTTCAAGGACAAGGAGTCCTTAGTACGGAGGCGTCAAAATTTGGCTATACCCCTTCAAAACGCATTATTATTTTATTGCACGTTGTACACTGATTCCCCAGGTGGCAGCACCGATGCTGTTGCGCGTCACGTAAGCTTTGGTCGGATTACTTGTTAATGCTGTAGTGGTAACAAGTGTGTGAGACAGACAGTTCATGTCTTGTCAGTCCCGTCATTTCAGTAAATCTGTGTGGAGGTCTCAGTCTACGTAACGTATTGTTTTTGCAGCGCTAACACTGTTTCATAGGTACGATTCACAAGCGGGAAATAAAATCATAAATCCTCCCCAGCCCCCTCTAAATGACGCCCCTGTTTCTGGTGGTCGTTGCAACAGGAACGTGGCGGACGCCAAGTCGTATGGGCGCGATTGGACGGAGGACCAGAGTTACGTGGCGTTCCCTCGAGTGACTCTGTGTGACATGAAGGTTCGCGGACAGGACCTCGGCAACGTGCAGCCGTACACCGTCCAGTGCGTCCTGCCGATCAACGCCTACAACGAGAAGATCTACATGTTTCTCTGGTCTGTAGTCTATGACGTAGGCCTAGTTAGTAAATGTCGACAAGTCAGTATAGGCGACGTGGCTTGCGACTACTAGCGGTCACATTTTTCCGGACAAACTGGGGACAGTCAGACAGCGGATGAAGAGACGCACCCACAGACACGCTGTCTGTCAAGAAGGGTCGTTCATAGCAATACAAGACAAGTGACATTGGGTGAGGTCAGGTTTTCATAAGACTGATCGAAGGCTACGTGACCACGCGGCCTAAAAGATATTGGGGTCACGAGTTTGACCTTTTGGGGTCACGTGACATCATCGTCACGTGACCATTGAATCGCCTACACTGCGCATACAAAACTACTGTTACTGAAGTGAACTGAATCTTAAGTTGCTTAGAACCAAACCCGAGATGGATCCGATGCTCGGTGCTGAGACATATCTAACTGAAGATGCCGATCTCCGGACGCCTTACCCACGTACCACCCGTCCATGGGCCACATGGACAGTGAGCAGTTATAATGACTAGGCGCCTATGCTTAGCTGACACGTCGCAAGCCAATAGAATGGACAGAAGTTGGTCGAGCAGTTGCATGGCCATGCAGCATACAGTGGCTGGTAGTCAACGGGCTGCCTGCATCGAGCAATTAGGCTATAGGCCTAATTAAACTCTGGTAGCAAGCGGACAGTCGCAGTTGGCCAGTAATTTAGTTAACGGGTGGAACAGTATGCTGAGAATACAGGTCTACGTTCTAAATTGTATTAAATTTCGTTAGTGCCATTATTCAGAGTGTTAAGGCGCGTACACGGCGACGTAACTGAACTGAACTGACATGGTTTAGTTTTTACGCGCGAAAGCAAAATGCTTCGCGCGTCTTTGCCATCGTCTGGGCGTCTGTCCGTCCGTCTGTCTGTCACACTCGTGGACTGCATCAAAACGGTGCAAGCTAGGATCACGAAATCTTCACTGTGGACTGCCTCAAGGTCTCTAGTTTATCGCGACAAAATTTCGTGCCACTGGGTGCAGGGGTTCCCCTCGAACGAGGGCGTCGAAGAGGGGTACTCCCCCTAAAAAGACGTCATTTTGCCG
>Ga0056128_1010353_pt1 | contig 11630 bp, 4 predicted proteins | sample WorMetLIZISLAND2_FD_71113 | JGI IMG/M metagenome (GOLD analysis project Ga0056128, IMG submission 71113) | Marine gutless worms symbiont microbial communities from Max Planck institute for Marine Microbiology, Germany - Olavius geniculatus... ... | reverse complement strand
CCATTCGATGACACATATTCTCATTAATAAGTGTGCCAAAAATTATTATAATCGGACATTCATTGTTCAAGTTATTGCAAAAAATGTAGTCACATGCTTTTTTTTGAGACACAGTGTATACTGCGGTGGTGGCGTCATTGTTTCCTATAGGCCTAGGTTCTTCACACTGTCTACGTGTAGACATACTAGGCCTATATATGTAGAATTCCGCATGTCACTGCAGTGTAGACAGAAAGTGCTGCAGGTCGCCTGTTCTGAAGTCAAAAATTGACTTGTCTAGCGTGAAAATAGTTGCAGATAGGTACAGACATGCTGATTATCATAACAAGCACTGGCGACGAGCTTCTTAGGAATATCAACATCGATGACCTTGAATGACTTTGATTCTTAAAAATATTGGTTTTTACTGATTTTTTGGCAATTTTTGGCTGCAAAGGAGTGAATTGCGACGAAATGGACGCAGATGGACCAAGATTACCTGCGAACAGAAAGTGCTATAGGCTCTCGCGCGTCTCATGAGCATTAGCTGAGATTTCTTGTTTATCAAATGTACCCCCGAGGAGGAAAGTGAAGGAGGAAGGACGAAAAAAAGAATGGGGAAGAAAAGAGAGGCTAGGCCACCCCAAATTCACATTTACGCCACTGCTAAGCTGCCCCACTACCATCCAATATTGCTTCATCGTCGTCGTCCGAGCGATACACAATTTCGCCTCTCTCTTTAGTACCGAGACGCTGCTAGCGACATCTACTGGCGGCGGCGCTGGTTGCCTTTCATCTGTCACGCCTCGCTGACGACGACGTACAAAAATCTGCAGGACGGACAGCGATTCGATGTCAGATTGATGTACAACGGCGCCAAGAACAAACAACGAAAAAAGACAAACGGGCGGACTGACCGGCTGGAAGCTTAGAGGGATACTGCTCTTCCCCGTTTTGGTATGAGAAAGGACATTACGATGTGAAATTTTCTCTACTGCGAACAAAAGGTAAAACGTCAACAGGATTATTCGACGTTAAGTTGCCAAAAAATTCAGTTTTGTGATATTATGTGATATGTCTATAGTTATTCGCTAATACACAATGATTGGATAAAACAGTACAATAGTTTGTTACAATAATAAAAGAAAAACAAAATTTAAACGGTTTTGATGCACCATTCACATTTTTATGCCAATTGTTATTAATTCCTTGAAATGACTACGCCAGATAGTGTTTTAGTTTCGTCTTAAAAGCATCAGCTGTAGAGTCGGGAATCGAAATTCGTAAGTGCAAGCGTAAGCGTAGTTGTAGTGGAAAACGGTTAGCGGGTGACGAATAATCAATGGCGAAATCGATCGGCTTAAAAAAAGTCTTTAACTTTGTCTGCAGCCGGCAAAAATGTTGACGTTTTTCTTTCGTCGGCTCGGTCGTTGGTAGGTCAATGTATCGTGGACTACTTTTGTAACAGACATTGACCGTTCATTACGAAGCGCTAACGAGGCGCAAAGTAGGCAAGCGTGTGCCCGCATACGTCATTTGTCGATTTGTGATTGCATCCAACGACGAAGTAAATTAACCGATTGCGCCACACCGCTAGCCGGTACATGTACAGTGAAGATTGATTTCCATCCAATGCAACGAACGCAACGCAAGATTCTTGCGCAGGCTACTTTCCTTACGCAATCGACGCAGGCGACGCAACGACCAAAAATGCAAAGATAAAAGTGCTAAGAAAGTTGCACAAAATTTAAGTAAAGTTCCAGCTGCAGTACCGACCTTCAAGGTCAATAATTTTTATGGCATTTGAAAGCTAATATGCGACTTCTTATTAGTGATCAACAGCAACTTAAGCCGTGTCTCGCACCGTTTTAGCTACAATACGTCCGTGACATACGGACAGACAGACAGAGAGACGGACATAGCATAGATGGAGCACGACAAGACGGTGTCTATTCTTGCGTTGCGTACATGTACGTTGCGTACAATACGTAAGTTGCGTCCGTTGTGTTGTGTGGAACCTGTGCCTAACAGTGGCCCAGTGGGACTGCCTGGAATAGACCGTGGATGGATCGTCAGTACACCATCCGTCATTTTACATGGTCGTCAGTCAGATCTCTGAAATCCAGGCCGCCGCACGGGTCGTCACGTACTTTACTGGCTGTTGTTGGTTACGCGGATTCGCCCACTTCTTCGTATTCCTATCCGGATAGTTTTCAATCGCTTGCCGGCGTCCCGGTAGTTTGCAATTTCGAGATGGATAAAACTCGTCGTATTCAACGAACTCCTTTTTACTTTACGGGACCAAAGTACTTCACAAATATGTCATTAAAATGGTAGTGAAATAATTTTGAAAATCGGCCAACATTTTGATCACAACAAAAAGCTTCATCACTTACTTTTTGGGCTCACTCTGTTTCCATGTGTTTTTGTTGCTTTCTCTGTTATTTTAAGTTGGCTGCTGTTCGACTTATATTATGTTTATATTGTAATATTGTATACCATGTTTATACTGTAATCTGCATATACAGTAAACTGCTTTCGTCTTAGTCTAAAAAGAATGATTGACTGATAATGTCTAGCGTTCTTCGTGACATCACTCTTGTTTAGTGATAGCCAAACGGCAAAAGTGTTCTGAAGGCGGGTACAGATATACATAACTGAACTGGACTGCGCTGTATACTGAAAACTCTGTTTGGTTGCGTGTAAAAAGCGAACGAACTGAGAGTTCATTCCATTTCACTACATTTCACTTCGTTCGCTCTGTACACGCTTTAAGACGCGTAACAAAACCGAACCGACAGAATGATCCGAACACACGCAGAACTAGAGAAAGCACTCGGAGAGCGCAGGTACCTCCGCCAAGGCAAAGCTATTCGCCAGGTGCCGTCATCATCTTCGCTTTGTCAGCGGTTCCCTTATGCCCCTTGTAACGCAATGGTAACGAAAATTTCAAAGTGATCCAGAATCCAGGATTCCTGCCGGATCACCCCCAAAATTGAATCACTTGTAGTCTATGCCATGTCCAACATTTCCCCAAAATTTCAGAAAGATCCGTCCATAACTTTTTGAGTTATCTTGCTCACACAGAGACAGACAGACAGATAGACAAACAAACAGACAAACAAACGAAGTCTGACAAAAACATAACCTCCCTGGCGGATGTAATAACGCTTCGATTTCTATTTCTATTATTTTGCTCATCTCTTTCCATTGGGCAGCGTTCACCCGCAGTCGCCGATGCGGTAATGTGAGCGGACGATGAAGCTCGCGGGTCGTGAGGGAGAGAATAGCATCGCTGCAATAGGCCCAATAAATCTCTCTAAAAAGAATATCAGACCGCGAACAACACTCCATGGGTCGCTTGACATCTGAACTATTTCCAGTGCCATCGAACCGCCCGTCCGCGCTGCAAGAGATTGCGGCAAGCAGCTTATTCTGTTTCCCCGAAATCGAGCCGCCGAAGAAACTCGATAGCCCCAAAAAACTGACGCGCCCCAGCAAAATATAGACCTATTAAGTAAGTCAAGCGAGTCAACTTAGCCTCTGACGACAATGGACAGACACGGCACGTCTGTTTGGGAACCCAGGGAAATTGAAATCGACTTTGGCTGGCAGATGATATGATCCCGTTTCTTCCTACCAAAATTACGGATCTGCCGCTGATAAAAAAGTAAACAAGAAAGCTTAGACGGCGCGTTTTAACGGTTAGTCACAGTGTGTCGAAACTGTTTTCTAGATCTGGCTTCTTTTTTAATTAATCAGTTAAGCGATCAAAATGATTAAAATTCAAAACACAATAGCGCCGTATGTCGCAAACTAATCAGGGGTGCAAGATGGCATAGACGAGGCTGAGTTTTCACGTTAAAATATGCTCGAAAGTACCAGGAAGTGTGGCTGATCCACATGTAGGCTAAAGTTAGCCTGCATGTGCGTTCTTGAAGGTCTTGATACCTGAAGTAAGTAAGTAAGTAAATAATTTATATAGCGCGCGTTAACTGTAACAACCTCGAACGAACTAACTATCTACACTAACTAAATAAATAAGCGCACACATTTGTGCATAGCTGCATAATGCATTCACTGTTTTAGGCAGCTTAAATCACAAGCTGTGGATGCATTTATAAACGGATGGATAATTGATGTTCAGTCAGAAAGAAGTCCAAGATATCGGCGTGCTACTGTATAAACAGCGATAAATTCTGACCGCATAACACGTCCGCAAATCCAGGGCTGTCGGAATGGCGTAATAGGTCAAGAGACTGACTATTGGACCGCGGAGTATGGTTCCAGACGGTTAGTAAAAAGCGTAACATTTTACTCTCAGTGGCGTCTTACTGCTGCTGTCTGGCGGCCCGTGGCTAGCTAGCTTAACGACTGACGATTAATTGGAGACGAATGTAGGAAAGGAACACTCGGCAGCAGGAATGATGCGGCATGCTTCCAGGTTGACTAGACGTAGCTGAACTTCACATCGCACATGAATGTCAATTTCACGGTTACCGCAGAGAGAACGACCCCACATGCCATGCATTATCAATGGCTGTGGAACAGTCTGCCAGCTCATCTGAGACAAACTGACATTAACTTTAAACAGTTTAAGCGGCAGTTAAAAGACACTTTTTTCGGGCGTTGAGAGCGCGGCGCATTGTGGCTATTGTTAAATCGCGCCTTTCTAAATAATCTTACTTACTTACTTACTTAGATGGGTATAACTGAGATGTCCGACGGTACGCCCCCTGAGATACCCCAAATCCTCGATATCACTATCTATGCAATAAAACGACGACAGAAGAAACACTGAGACATAAATTAATAAATAAAGCTAGTAAAGTCATCGATGGCTGAGCCAATGATCAAGTTTTGCTATTTCTATTTTGTTGTAAATTATACATTTATGTTGTCGTAAAAATAGGAAATGGACATAATTCGTCGCTTTTTCGGTCTTCCCCGCAATCGTCTACCGTTTAATTTAAACCGGGTATGTTTCTGTGTTGGAAAACTAATACTCTCTACACTGTGTCTGCGACGAACTGGACTCTGGATGTTTGCAGCTTTTGCGATCGTAAAAACGACCGCATGCCATGCATTATCAATTAAACCCATAGCCGGGTCACCTCCGATGGGACTTACTGTAAGTGTAAATATCACGAGTGCTGGCTACCGGTCAGTAACCAGTTAACAAGTTTTAATGGCGTTTCCTACCATGCAAATTAATTAAGTGCTAAAAAGTCAACGTCAGATCATATCAAGATAAAGCATTTATTTAAAAAAATACGCGTGCACGTGCACGCACGCGTAACCAGTCATGTGGCGGACAAGAAACCCAGCTGTTGACAGGATAGCCGACCGCACTGATTACCAGCGACCTTCAAGGTCATCTAAGATTGATGGTTTTCATTTTATCTCAAAGGGCGTTTGCCACTTTCTATTAGTGATTAATAGTAACCTTGGGTGTATCTCTCACCGTCACCGTTTCCGAGATATAGCCAGTTTTCGGCTGAAAACGCACATTTTTTCTACCCCTGACCATCCAACCCAGAACTTTAAAAAATGTTTTCGTTGCACTATATCGCTGAAATTTTGCATGCCCTTATAAAACGCGCGGCTAATCATTCGTGTAAAAAGTTTTCCCCATCACCTAACTCTTAGCCACAGTTATACATCCGTGACAAACGACGGACAGACGACGGCAAGACAGACGACAGACCACAACTCGTACCTTAAGCTTGACCGTTACGTAAGTACGATCGTACAAAAAGTGGTTTTGGGACTCGACAAGTATAATAAACGTAATAATGAGCAAAACAAGAAAGCCTAGCTAACGCAAAGCGAACGCGTGGCAGCGGTGCATGTATGAAGCCCCACTGCAAACAAAATCTAAGCTCACCGATCCCAGCAATTGACACTGGACACAATGATTATGAAGGCTAGTATCTATAGCGTTTTGTGTACACTCGCTAAAGAGCGTAACCGGTCTCGCGCAGCCAACAGCGGTAAAATGAAGGCGGGTTTTAGGCGGGTACCCCTATTTGATGCCCTTGTGCGCAGGCCTCCTTAAACCTAGAGAGTCGAGACTTGGACTGTTAAAATTTACGTTAAATGCTGAGAAATTCATATGCATGTTTTCCTGGTCTATTTCTAGTGATCTCGGCGCAATTCGATTTTAAAGTGTGTGTCGCAGCCCAAAATCCCCCAAAAATCCATAAAAATATCATTTTGGCGTTTAAGGTCATCTAAGGTCATTGGTTTCGGTGCCAATCGAAAGCGCGTGTAGGACTTCCTATTAGTGATTAATAGTAACCTAGGCCCTATCTCGCACCGTTTCTAAGATACAGCGACTTATTGGCCAGAAATCGCAAATTTTACCTTCCTCTCAATTAGCACCCTTGCTGGAGGTGACCCCTTTAAAATTGGTGGAAAACTTATGGATCCTGAAACTAAAGTTTTCCAGACAGGGGATGGTGAAAATGGTGATCCTAGCTTGCATTGTTCTTGACTGATCCACCCGTGTGACGGACGTACGGACAGACAGACGGACATAATTGCGATGGCTAAGACGCGCCACAGCAGTAGCTGGTGTCGAGCGTAAAAACGGCGGAATGTCAAATGTGAATACAAACCTGTAGCGCAGTCTCGTAACAAGCTCTAAAGACGCAATATAAAATTATACTTACAAAGAGTTAATGGTCGTTTCGTTGAGTATCGTCGACCACAAAATCACGGATAGCTGGTTTGAACGCAGATCACTATGACACATCATGCATAAACGTGGTTGTATACGTTATTATTTTTAATAAAAAACATCATTTACATCAGCTATTTATTTAAGCTGAATAAATTGAATTTAGCAAATTTTGTCAAAATTCGTCAAAAATCAATATTTTCGTCTCGACCACCAGTACTGTTCTCGTCATTTCGTCAGTTTTTCGTCAAAAACAAAATCCTTTGAAGTCTAGCTCTGATTAAAAAAAACAGTGGTAGGCTCATATCAAACTGGCAGGCTTTTAATTCAGCGAGATTGTGTCACCATCACACAATAAACACAGCCGTCTGTCGGTTTCCGCACATTAATAATATTTCACATAAAACAGCATTTATGATTTTTTGAAGATTTTGATGATCAATTATTTCGTCAAAATTAGCTACATAAGATTATTGATGCGCCACTGAAATTATTTCAAATATCGGTTGGTATGCGGCGATAATCATGGGCCTAATTATATAGGCTACTCAACTTTCCATATTAGTGTCATATATTAATAAACTTTTCCCGCTCTAACTAACAGGAGAGAACAGAATCATCCTCTCCCTCTCCAAAAATTATATCGTGATGGGCATTAATACACCAAAACGTGTATTAATTTCACACAAATTTTGACATGCGTCCCATACTTTGGCACAACGCCTTCTGCCTTTCCTTTCACAGCGCGCAGACAACCTGCACAGCAGCAAAGAACCGCAGAATAATTTATGGCGCAATGAATATTTTATTTTGTTTTGCTGTGGGCGGTCCAGTACTGCTTCCGGTAAAGTACTTTTATTTACCACAAGCAACAAACGACTCGTGCACGGAGTGACGCTATTTTATGTATTCTCTCATGGTTTACGGGACTCGACACATATGCACTTAGAATGTAAGGAAAGGAGTATTTGCTAGCGACTGTATGACACTGTTTTGTATAGTGATGCTATGTGTTTGAATTTAGAAAAAAAAACATAAAAATGATACATTTTGGCGGAACTGCTATAAAACCAACAGCAGCTAATGTCAGTCACACTTATTACAAATGTTTATGATGTTTCTGCAATGATTATCGGGCGGTTGTCTTGTTAGCCACATTACGTGTCTAGCCCGTCCCTCTGTCCGTCCCTCAGTCCGTCTCGCCATCAGTCCTGTATCACGACAAAACAAAAAACGTAGAAGAACTAAAATTAATGCGAAATTAGTTTCATGAAATCCCGCGTAGACAGCGCGCCATCTATAGCAAGATGATCTAGTGATTAACATCAATATTATAGTTGACGTAAAAACGCGTAAATGTTGTTCGAATAAACCCAAGAAAAAATCATCACGGCAGAAAAAACACGCACTTCTTTTGCGAAGCGTTTAAACAGAATTATCGCAGTGAATAGTGTCCGATCAAGTGCTGCATTCAACAGCGTTGAACGATTTGCTGCAAAAACAGACAGAATACCGGAACAGACGGGTCCATTGGTCATTTTTTCACGCAGGAATAAACGCAGCGTAGTGAGAATTAGTTCCAGTAAACCAGCCCAGCCGTAAGTGATAAACCACCAATAGCCGATCGTCTAATAATCTACGGCAAAAAGATTTACAGTTAGCCGCGCACCTGTGGTAGACTGGTAAACAGTTTCGTTCACGCCGGCCACCGATTTTATGGTTCGCTTAAATTATGTTAAACCAGTCGGCACACGAAATGCCACACCCGAGCTAGCTAGCCGACGACGCGCGCAAAACATCGCACGTCTCGTGCCGTGTCAGCAAGAAAAACTTGCTTTCGCGGAAGCAGACACTGTCGTACGTTGCTGTGGGAAGTCGGTAGATTAGCGATTATTTTGTCGCGTAAATATTAATGCACTGATTTTAGTGATGCCTGGATCTCATGTAAAAAATCCAGGGTGCAGTATCGTTGCAACGTCAATATTAGTTATTAAAGTGTAATGAACGTTAGGGAAAACATTAGATCACGTTAATGAACGTTAGATTAAAAACATTGAAATACGTTAAAACATAACCCCGGCCTATCGTACGCTGCTTTCGAATGCAATCTTTACGGCTTCTTCACGTTTTTGATTAGGCCTTAACAGCTAATATACGACAGGCCGTAGAGATACATCTCAACGTTGTTTGAAATTGTTTTCTAGACGTTTATTAATCTATAAGTTTTTAATAACTGGCATAGCTTATTAAAGTTTGTACTATCGACTGGACCCTGGATTAACTGTCCGAGATCCAGGCATCATTGTAAAACAGCATCGTTGCGGTTTAGTGGGACGTGTATCGTGTAATTTTAACGTCCACTGATCGTAACCAGCGGTAATAATAATGTTGCTTGTCCAGGTTTGTCTTGTGTGTTCCTGATTCAGCTGACGGGATGAAAAGAAAAGATCTAGGACTGGACAATTTACATAGCTTCAGAGTTTGGCTGTTGCCATGACTGCGACGCTCGCGATGAGAACTAATCAAAAGCACGGTCGTCTTAAACGGAAATTAATGATACTTCCTGATTTCCAGCACCGTTTACCAAAAAAAATATTTGCAAGATGAACAAAATGGAAAGCATTGCTTACAGCGTCTGTAGGTGACGATTGTACTGAAAAGCATCTCTGTCAAGCCATCGAACGCCAGATCGAATCACGGTCCTGGAAACAGACATTGGTGCTTAGCGAAAAGCAAAGAGCAGGCTCAACTCTCTCGTACTTGTCCGTTAATACCCGCACCCGAATTATCTTTTTTGCGTTAACGCTGTTGCTAATCCTAACCCTAACCTCAATCCTAACCTTATCTTTAACCTCAACCTTACTCCTAAGCCTAACCCTAGCGGTTAATTCGGGTGCGGGTGAATTAACTGACAAGAACCACTGTCTCCATCTCAAGTCACTCATCGGTGACCATTGTTGCTATGGCTAGAAGACAAACATGCATACATGTGTGAATACGAATGACACAATTTGTACTTTATAAATATAACGACAACTAATTGATTGATTAATTAATAACAGTAGCATAATCATAACATAATTACGCTGCATCGTACGCAAGCACAGCGCTAATGTCACTCATCAGCAATTAAAATGTCGGACACTCCGAAATACAAAGTATACAAAACAAACTTGCAGTTTTCAGTGAAGAGAATCAAGAGATGAGGCTTTTTAATAGTCTTGAAACAAAATTTAACTACGCTGAACAAATTAAATTCGCATTTAATAGCCCAGTTCTTTTGTGTGCAAGGCACCGGCTGAACTTTTGCGTCCTGATGCATTCGAAGCTAATTTGTAGTTGCTGTGTTAAATAGCCTTCAAAAGTCCATTTATCCAACACTCACACTGGTTAGCTGGTAGAGGCCAGGGATTACGAGCATTGCCGAGTCGATTGGGCAAAATAGGTCTGTGGCGGCTCTGCACGCAGGCCAGTTTCGCACCGCTGTCACGAAATGTGGCTGTGTTTCGTGCCACTCGTGCCTGGCGCTCGCTGTGTGTGGACGCTGTCGGCGGGGGGCTACGTTACTCACCTTTTCCGTGGTTGCCAGTCGTCAGCCACATCACTCCATTTCACATCCGGCGAATGGCAGCAACAAATCAACTTCTCAGTAAGATCAGGTCCTCAATTATTGTCACTCTCCCCTGATATCAGACATCGAGTCCCACCCTGAAGTCCGCCTTACATCAAGACGTCTAGTATAGCTCGAGGAATTACAACGAGAAAAAGTGTCACCGCGACAAAATAAACTGAAAAGTGGGCTGCTTCAGATGTAATCAACCACTTAGATCGTGGACCCTTCCACAGCACCTCCTGGATTCGACCTACGTCGACGCTTGTGGTCAACGTTGAACCACTTTCGCACTGGCCAGGGTCGATGAGCAGCCGACCTCGTCCGCTGGAATCAGTCTTCAGATCCATCCTGTTTCTGTGGCGCATTTTCACAGACTGTGTCGCATATTGTAAACGGTTGTCCAGATATGAAATTTCCCGGTGGTCTGTCAGGCTTACATTTGGCTGATGAGGAGGCTATTGTCTAGCTCGGCATGCAGAGCACACTCTAAGAAGAAGTACACTGTAGACTCAGCGTCGATAACCCACTTTTTAGACATTCCAGGAATCACAGTGAGTAAACCCACATCACGAGACAGAATCGAGGAAAGCCTCCGTGTAGAATGAGCGTGACCGAACGCGCACCGTGTGCAGCAATTTGTTGAAGCGGTTCATGTGGGAATCATTTCGTAGTAAACGCAACTATACGGTAAACGGTATTGCCCGAAAGACGTTCCGGTAGCTTCCGCTTGCCACTGAACACAAGGAACGTCTTGGTACAAAGTGCTGGTTGCGACATGCTCCAATTCTAATTACGGTAATTGACAGTCACGAAAAAAGCTTGTTCTAGATACGAATCCGCCGTAAGTACGAGCGACCACAGTGAGCCAAGATTTTACAGTTTATTTTTCTACAGTTCTGGGACCGATATACTCAAGTTGCTAGCCTCCTGGTGTGTGATAGCTGAGATTTTGTCATTCTCTTAAGATTTCTGACGTTTAGTGACTTTGAAATTTGACCCTTTGTATTAAAAATTAACAAATTTGGGCCCGAGAAACGTTTACTTCAATTTCTTTTGTTTCATTCTTGGACGAACAAGATGCGTTTTGGCCACTCGATAGCATCAGTCACCTGCACAACGTCCATCGCGGGATCAAAGCGCCGACACATAATGAAATAAGTGAGTAAGTGAATATTTCATTGCACATAACTAACGTAAATTCAACACATAAACATTTACACATCCAAAAAACTACGAAAACGTCGAAACACTTGTAAACCAGAAAGTAGTCATAGCCCGCAGGTACCTCCGCCAAGGCAATGTTATTCGCCAGGTGGCGTCACCATCTTCGCTTTGCCAGCGGTTTCCTTATGCCCC
>Ga0056128_1010352_pt1 | contig 11632 bp, 10 predicted proteins | sample WorMetLIZISLAND2_FD_71113 | JGI IMG/M metagenome (GOLD analysis project Ga0056128, IMG submission 71113) | Marine gutless worms symbiont microbial communities from Max Planck institute for Marine Microbiology, Germany - Olavius geniculatus... ... | reverse complement strand
TATTAGCTTAATAGCCTTGATCTTAACAAGTATTTTAACTTTGCTTTTAATACATATATTAACTGTTTTTAACTAATTTTAACCACGTATGGCACTGAATGGCCTATTTTGTGCTGATGTACGGTTAAGAAACTACTCACTCACTCACCCTATCTGCGACAACGCCACCTTTTATTGTGCATAATGTTCTGTGCATTCAGCCGGTGTACTACTCGACGGAATTGACTCGAAGCGCGATGCAGATGACTTTCAACCTCAGCGAGAAACTGCTGCGCTGTGTCGCCACCGTCGCGCATTCCAACTTCACCGACGTCAGCTCGTCCGTCGTCATCGCCTTCAACGAATGTCAGTTACAGAATGTTTCGACCACTCGTTTAATTCGCATTGGTTGACGGTTTCTTCAGTTTTTTATGTGTATATTTTAATTTTTAGATACGAGTTTTTTATTGTGCTCATTATTTTCCTTTTTATGCGTACTTTTTATGTGTTTTATGTCATATTATCTTATTTTGTGTGTGTCCTGCACTGTCCTATGTTTGGTCGCGCTTGACTGCACCCGTGGGTTATCGGCACGTTATCGTAGACATTCTAAGTTGTAGGCAGTACGAGTATATCCCAGCGTGGAATAACCCGGATTATATTACAATTAATCTTGAAGTAGCTGTGCTACTAACGCAACTGTGATTGACTGATTTCTTGATTGATGACTGTCATCATCACGTTCAAGATGTATGTAGGCCTTATGTATCGACATCACAGAAGAACGTTGCACGTGTATACATGTACGCAGACGGTCCGAAGTTCATCTCGTGTGACGGTATGAATGTCGGACGTCGGGTCTATGAGAAAGACGTGCTGGTTCAGTGCGACATTCAAGCACAGCCGGCCGTAGACGCAGTGAGCATTCACTGGAAACAGTCGCCGACACGTAACGTCTCTCTGTCAGACGGAAACAGAGAAGGGCAGTTCTACTTACAGCTTCAACATTCCGATACCTCGGTACTTACATGTATTCGCCTACGATTCCAACCTGTTTTGACATACTGGGCGCTACGAATGCTGTTTACTTACGTACTTACACATACACGTAGCTACACATAGCCGTAGTTACGTTTTTGAATATAAAAACGCATCTTAACGTTTGTAAAAATTAATTTTGAACGTTCTTTTAAAAATGTTGAACGCCAAATGACGGCGGTTCAAAGCAATCGTATAAAAAATGAAAAACAACAATACATATATGTGTAATAATTAGCAGTAAATAGTGCACAAAAATAACAGCAAATGTTGTGTTTTGATTTACGCGGTTCTGCGTGATGACGAGAATTTGATGAGTATGACAGTGAAGATAGTCGTGGCGTGCGTGCAGAACATAGTTCGTCGAATGATGCTGAGAATTGACCGTGTCTACCCGCAGCATTTCGGCAACTACACGCTGATCGCCAACAACTCGATGGGCATCGCGCGACTTCACTTCCAGCTAACACCAGGTATCAACTCCACATTCTGCTTCATTTGTTTAGCTACCGGTCTAAAGTTAAAGCTGAAGTTGAAATCGGATTTTTATAGCGTCATAAAATCTAAGAAAAGAAGCCGAGGCACCTGAAATATCGCTTAAACAATCCGGAAAATGTTTTTCAACTAGATAAATGTGAATCAGTTACAGACTAGTAGCTAGAGTGCATCGTCAAAGACGCGAACCACAGAAATCGATCTAAAACAGCAATAGAAGTTGAAAAAAAACTTCTTGTCGTTGAGGCAATATGTTGGTTTAGGATTGCAAGCTAGTCAATAATATTATTGTAAATGTCGCTTTCTCGAGTTAATCTGACGTGACGGTTTTAGTAGTACAGTAGTAACAATAATAAATGCAATTGTTAGAGTATGTGATATTTATTTTGATATTTTTAGCATTATACATTAAAGTGTCTCAATTAGAACGTAAGAACCAAAAATCGACATTACTTTGGTTCTCTAGTTTTGTTCCGTTACTGTGAATTTATTTGTTTCGAATTTTACTTGTTGCAAAACGATGACTTGTGTTAAGCGCTTACAACTGATTGTGTTTTGTCGCGATCATGTGCTTAACAAGTTGCGCCCAATTAACGTAGTTGGCCTCACGCTGAGCTTGGTTACAACACGGATGGGTGACTGTCTGTAAATAGGTAAACTCAAATACGTTAGATATTCTACAAACGTCTTCGAGTAAACTATCTGGGTATATACGAGTAAATAACCACCAACGCCAACTCAGGCTTTAATCCCTCTGGGGTAGGTAAATCGAGTACGGGCTTGTTTGGCTCGGGTTGACGCGGGGCGCGTTTGCCTGGCCTGTAGCGAGTGGCCGGTGACACCGTGTGATCCCATATGGCAGGTGACGCTCCGTATAGGTCTGAAATGTGTTTCACATGAAGAGAAGAGATATGCACATTTTCTAATTTTTGATCTTTTGTTCTGATGTGTACGTATACAGATGAAAGCTATTATAGTGCGGCAACGGGTCAACATTACGGCTGTCGGTGTCTACTGCAGAGAATACTACTCGTAGGAATTGCTCTTTCGTCACTGCATTACGTCTACCTCGGGTTTTGACTTGAGCAAACAGGCTCTCACGGTTGACGCTACAGACCAGTTTCTAGCCTATATTCCATTGCTTTTCATTCACGGATGTAATGAACGTCAGAGAAATGTTTGAAAACGTTAAAACGCGTTTTTAAGGAAAAAGGGATTTTTAAAAATCGTTGACAAACCGTTAAGTAAAAACGTAATCTTTTCCGTTTAGCGTATTGACTAAAACCGTTGATTCTGTGCACATATTTTATATTCATCAAATTTTGTCATTGTACATAAACAAGTAAATCGAAATACAAAATCGGTTATTATTTTCTCAGTTTTCTCAGTTTTAATTTTTGTACACAGATGTTTCAAATTACTTTTATTTTCATATCAACCGTTTAACTTTCGTCAGAGAAAACTGGAAAATAAATGAAACGTCATGACACGTTTTATAAAAAAGAACGTTTGGGACATTAATTCAACGTTTACTACAACCTTGTTTTGTTAACTATTTGACTATCTCCGCGTTCAATTGTCGTTTAGAATTAATTTCTTTATCGCGTGTAGGCCTACGCGTGTATTTGTACTATAGTGTTTAACTGACAATTAGCATGTTTTGTCGTTCGTCTCGCAGTCGCCGCAGATTGTTTTTTTCTAATACCAAGCCTTGCAGAAAAACAGACAACGAACCGTGTATAGCAGTGTATACACCGTGGTCCATAAAACATGCCACTTTTATTTCTCGAATAGCTTCGCGAAAGATTGGCCGATTTTAATAATTTTTGGCACGCGACATTAGGAAAGAACTTGACGCAAATGACTATAGTTTTGGTCACCTCACTTTATTACTGTCGCTACACTACCTTGTGAAATGCAAAAGTCGTAGTTTGGCAATTTACAATTTATACTGGATAGCCACGCGTCGGCTCAAAAATGATTAACTGAAAAGCGATAAACACGGTCAGCAATTATTGTCTCCCAAAAAGTCACACGTGTCACATCACATCCTTTTTATTACAGCATATGCTCAAAATGTCCTCCTTCAGCACGAATGCAAGCGGCAAACGTTGACACCACTCGCAAACAGCAGGCTCAACAACTTGCATTTTACAAAGTAATGTAGCGACAGTATTAAAGTGCGGTGGCCAGAAGTGCAGTCATTTGCGTCGAGTTTTTTCTTGATGTTGCTCGCCAAAAATTATTGAAATCGGCCAGTGCTGCACGAAGCTATTTGAAAACTAAAGTGGCACGTTTTTATGGACTACGGTGAAGTTAGCGTTAAGTAGAAGGTCTTTTAATTGGCGCAATTAGAACTAGGAAATCAGTGCCAGGACAGCATAAACATTCGGCGAAAATAATTCTGTCACCTGCAGCAAGGTCTAAAAGATTTTTTTGTGTGCTGGTGTTTAGATCGCGGCGTTGTTTATTTACTTCGTCTTACTTGTTAACTTATTTGCTTACTTACTTATTTAATGCAGCAGCTGTGTTTATGTGATCCCAGGGAAGTGTCTTTGATATGATCCGAATTCAGGAACTTTTTAGGCTTATCCGTATTTTGCACCTGATCGCTACTAAAATCTGACCATTTTTGGTCCTTGGACCACTCTACCATCACCTTCTCGCAAAATGTCTTCAAAACCCGTTCAGAAGTGCTCAGATGCACTGCAAATTGCTACAAGTTTATTTGCAATTGCTAAGCCTAGCAGTAAAGATTATTGGATAATGATCTAGAATCCTCAAAAGACTCCGTATCGCCACCAAAATCTTGATCAGATTCTCTTGGCCATGCTCAATTCTGCCATATAATTACATGTATATACGTGCGTGCATGTGTATAGTTTTAACAACAAACAACAGTTTTTCCACATAACATGCATACAACTGCACACAGGACTGTATTCAATTCAGTTGTGCAATTAATGTCACTATGCTATCCAGTTACGATTCTTGCAATAAATGACAAATGTACACTGTACTTCATTCAGATCACTTTGCTGGCCGCTCGCTATTATGCCATAATAGTTACTGGTGCATCAAATCAAATGCGTGAAAGTTAAACTTTCGGTGAAACGTTAAAACAAACAAAACATCTCGGACGCAGGCAAACCCACATAGCCTATACAGTGTGTGGCAAAAAGTATCCCCTAAAGTTGTTTGCCATTTTCTGAGCAACCGCTTAGAATTTTACGGCGAAATTTCACGCACTTGTTCGTGTTTATCGTCACGTAAAACTGACGAATGGAAGTGACGAATGGGCAAGTCATTATCTTAAGCTACAATACAACTATTGGATTTTTCGCGTAACCACATCGATATTTCCCAGGTCCACATGCAGCAGAATGTGTGCAGAAAGAACCATGTACCACGTTTGCGGCTCAGAAAAACGCATCTAGAACAACATAACGAACAATCTGGCGGTGACTGTGAAAACTCGAAATGCCCACGGCCAGCTTTCACACATGCATTTTCTCTAATTAGTGCGAAGTTTTTAGTTATTGATGATGGCAAGTTGTCCCAAATCACGGTCATCTCCAGTGCTTAATTGCTTGAGCTTAGCGACGGATTTCAGTTTTGGTAAAAAAAATTGTCAATGAGTGCGATAAGAAATAAAAATAAAAGACTTTACCGACTTTTTTATGACGTTTACGACACGTTGACGTCACGAGCGACAAGATGCACCAGTTGTTTTTGACACACGCATAATATGTTACAGGACTAAATTGTTGAAAGTTCAAAATTACGACATAGTCTCACAAAAATTGGTAGCTTCGCAACAGCGAAAAAGTATCAAATGCCGCTTAGCCTGTGTATGCAAGTATAAACAGTTAATATATGCATAACATTTCGCATATTAATAATTACAAACGGTTGCTCGAAAAATGGCAGACAACTTTAGTGGTTGATTTTTTTGCGCACTTTGTAGATAAATAAGCATATACACGTATAAAAGACGGTCGTTAAGATTTAAGATGGATACGCAGATACATGGGACTAAAAGCAAATGCAAAACTGACATGCCCAAACAACATCGTTTCGCTAAACAAAACGTATGTACAGGCCTAAATCACAGTTACTATAAGATAACGGAATGTATCAGAAACTGAAATGACAGTACTGTCATACGAAAGTCGCCCACACTGCATTAGTCGATCAAAATATTTTCATGTTATCGACGCATAAATACAAGCAATGACGTCAGCCCAGTGCTGAAATGATATGCGGTCGTCCGCTTGCATGGCTACGTGTACTCGCCTCTACACTGCGAAGCTCCAGCTTTTATCTTTATCTCTAATCCCTAATGCGGACCTTCATCCTTTTGAAACAAAAATTGGAACATCAGTTGCTTTGGCCATTAGAGACATTCTCACGAATTTGGATTTTTCTACGTTTTTTGTTTGGGAGTAAACAGCCCGTACAGGATAAACAGACAGACGGACGGACGGACAGACAAGCAAAATTCGTCTATAAGTCTATAAGGACGACCGCATAAATAAAACGACCCTTAACCGGTATGTATCTATATCGACAGTTTCGAGCGAGTGAACGCGACTGTGCTCATGCTGCATTGGCAATGACATTGTGTGACCGTCGGTATAGCTATAAACAAGTTTTCCACTGCTGAAAAATATACATTCTATACGGATAGAAGACAAACAACGCGTACTACGTGATTTAGATGTCAGTTTCCACTAAATCGTAATTAATTTGCTCCTTTTGGCGTAAAGCAATATTGCACAAAGGTGTAATTCGTTTTACGAACGGGTAAGAAGCTACGAGGTGCAGTGCCAGCACTACTGTGGTCTGTAGCAATTCATACGGGAGCTGAAAAATCACTTACTTAACACTGGCTTATTATTATCACTTTATTGAGAATATACAGGCCTATAATTAGGCTTATAGAATATATATTCGTCGGTCGGTAGCGAACAGTTAAGTGTTGACAAGCGGTGCAGTTATCGGACGTAGAATGATCGTGTAGCGGCAGGTCTGAACGGGTCAACTCGACTAAACACAGGACCGCGTCTCAGCTCCCTGTCGTCGTCGTATGTTTTCACTACCGCCTCCTCTATGCCGCTGTCGCTTGGCTCGTCCATTATTCTGACAACAACAAACCGTCGCTCGTTATTATTGCTTACGCGTTACTGTAAGTAAGTTCGTCATATGATATCTGAGCAAGTACAACAGATTTTTACATTTAAACTTTGCACGTTCGTCTCACGTATGATTCGTTCTTTTGCTACATCTTAAAATACGCACCGATCAATCGGTCATACCAGCTTTCTCGTTACCACAACAGCAACAGCAAGCAAATCAACACTGCCGGAGATATGAAGTCCTTTCTGCGTCACATGGCCCATAAAACGGCGTCGATCTTCGTTTTCTTAGCCCTCAGCCAGACTCCAGTTCACATTGCAAGATTACGGATACGGGGCTAGTACATCGCTCGGTGTGTCTGTTTACGTCCCAGCTTTTGCTGGTACTCATTGCGTCTGCCTACGGAGGGATGGCCAGGCTGAGTTGACCTGTGTACCTTGTTGTACACAGAGATGGTCTACCTACTCGCAGTCACCCACCCATCCAAGTACTAATCGGGCCCGGCGTAGAGTAACTTTGTTTATCGCGACCAACGAGTATCACGACGCCGTCAGACCGAGGTCGATTAATAAAGGTGCGTTCTCACTGCGCGCGTTAACGCGCGAGACGCGCGTCAATGACGCGCGCTAAACGCGGGGACCATCTCAAGTGACTGTTTAATTAAGCCCTACCTCACCCTAGAAGAGCGGATACATAACCAATTCAATTGAGATGGTCCCCGCGTTTAGCGTGCGTTAACGCGCCGTACGTATATACGCCGCGTAACGCGCGTTACGCGGTGTATATATGGCGCGTTGACGCGCGCAGTGAGAACGGACCTTAAGAGTGTAGGAGCGGAAGTCTTAATAGACAAACGCACGAAAACAAAGAATGATGATGCACCTGAATTCATCAGAGGTCCAGTCGCGACCGAGGAAGTTGGTACAGACGCAGAAAAAGATGCGGAAGAGCAGAGAAAACGAGTAGAAGACGTTGACGATGCACGTCAGGTCCGAAATGGCGAACAACGCCGAACTGAAGACCATCATGTAGCGCGGCCATATCGTTAAAATCATCACGTCTACAACACGAAGTATCTCTCAACGTATAGGTCATCATACGTACATACTGCAAACTCGGAACAATGTTAAATCTCAGAGCAGAAGTTTTTATTGATACCGCTCGCGTTTGTTTTCGTTATCTGCATGTTAATTGACTTATAGTACTTCTCTTAAAAGTACTTGATTGCAGTATGTATAAATATGTTTTTGTCATAATTGCACTAAACATGCTTTGATCCATTTTATCGAAATTTTTTACGGATAAACTTTGCAGGAAATTTGCAGTTATGCCATTAGTAAAGACGTAAAACGCTTCGCCGCACTATCTTGCAAATTATAAACAAATTTTTGAATATACGAGTTACAATGTAACGCTCAGTATTCAAAATCAAATATTAGGCTTACATTTCACGACGCGTTTACAGGATGCGACGAAATCGTTGACAATTATTTTTTTTCTAAGTTTAACATTAATGTGAAAAATGAAATTATTTTGAGAATAGGTTAATAACTGATGAAGTTACGTATGTACAAAAGTTAGAAAGTCGTAGGTATATATCACTCTAGGCCTATATATAGTCATGTTCATTTCGGTATAATGTAAAATGAACAGTGCTATAGTAACCCCGCTATCCTGGCAGTGTAACACATTTTTAAAAAAATTTTTATCACCCAATAAATCGACAGCTCTGCTAGACTAGCATGCAACTTGTTCATTGTGCTCATAGGTTTTTAAAAAGTTTATTTGTCAACCATTGTCGTTTTATGTTTGTGCAAGTTTTGGGTGTTTATTTTTCGTGGTTTTGCATTTAGGCAATAAAAAAATTTACGCTTCACTTGCGTGCTTACTTATTTACTCATCTGCAAGCTAGCGGCCTACTTACTGTCGGGGTGTTGCAAAGTCGTGATGTTGTCGGCGATGCCGAGTGTGACTAAGATGATCGCAACGACGCTGCCGATGATCGAGAAAATCTCCAGCAAAATTGCCGCCCAATTCTACGACAATCACATAATCACAATCACGCACATCTCGCTCATCCGCGGTCACCAACCACGCAGTCGATAGCGACATTCACACTACTCACAAACCTGCGTACGCGCTCAGTGGCGTCATTTCAGTAAATCATTGGCGGGTCTCAGTAATCACTGGAGTCTCAGTCTACGCTACGTATTCTTCTTGCAGCGGTAACACTGTTTGAAATGTACGATTTACAGGAGAAAAAAATTACACTCATAAATCCTTGGGAGATCTATAGACCCCCCCCCCTTTAAATGACGCCCTGCGAGCGCTGTAATCGAGCACATAGATTTGCGCGAGTTTCTTCACACACGCTGCGTCTACGCGCCTAGTACGTTCGTAGTGAGAATGCTATTTTAACTTCAACACTAGCTCCCATGTCTCAAGAACTAACCCACTTTGCAGCTTTTATAGAATGTACAACATGAATTATGACAATTCTGCTAAAATGAAATTTGGTAGACAAAACTCTGGTAGCTATGGCTACTAAATGATAACTTTTTACTGTGCTTTAAGTACGTTGGTACGGGATGTTTGCAACAATACCAATCCAACCGTGACGTTATTTTCGCCACTGCACAGACAAATTTGGGGCGTGAATAAACTGACAATAAAAGGTTAGCTAAATAGCTTAAATATCAAGACTCGCTCGGTAACAGCAGGCTTATAGTAATAGTAGTGATAGTAGATTTTCTTATAGTTTTTGTAATATAACGATAATTATTAGAATTTGTTTTGGTAAGAGACTTGAGTAAAACTGCTCACCAGAATTTTACGATCCGGATTGCACGCTTTGAGGCTGAGCGCGGCGGCAATGCCCGCAAACACCGGCTACAAATATACACACATAGGCACAATTAGCAGCGCAAAAAGTGTGTGTGAAACTAGGACAACTCAGCCTGGCCATCCCTCCATGGTAGGCGTAATAATCATCAGCAAATACCGGCTGTAAATACACACGCAAGCACGATTAATAGAGTAAATGAAGTGTGTGAAACTTGTTGTATATCAAATATTTCGCTTTTGCTATTTTTTCTATGGGTACTTGTGACCAGAGTCAAATAAATACGTTATGTTACGTTATGTTATGTTAAACCGAAAACCCAATGCAGCAGGTGCACAATATATTATTTACATTTCACGATGCTGCACATCTTACAGCATTTTTTCGACTAAGCCTACATGCGATGCGCAGTACTATTTAAATACTATGTTGATACTTGAAACGGTGTTTACACAGTACTACAGAAAAATTGATTATGACTTATGTTAAGGATAAAGATAACAAAAACCAAAAAAATATATTATTTAAAAATAATAACAAAAACGTTAACGATAACATAATAAAGCTTACGAAAATCACTTTTTTTACAATGATTACAGTTAATTTTTTAAGCGAAATTAATCGTTAATTAGTAAAATTAACATGCTTTAATCGTTAGCAAATCTAGTATAAACAACAAACACCTCCCTATTACTACGCTGACAGTAGTTTCAACACAATCAAAATTAAACGACGAAAAACTTTCACCAATAAACAGTTGACACGTACAATGATTCCTGCCCAGATAGGTGCACCAATACTTTGAAACGCATATTCCATATTGCCGTGGACCGAGTTAAGTAAGATCAAGCCAATGAGTATCTGAGCTTGACCCAGTGAACATTGACCCCAAGGGTTAAACAGCCACGGCTCGCAGAACGGCTCCACCTATGCACATCGTCCACACATTTACTTATTTACTTACTTACTTATTTACTAGATATTTATTTTAGACGTTGTACTAACAATATCTGGTCACTGATGTGTACCAGCAGAGAAAAAAGTCCCGTGTTTCCAGTTGCAGTCTGTCGAAAAGTAGAGACAACATTTAATTGCCGTAACGACAATAAGCCATATTCTAAAAACATCCACATTATAAAAACACTTACGGCTTAAATTGAAGTTAATATGTCTTTTGGCGTAATATCACAAAAGGTAGCGTGTAATTTGCTTCGCTAGCGGGCAAAAAAGTGCACGAACGCAGAAGTGTGACCGATATAGTGCCAAGTTGCCAACATGCTTACAATGTACACCGGACTACTCTAGCAACTGCAGCAGTAAGCTTTAGATAACGAACCAGACTAGAGATGACCATGGGAATGAGATTCCCAATGGGAATGGGAATCCCGTGGAAATCCCATGGGAATGGGAATTAATGACATAATTGACAATAGGAATAAGAAAGAATGGGAAACAACCTGTATGGGTATGGGAATGGCTCTTATTCCCATGGGAATAAATTTTCATCGGCGGATGCCGTGTTTAACTTATGTCCTGGTTAGAAAAAGGCAAATACTGTTTTTCGTCAAAGTCGAATATTATTCGGCATATATTTTCTGCAGTTTGTGATGTTCAGTAATGATGACTGTTGTGACAAGTTTTAGATTCAACGACAATCAGAGCACACTCAGCACAGTATGATATTGTGTGTTAGGCTTGAGAGAGAGAGAGAGAGTTTATTTACCAAAACAACAATACAGTAAATAAACATACAATAGTAAATAACATAGGAGGGTGACCAGAAAGGTATCTACCCATTAAGAGCTGGCCACCCATTGTAACAGTCAAATTAACTATATTACATACTCAACACAATAAATGCAAACAAAACAAAAAATAGCGAAAAAAGACAGAAATAAAAAAAAACAAAAAAATAATAAAATAAAAAAATAGAAAAAAATTTTGGTGCACTCACACAAACAATAGTATGTCTGGCATTCACAATAACATGATAACACAATACCTATAAAACACAGAGCAGCAACTGTAACCTAAGTGGCCCCCTACCTAGAGTATAGTAGATGGCGCAAGTTTTCCTTAAATTCAGTTGTCGAATGTGTTGACTTTAAATTATCAGGTAAATTATTCCATAAAATACTT
>Ga0056128_1010351_pt1 | contig 11632 bp, 6 predicted proteins | sample WorMetLIZISLAND2_FD_71113 | JGI IMG/M metagenome (GOLD analysis project Ga0056128, IMG submission 71113) | Marine gutless worms symbiont microbial communities from Max Planck institute for Marine Microbiology, Germany - Olavius geniculatus... ... | reverse complement strand
TAAAGGTGCGGTGGGCGGAAAAACTTCACGTTTACGCGCCATAAATTTCTGCTTGTAACAGTGAAAGAATGGTTAAAATCGGTGCTGAATTACCAAAGTTATCCCAAAAATAAAACTGGGGGTCCGTTTTTTGGACCACCCTGTAAACTAGATGACCATTTGAACGATGCGGGAATTAACAGCTAACGATTAAAACCTAAGTCTAATCTGATCAGAATCATTTACACACCAGTAAGTCAGTAAAAAAAATTTCTTTAAAAAACATTTTTGTGTCACTCTGTACAAATGCCACACCCGCTGGGCATGCGAAGTGATTGGTCTTCCAGTTGTCACGTGATGTCAACACTGGCAACATGGCAGTACGAGATGTTATAGCCGTTGTGCTTTATGCAATTTTAACGCTTGTTGACAGTGGTATAAATCAAGATCAGATTCAAGCAGACAGTTTTGACGTTAAGCCAGGTGCTGGTCGACAAGAATTCGTGCAACAGTTGGTCTGTCATACGCTTTTAACACACACTACCGTGCTATCACTATCAGGACTACAGAATTGTTGATATATTTGCTATAATTTTCTGTTATTACTGTGTTCGGTAAGCTAGGCTGGCTGCTAATTGAGGCCTGGCAGCCCATTATCTAACAGAGGTTATTTTAAGGTTTGGGGATAATGTTATGGTTACTGAACAAGTCAACTATACTGTACTAGTGTACCTTTAGATAGTCGCTGTTTAGGATAGACTGTTGAGATAGAATAGGCAGAAATTTTATTACGGATCTGTAATAATTGGTTAGTTATGTAACGCCAACTTAGTTAAGTGACATAGTTGCCCGTCTGACTTGGCAAGTTATGCAACTTTGGTCATGCTGCGCGACAAATTTGCCGAATAGAAGCCATCTTTATTCTTACCGATTTCTCATTGAATCTCTGAGCTGCAGTTGGCCAGTTCGATGTTATTCTCGCGTTGCTTATCATCTGAGTTATAAATGTTGGCGAGTCCATTAAAATGCTGGTACTAATTTTAGTAACTGCATATTAAAAGTCACTGAATAAAATATTTATTGTCTGACATGTTTGTTTATTTGCATGTTGCATTGATCATTTAACACACTGAGCTGTTACTAGGTTTGAGCACAAGGTTTGAGGCTACAGCAAATGACAAGCCAGCTTATGTCTATTTATAGCTGCAGGCTAAGTAAAGTAGAGCGAGTTTGTGCCAGAAAATTCCTGAGTCAAACTTTTCGGATGTCGTCTGTATTGCTGGAAGCCACGTTTGTTTGGCGTTTGTTTGCAGATGAAAATTTGACATTTGCCAAGGCAAATTTGTGTAGGATAAAGTGGGACGATTTTGTCGCAAGTCTGACGTGGACCTAAGAGGATATTTATATTTTATTACTACGACATATGTGAAGTTGCTGCATGCTCTGTTCAGATGCTTGTTATTACTGTTGTGACTGGTCTTTTGTTATGTATTTCAATTGCTATAGGATGAAGTCAAATGTATATTTTCATACAAGGCACAAGGTGGAACCAAGGAGGTATGATTGGCAAGTCAGAAATGACACAGTGTATCTACTAGTGATTACGTGAGTTGCTGATGTATAAGCTGCATATGCCCATAGTGCACAATTTCTTTGCAATAATGTGTCTTTTGATTTTGGTGTACTATATGCTGTTGTCGCTGAGCAGTTGTTCATACTTGAAAGTCCACTACAAGATTATACAATGAGATTTACTTATTACCTCTGCCAAGGAGGTTATGTTTTGCCAGAGTTTGTCTGTCTGTCTGTGTGTTAGCAAGATAACTCAAAAAGTTATGGAAGGATCTTTCTGAAATTTTAAGGGAATGTCAGGAATGGCAAAAACTACAAGTGATTCAATTTTGGGGGTGATTTGGAAATTTGAGCTAGTGCTCACGAGACGCGCAGTTAACATGCAGATAAGGGAAACTGCCAAATATGCCAAATGTGGTAATGCCACCTGGCGAACAACATGGCATTGGCAGAGGTTTGCGGTCTCTGTCACTTTTCTAGTTTCAGTATAATATGATATGATATATAGTATAATACAATTGGCCTATAATAAGCCTTTATGGTGCATGGTGGCTCAGCAGTTAGGGAGTTGGATACGAGATCGAAAGGTCCACGGTTCAATTCCCAGCCAGTGCACTACCAAGAAACAACTTTGGGCAAGTTGTTCACATCTACCTGCCTGTGTAGGTGCATGTGTTTAGTGGTTAGTGTCTACTCATAACTTTCACGTTGCAGTTCGATTCTTACTGCTGGTTGCTTGCAAACAACCATGAGCAAGTTGCTAACCTACTCTGTGCTCAGGCCAACTCAGCCTCCTACCCTCTGTGGAATGGGAAATGAGTAGTAGCTCATGGGCTACAGGGTGAAGGCTTAGTGTGGCTGATTGGGGCAGTGGTATGTCTGTTAGCTGCAAATCGTGGGTCCAGTTTGCTTAGGCGGGCAGTGGATATCCGCATACTGCACTGCGGTATCATAACCTCATGCCAATCAGCTGCCACTTCCGAGGTTGTAAAGTGCTTCTGGGCAACTGTAAGAAGCGCTATAGCAAGTGTTGGACTTTACCTTTACCTTTACCTATAAGGTTCTAAGTTTTACTGCCTGTGTGTGTGTCTATTTGCATCTGCTTGTCTGTGTATAATAATAGTTGATGTGTCATTATGTGTGTACTCTGTAAAGGAATGACTAATGCCTGTGGGGTTAGGATTAGCTTTGGCGTACATGTGTTGCATGCCAGTTATTGTGTTGAAGATCAGCTAGACTATTGATGGTCACTCCAGATGCATTTGCTTAGTTAATTTTTAGGCACCTTTGGGAATCAGAGTATTCGCAGAAAATAATAATAGTAGATGAATTTGTATGGCACCAGCATGTCGATTGACTTCAGAGACTCTGTTGTATTTACGCGTCTGTTGTGTGGGTACAGCTGTGCCTAGGGTTTGGGTTAGAGTTACGTTTAGTGTATACCGGTACATCTATTTTGTGTACAGCAATGGCTGATGACTGTTGCGCGTGACGCTGCGCACTCGGAATGGGTGTGTACAGCTGAACGCCCGGCCGGACTTTCTTATCTGTTTTTTGAAGAGTTCCGACTACAGCTGACAGGCGCTGAGCTTCAGAGCGTAACACTTGAGGCTAGTCTCAATGTCAGTCTGTCTCTATGTCTGTCTGTCCGTTTTTGTAGAGTCTGTAACACTGGAAGGAAGTTTTATCGTATGTCTGTTTTCCTGTCCGCATGTCAATGTTTGTCTGCCTTTGATTCGTCTGTTTGTCTGTCTGTCTGTCTGTCTGTCTGTCTCTCCTCTGTCTTTGTCTCTCTGATTGATTGACTATGGACTCGAGAAAATAATTTAGATTGTTGCCACCACGTCTCGTATTTTAAGGCTGTAATGCACCGAGTTCAGTTTCTGCTGGAGCATGCAAGTTCCTCCCCAGATCACCTTACTGGATTTTGGGGGGTCCTACTTTTAGTGGAGGGAGGGGAGGGAAATGGGAAGGGGAGGGTTGAGGAATGTAAAAGAAGGGGAGTAGATAGGAGGGACCAAACCACCACCCGGCCCGGCGGGACATATGGAGGAAAGTTCAACATGGACCCTCGACGCCTCTGGGACTTCTTGGAGTGGATCGGAGCGGTGACTCGCCCCCCAGACCGAGAGTGAGAGAGAGAGGAGGGAAGGGAAAGGGAGGGGAGGAAAGGGGAAGGCAATTTCTGGCTATGCCGCTGTAGAGTTTTTGATTGATTGACAGCAGGTCTGTGTGTATGTGTCTACAGAAGGAGCCGGGAGTGTTGCTGCAAGATTCCGAGTACAACATTGTGAAGCATCTCAATGCTGGTCAGTCTCAGTAGGGTTTAATCATCATCGTCGTTGTCATTATCATTGTAGATTGAAAATTGCAGCCATGTTATAAACATGTTATAATTATTTAACATTGTTATAATGTTATTATGGCCATAAGCCCTGAGTGTATGCTGTCGCATTAGTATTATAAACAATTCGCAGATATGGAAATGCATGTAGTTGGAAATTCAAGCAAAAATATGGCTATAGCATTGTTGATATTATATGTGCAAAAGTGTCAGTGAATCATTTTTTATTAAGTATTCCAGTAAACATTGCTATTGTTCAAATGAGTTGCTTTCGTGGCATAGATCTTTTAAAATATTTTAAGAGGTCTTTGACTCTTTGTTTGGTTGTCAGTGTTTTATGGTGCATTTATCTCATTTATCACCCATGATATTGATGTTTATGTTTCTGTTTGTGTGTAGTGGAACAGAATTTGGCTCAGTTTAAGTCTCAGCTGACTCGAGTACAGATCCTTGCAACTAGATCAGCACACTCTAGCGAATTATGATCCACTCTTCATGTGTCACGTTCTGTCTGTCTGTCTGTCTGCCTGTGTGACACTGTGCTGTGCTTTGTTTGGTTGCTGGCAGACCTGTGTATCTGTGTGAGAGTGTCTCTGCCTGTTTCTCTGTCTTGGTCATTTGTATGGCCCACAGTTTTTAGTGGGCCATGGAATTTCAAGCTGAGCAATGGAATTTGCTCTTTTCTGCGGAAATATGATATTGCCGCGGAATTTAGTGGAATTTTACAGAAGTTGAGAAATGACTGATGATTAGTACAATTGTCGGCTTGATAATGTAATTAGACTCACTATGTCACGGAGAAAAATCAAACTAAACTGCCTGAAACTGCGTCCCTACTAATAATTGCTAGTCGTAAATAAACGCAATGCAACTAATTGACAGATTGCACTTTTGAAAAGAAAAAAGATTGATAATTATAATTTTTTTGTATGTTGCTAGCATAACTGAGCACCGTGCTAGCCTCCAAAAAGTGAAGTTTTTTAACAGAATAGAGCTTAGTTTACACACAAATCGAAGGCCGCGGTAAGCCGCAGAATTTGGACAATTTTGTCGCAGTGAGTCACGAATTTTGCAAACTCTCCCGCAGAATTTGGCAAAATTTTCCACGGAAAACAGTGGGCCTTAGTGATATGTGACCTGGCTCAACGAGAGCCACAGCAGGGCCTAGGAAACATTCTCGTGGGTGGGGTGGTGTATGGGGAGTAGGTTAAAATACTTAATACATTCATTTAATCGAGAAATAATCAGATTTGTTGAAAATCGACTAAAAACTGACGACTGACGTAAGCTCAATTCAGATGATCAGCTCTGTATATTTTTGAGTGATAGTGGGGCCCCCAAAAGTTGCGGGGCCCGGGAAAACTTTTCTCCCCTTTCCCCCTGTTTCAGCGGGTATGTATGTGACATCATCAATGACTGTGACTGTACCATTCTCATGTTCTTACATATGGCTGATATTTTTGCACAGTGGGTGAGGTCAAGTTCTGCTAAGCCTAGTCCAGTTAGTCTGTAAATTGTGTTTTTTTCAACTTAAAAAATTCCCAGCTTATGTTTGGTCTTAATTTGGTCAGTTCTTAGTCTAAAGTTTTAAGACCAGGGTTAGGTCTTGGACCGAATCATCATTATGCTGTCAAAGTGGTCTCCTAAAACCAGACTTTGATCTTACGCTCTGGTATTTGCAAAAACTGACGTCACCCATGCAGTGTGTCCATAGAATTTTACATTCCTGTTTTTGATTATGTGTCAAAGTGTGCCTTAGCTGTATGTTTTACATGTACTCTAATTACCAGCCAGCAGACTGACATTGTGCAGTTATTTCAGTCACTGTTTTACCGTACTACAGGGCTTTCGTTGCTAGAGGATGAAGCCGCTTAAACAGGTGACTGTTCAATGGCACATGCACAGCTTTAGCACAGCCTATGATTGACGATTGTGCCAGAAGCCAGCACTAAATAATATATGCTGCTGCATGAGCCCTGTAAATATTTCTGACCATCTTCATAGTAAATTTTTGAGTTTGACTGTTACGTTCTTGTTGTTATAGTAATACAGGAAGTTTACATTTCAGTGATATACACCATGGGCCATAAAAAACATGGCACTTTGCTTTTGTCAATATGTTCACTGATTATTGACCAATTTTCAAAATTCTTTCATTGGCTGGCGCACTCTGCGGACAATTTGCAATAATGTGATTGTTATATATCCTGCCACATGGTAAATGCGTTTTTACGGTACCTTGTGAAATATAAGTGTAAGCAAAAACCTACGATAATAACAAAAATTTAGATAAATGAAAAAATACACTTCAGACCAACATTGCGATGAATGATCTGTATGACATTAGACTGTGTTAGACCCACACAGTCTAGTGTCATACAGACCATTCACCGCAATGTTGATCTGAAGTTTTTTTTAGTTTTTACCAAAATGTTTGTTTTGTTATTATTGTTATGTATGCATATTTTATTGATATTTCACAAGGTAGTATAGAGACACATTTATGATGTGGTGGGATGTGTAATAATCACGTTATTGCAAATTGTCTGCAGAGTGTGCCAGTCAAAGAACTTTGAAAATCAATCAATAATTGGCAAAAATATGGACAAAAGTAAAGTGTACTACAAAGTCTTGATGTTGCAGTGCATGAAGGAAAAATGCAGGGATGGGTTTGAGGCCAGCATTTGCAAGGCCAAGGCCATGGCCAGTGATCTTTGAGGCCATAGCCAAATTCAGTGGTCCTCAAGGCCAAGGTCAGGCAAGTGACTTTTGAGGCCAAGGCCAGACTTTTTCAAGTTCAGGGCTAAGGCCACGATTTCTTGTCTTCAAACTGTTTTCAAAGAAGCCAGTTCTTGAGAACCCCATCCGTGGAAAAATAGTCTTATAAGAAATTCCAGGTCTGTATCCGGGTCTGCAGTTCATTTTTCAATCTTGGCCTTGAGGAAAGAGTTCTGAGATTGGGGAGCCTATGTTATATGCCCAGTTATAACGGTGAAACATGCAGTAGGTACTTTTCAATTTTCATGCCATTTACCAGCAAACTTGCATGACCTGAATGGCCTCTGAGCAGGGATGGAAAAACGTAGGTTTGTTGCAAAATACTTTTAGGTTTTTAGTTTTTGAAGTTTTTTTCTACTGAATGAAAAGTAAGAGACGGGAAGAACATTCTACACAGACGTCAAATAGCCTATCATTTTTGACCATAGACGAGGTGGCGTTAAAACTCATGATTAAATTATGCAAGTAAATAATGATTTTCATTACAAATTGCATAATTAGTATATTCTTGTGGCAGGCGCCGGCATTTTACAAAATCTAGGTCTTTTCAGATTAACTTTGAAGAAAACTTAAGTTGACTAAGAATTTATAGTCTCAGTACTACTTTGTATTAAACCATCGCAGTAGATGGGGATCTGAAGTTAACAAGAAGTTCAGCTGTCGCTAGGATAGCTGATTGTTTGGTTGTCAGTGACATTCAAGGTCGTCAAAGATGGATAATTTTTAGGTCATTTGAAATCAAATATGACACTTCCGGCTGTTAGTGATGAATAATAACCTTGGCCCTATCTCTCACCGTTTCCGAAATATGGCCAATTTTCCGTTAAAAAACGCACATTTTCCCTATTTCCTCTCCATTCAACCCCGAATTAGAAAATGTTCCTTTTGCACTAGGTGGCTGAAATTTTGCATGCCTAGGTTTAAGAAACGTAGCTATTATTATTCGTGTAAGAAAATTTCTAATATTTACACGTTAGCCAGGGTTACAAACAGACGACGACGGACGACAACCGTGACATAAACTCGACCGTATGTAAGATCGGCTAAAAATTGGGATATCCGGATACTGATTTTAAGATTATACTCATAGAAGTATCGGAATTTATATCGAATTGAATTTTCATATCGATAGTCGACGCCTCACTATCAGGTTATACGCTACTATTAAATAGTCTTTGGTGAAGGTCAAGGTTATATTTTGTGGAAGGTGTGTAATTTTTTTGCGTTTAAACGCTTTTAGTTTTTATTTTTATGTTTTGTGAAGATTAGACGATGTAGCCGTTTAATAGTACTAGGCTGTTATTATATTTACGAAGCGTGTCATTGTGAATTCGTGTGATTTCAACGTTTTTTTCTCATCGGCGTCATGGGTCAAAAAAGTAGGCGCGACAGAAAGCTGCAAATTTCCGACAGATTTCTGGCAGACAGCTGCAGTTTTTTCCAGGGTGCTGAATATGTTAATTCTGCGCTGAAGTTTTTTAAGTGTGGATTTTTTTTCAGCATTTTTTGGCGTTTTTAGTCAAAATTTTTGGACAATAAGATTTTTTGACATTTTTTCGACGGCCCAAAAGTTAGGGGACAGTTGCCTTTTCCTTGTTCCGGCCACCACGCCACTTTTTGTTTCCATCCTGGTGGCTGGAGATAAATTCTAATCCTAACCTTATCCCTAACCCTAACTGGGTAAAGTTGAACAATAGGCCTTTTGCATTAGCTGAATAAGCAGCAGAATGATGATGGAAAAGCAGTTACTTTTGCATAAAAATCTTTGCTGTCCCGCAGGTAAATTCTTCATAATAGTGTTTTTCTAACATTTGCTGCAGTTTTTGAGTTGCAAAAACAGCGATTATTGCCAACGGACCTATTTGTTCAATTTAACCTGTAAAGTTGAACAGTAGGTTTGTTGCTTTTGCATTAGCTGAATTAGCTGAATAACCCTGACCTTAATATCTAGTCCAAAAGTTAGATGACTGTGTTTTGGTTTTGACAGGACTTTGGTGGTTGCATATGTTATATAATGTTTGCACTGGGCTGACACACTGCTCTAGTGAGCGAATAAGTGAAATAATGTGTTCGCTGTCATGTGACGTTGCAGTTACAACAGGGAGCAATGTCTCGTACGTACAGTTTGAAGGACGTCGCTGAACACAGCAGTGCGGACAGTCCGTGGTTCATCATTAGAGACAAAGTTTACAACGTCACTAAGCTGCTCTCAGAGGTTTTACTTTCCGTCAAACTATTCGTATATTTGTGCTGTCGCTTTATATCAGTGAGCATACGTTTCTATCTACCAATGGTACCAGTATCTTGCAGTGCACAACACACTGCATGAGTGTGATAAATGTCAAGAAGATAAATAAAATTGAAATGTGTTTTGTGAAATCAGTAAAAAAGGAATGTTCATAAACTTTGAATAAAAACATTATCCCAGTTTGCTATTTTATTGACTACACCAGTGATTTTCAATCGGGGTTCCGCATAACCCCAGGGTTCCGCGAGCATTTGCCAGAGGTTCCGCAGCTGGAGTGTAAAAAATAAACCAGCATACGAAATTATGCCGGAAAAGTCGTAGAAAATCAGTGCTTACCTTTTGTTCGAAATTGCGCTTCTGACGTCTATTTTTGCATAGACCTACTGTGTCACTGTGTTGAATCATTTTTTTTTTAGTAATTTTGGCATATCTGCATTATAGGCCTATATTATAACGTAGGCCCCCTATGCACAACATTACTCAACTTTAAGAAGTAGTGCATTATCGGAAATGAGAAAGAAGACAAAAGAACGTATTAAATATGGTTATGAAATCATTTGATTATTTACTTGATCACTTCAATTCTTTAAACGCTCTGCTAAGGAAAAAAGACGCGAAGCGTACGTCCTAGGGCATCCACGTGATAAATTTTCTGGATTAGTGGCAGGGTCTAAACGGCCGTCAATGACCGCCTCGCGCCCTCGCCCGTCGTGTTTGATTAAATAGGCCTACAATACTGCTGTCTACTAATGCAGTCAAATTTCATATTATAATTGGCCGTCTTTGTCTGTTTTGTCGTTTTTGTGTCATGGGGGCTCTGCCCTGCTAGAGAAATAAGTCCGTAGACACTCTGTAGCTTTAACCTCGGGTACGTCGCTGGACTCAGGATCATTGCATGGGGTTCCGCAAGTGATCTTCATGCTTGTGTGGGGTTTCGCTGCAGCAAAAAGGTTGAAAAACACTGGACTACACACTAAATCCATTGCTTCAGGACATGGTTTTTTTGTGTTCAACGACTTCTTGTCATCGCTGGATGTTGTTTATTATTAACACAGTAGTTTTATTTATATAAATGGTTGGAATCACTGTAGTTTGCACATTGACTGTTAACATTTGTTAAAAATCAAAAACATCAAAAAAACATTAGAGATGTGTTTTTTTCTGAAAATGGAAACATTAATCTATCGCAACCATTGCACAGTATGCACTGTAATACATACACTGTGTCATGCCATGAATTGTTGTTATGTTTGCAGCATCCAGGAGGTGACACCACCCTTATGAAGTTTGCTGGTAAGTGCTGTCTTTGTTTACTTATCAGTTAAATAAGTAGCAGTGACGGATGAACGCTGTCTAACTTAAGATTATCAATGATGTGTCAAAGGCACAGGGGTGCAGTTGCCGCCCCCTGTATTTCAAGTTGTCAGGATATTTTCTTCCATAAAATTTCTGCAAGGTTTGTGATACTCTGTGTCAATGTGGTAAATGCAGTGTACAGCTCAAACACCAACACACTGCCAGCATTGTAACCATGCAACATTCAATCAACATGTAACATGACGATGAAGGGGTAGAAGAAATGTGACAGAAATTGGGGGGGAAATCTCGGGGAATATGTCTAATGGCGGAATGTGCTACATCCAGTCTTGTAGACAGGCTGAAATGTTTGCATTCTCTTGAGAAAGTGATTGTCATTTACCAGATGCTTTTCATTTTATCTCATTTTATATCTCAGAATTTAACAGTAATTCAAATTCTGACTGTCTGTTTATCTCTCTTCACTCGTCTGTGTGTCTGTCTCTTTGTGCATATGTATGTGTCAGTCTGTCTGTCTGTCTGTATGTTGCAGGTAAGGATGCTACTAGTGCGTTCTATGGACGTAATCATTCGGAAGATGCTCAGAAGTGGATGAAGGAATTTGAGATCGGCTCGCTTGGTGACGATTCCAACCGGAAATGGTCAGTTTCTTGGCATAATTTGTGTAATGTTCGATCTTCATCTGTCACAATTGCCCATCTCTGTGTTTGTCTGTTTTTTACAGGCTCTTGTCTCGACGCTGATTTCAAGCACAGTAAAGCCAAAAGTAGAGTGAATGTTATCCTGGTGTGTCGATTTGCAAGTCGGTAGGTCAAACGTCAGGGTTTGGTCTTGGGTTAGTGTTTATAAAAGGGTAGATGGTATAGCTTTTTATGGGAAACTCATTTCAATTCTCAAAGCTACAGAGCATCGCCTGCCATGTGGGATCATATGGTGTTACCTGCCACTTGACTCAGGTGAATGTGCTTTGTCTAAACCCAGCCAGTACTCAATTTATCTACTTTGGAGGATGGAAGGCTGAGTTGACCATAGTGTTGGTTATATACTGAGATGGTGTACCTTCTGCAGACAGTCACCCATTCAAGTACTAACCACTTGATAGCTTCTCAACCGGTAGTCAAACCAACAGTCTTGTGATCACAAGTACAACAACCTACCATTACACTACTCGAGGTGGATGGCCAGACAATATATTGGCACTGGGCTGACACCAGAGGCTTTTACACCTATACTTTGTGGGTGCAAGAATGGGGGAAGTTTTGTTAAGAGTGTGTGTAGATTACAACTCCCCAATTTTTCACTGGGCAATGAGAAGGGGAGGAGGGAACATGAAGTGAAAGGGGTATAAACCATAAGGAAGGGGAGTAGGGAGAAAAGGGGAATTGAAAAGGGGC
>Ga0056128_1010350_pt1 | contig 11632 bp, 9 predicted proteins | sample WorMetLIZISLAND2_FD_71113 | JGI IMG/M metagenome (GOLD analysis project Ga0056128, IMG submission 71113) | Marine gutless worms symbiont microbial communities from Max Planck institute for Marine Microbiology, Germany - Olavius geniculatus... ... | reverse complement strand
TGTTTTGTTGCACGACAGTTTGCCGGCCGCTGACTGCACGGACTGACGATCGTACCCACCTTTGTATTTCGTAGTTAATTTTTAGGCTCCCTCGGGAACGGAGTACCGAGGGTTAAAAATTTAATTATTAAAAAATAATAATAATAATAATACAAGATTTATATAGCGCCATGAAGTCCGAAGATACAGAGGCGCTTAAAGATACAGAATGCAGGTGGCAGTATGTTTATCTCGTAAGCCCCTATTTGCTATGAAAAACAAGTAGGCTAGTTTCATTCTTAACTGTACGGCAAATCTCAGTGACTGATAGACAGATCTACAGATTTTTTCTTCGGACACCATGACACACTTCGACCGTACAGTGAAATATCAAACTTTAATTTTTGTAGTCACATTAACCTCAGTTTCATTGTCCTGAATAGTATTATCTCCGCCAATGGAACGAAGTAAATTGGAGGAGATTATGAGATAGGTCGTTCTGTCCATGTGCGTGTCCGTGTGTTTGTGTGTCCGTCTGTCTGTGTGTTTGTTTGTTTGTGTACACTTCGCTTGGACGAGATTATGCACTCTCACTAGCGCCTTTTAGTTGCAAAAAATTGTTTGATCGTTTTATTCGGCAAATACTACAGACAAATAAAGTATAGACTTGTCTGTTTCCCAATAAATTAATTATAGGTCTCATCGTGGCTAAATTTTGAAAACTATGTGTGGCTTGTGCACATTTTGAGGCGGAACGATGGATATCATGCAGATGGACTTTATCGATGACAAAAGAAAACTTGAAATAACACTTAGACTAACAAATTATTTTCGTTTATAAAATTATTCCAGCTGGAACATGATTTGTTATAGTTAAGCGTGTAGGTCTACGTGCATTTAGGATGACGGCGACTAACGACAACTACGAGTGTCAATTGGACGCAAGGACAACAGAGAAAGCCAAGAAAGAATTAAATGAGGATCCTAAAGATCGACTGAACGCTGTGAATGCACTGAGAACTTGGATTCAGCAACAACCGCACATCACGTTCAGATGCGGTCAGTCTTAAGTTATCAGTCTTTATGTTTCAGCCGACCGCACTTAAGTAACGGTCGAGCTATTGGTACGAGTTGTCGTCCGTCGTCCATCTGTCTGTCTGTCTGTAACTTGTGTATTGTGGCTAAACTCTAGGTCGTAAAGGAAAATTTTTTTACACAAATGATTAGCCATGTGTGTCAGACTCGGCCATGCAAAATTTCAGCCATTCAGTAGAGGGGAACATTTTCAAATTGGTGGTTGAATGGAGGAAGTAGAAAAAGTGTGCGTTTTCAACGAAAAACTGGCCATATTTCAGAAACGATGTGAGATGCGGCCAAGGTAACTATTAATCATTAACAGGAAGTGGCATATGCCCTTTCAGATAAAATGAAAATCATTGACATTGGATAACCTTGAAGGTCACTGACAACCAGTATGGTTGGCTTTCTTAGCGATAGCTTGGCTTCTTTTGTCGCAGTGTTTCAGCAGTAATTTGCTAGTGTGTAAAGTTTTAAAATGTATGCACAGATGTGCGTTAGTGCTGTTGATTGGACCACGAGGATAGCATAGTATACGAGTCGAGTTTTACCAGTTCTGTAGTTATGACAAGTTCATTTTCGACTGGTCCGGTCTGACCTTGATTATAATTCCAGATATATTGACCGGGTTGAACGGAAAACTGTTGTCGTCATTTGGTCATGAGCTGAAGAAAAACCTGTTTAACATCGGCAGGCACGCTCGTTACTGCGCGTACAGAGCGACAGAAACGAACGGAAGCTCATCTCAGAGCTACAGAGCGTCACCTGCCGTATGGGATCACACAGAGTTACCTGCCACCCGACACAGGTGAACGCGCTCTGCCTTAACCCCAACCAGATAGGCTGTTACTCGATTTACCTCCCCCTGAGGGATAAAAGGCTGAGTTGACCTAGGCAGCTGGTTACATACCGATATGGTTTACCTGCCCGTAGGCAGTCACCCATCGCAGTACTAACCTGGCTCGGCGTAGAGTAACTTCGTTGATCAAATGAAACGCGTTACCGTTACGCCAAGCCACCAATCCAGTACGCTACAGTAGTTCTTAATAATATACGTTCATACACGTTTTTATTCATTGTTAACAAGTAATTTGAGCAAAGCTCATAAGACGCGCGACAGCCTATAGCAATTTTTGTTCGCAGGTTTTCCTGTCTATCTCCATTCATTTCGTTGCAATTTTTTGTTAAAATGTATGCTGCAGCCAAAAATTACAGAAAAATCACTAAAACCCCTATTTTGGGGGTTCAATGTCGTTCAAGGTGATTAATGTTAAATTATTAAAAGCTTGTCAGCAGTTATTGTTGCGGCAAACAACAAGTCTATGTCTCTCTGCAAGCGCTAGACGAGCCAACAACGGTAAAATAATGACCCTTTATGGGGGTACCTTTCTTTGACGCCCGCATGCGAAGCCTCCTTAAACATAGGGGGTCGGGACTTGAACTGCTAAAATTTACGTATTATGCTGAAAATTTTGTATGCAGGTTGTATTAATCTATCGCAAGCCATTTCCCCGCAATTTACTCTTAAAATGTGTGTTGCAGCCCAAAATCACGAAAAACATTACTAGAAACCCCTATTTTGGGGGTTTAAGGTCGTTCAAGGTCGTTGATCTTGATGTCAATCGAAAGGGCGTATGGGACTTTCTATTAGTGATTAATAGTAACCTAGGCTTTATCGCACCGTTTCTGAGATACGGCGACTTATTGGCTTCAAATGGCCAATTTTTTGTACCCCCTCTCATTTAGCGCTCTCGATCGGGATCACCGCTTTCGAATTTCGGAAAAAGCTTTACGGATCCTAAAACTAGAGTTTCCGTGGCAGTCCGTGGTAAAGATTTCGTAATCCTAGCTTGCGATATGTTGACACAATACCGGAGTGCGACAGACGGACAAACGGACAGACAGACGGATGTCTCGACGAAGGCTAAGACGCTCGAAGCATTACATGCTGTCGCGCGTAAAGACGAGTTTTAACGTTGTTTGGTTTTTAACGTTTTGAAAATATTTGGTATAAAACGTCAACTGATCAGTATAAAAATGACAACGATTTAAAATACTTGAAGGGCCTGCACAAAAACTCGCGGTGCTGTCGATAACATAATATCGGATTATGTATTTAGGTAATTAGGTTTATTGACATAAAATGTAGTCTGTGTTTGAGGTAAGCTTTATAATGAAATGACAAAGTCTTAGTTATAATGTGAAAACAGTGGATTGTTTTTCCGTGCAAGAACAGATACATTGACTCTGCTGTATTTCCTGCGCACGGCTAAGTTCAGTCAGCTAAGAGCCAGAACGCTGGTTGAAAACTACACCCGGGCTCTTACGACGTCACCGGAATGGTTTCGCGACATCGATACACATGATCCAGCCATAGTTGACGTTATCGACTCCGGGTAACTAATTCTACTTAGCATTAAACGACAAAACTCGGCATGTTTCATACAGCCATTTTTTCTCAATTCTGTTTGTAATTATTTGTTTTTGATTAAATGATGCAAAAATGATAATTTAAAATACTGGGAGTTCTCCGCAACCACGTGCTGCCAGCAACGTCACTTACTGATGCGATCATTGCGAAGCTAACGTACTGTAACGTTCACCGGCGTGGTTCGGTCTGACCTCAGCGCATAATCGTGCTCGTATTAACGCTTTTCTGGGACGTAGTAAACGTTATGGATACTCTGCTGGTAACGATATTGCAAGTATGGTATAACATGCCGTCGCATTTACATGTTTCTTGCGTACACGCTGCAGGTTCATCACTCCGCTGCCGAAGAGGGACAAGAATGGCTCGTTTATCTTGCTGTATAGGCTAGGTACTGTAACTGATTTTGCACCTATTTGCAATATTGATTCAGTATTATGTACGATCGAAGTTATAATAATTTTTATACATCAGTCAAACAAATAATAGTAAATGGAAATTCTTATACTTTAGTGTGAAATTGGGACGATTTAGACTTATGCATGAATTTGGCGGAAACGACCAAAATCACTAGGCAATTACGCAAAAAAGAATCTGCCAAAATTACCGAATCAAAATCGCAAACGCTGTGCGACAAAATCACCAAATAAGAGACAAGAAAAATCACGAAACGTCGCAGATGTGAACGGGCATTACATTTGGAGCTGTACGCGGCATATATAGTGTTTGGCGCAAGTGGCGTCTGATGCACGTTGTAGGTCTACTAATAACGGACCCAAGTCCTAAGGTTATTCGCATTTTAATGCGCAATTTACTTCACTGCATCTTATATATTTTTTTTTATTTTGGGGGATGAGGTTGATACGTAGGCTATGTCACCATGAATGAGCTGAATAAGCCTACTATATTGCGCCTATTAGGCTACTACTGTTGAGCGTAGACAACAGCTACGCCTTTTCCCAGCCTGAGAAAAGTTCCAACAGCAGTAGTCCTCAAGACAGCAGTTCTTGCGCGCTGTCGGCTATAGCTATGCTGCCGTATACGATTTATAGGCGAGTTTTAGAGACATTTGCCACTGACTGCATTGATTTTACGCTTACAGTTTGTGTTGCAACTCGTGTGTGATGTTGGTATTTTACGTGCAGAACGTTATTTTGCGATTTTGGACTTTTCTTTGTGATTTTGGATGGCTTTGGAGTAATTAGTAAAACGGATATAGAGATTTAGGTAGGCGTATACGCCCGAATTTGGCGCCGCGTTCAGGTAACAGTACGTAAATGACCTGGCAGCATCTTTCAGTTCTGAATCAATATCTTACATATGATTTTAACAGTTAGCTTATAACACGTTTTGCATGTGATATAAACATTTGCCGAATCATGTTTGCAAAACTGAAATAACCGTCGGCAATCAAAGTACAAATTTCGGCATGATAATTAGGCCACACTACTAAGCGGTTACGAAAATAATAAGACTAGTAGACACTGTTTGGAGATTACTTTTTTGGGACACTTTGTCAGCAAATCCAGCGAATCTGCCAATGAAAGAATTTCGTAGAGCACGTTGATCATTAGGCCTAAATTCGTTCGTTCTTATCACTGCAGGAGCGACAAAGCCCGGCGGCGAGTTGTACACCCTAGCCCAGGAGCTGCGTTCTGCATCGATCGCTGCTGCATACGCCTCGCGAGACGAAAACGTTCAAGTCAACGGTTTCTTCTTCATCGTCGATATGACCGGCGTCGAGATGAGGCACATGACGCGCTGGTCCATGAACGACATGCGAAAGTGGAACCACTGCTGGCAGGTGATTAAGTCAGCTTCATCGACATCATCAAATTTATAAATTTATTTTTATTTATTTATTTATCTATTTATTTATTTTAATATGTAATAAACACGTGCGACAAACGCGCAAGAACAATAACATAGGAAAACATTAAAGAAAAACTACAAACATTACTCAGATAGATAAAAAGGAACACAGAAAATACATGCTAAACATAGGAAAAGAATGAAAAAAAACTGGAAACATTACTAAGGGAAACTATAGTCTGATAGCTCACTATGAAAGGTTATCTTGTACCAGCAGAAGAGCGTCCGAAGTGGAAATTAGATCATCATCACTTTATCATCATCATCATCATCTTCATGACGTGACGACGTGAAGCCTTCTGCCATAGCATTTCGCTGTTGCAATTTGTCACCAGAACGATATGTTTTTTGCCATTTCCAGAACCTCCGTTACCGGTATTTCCATGTCCCAGCAGATCTGATTAATCCAGGTGCTGGGAGGTCGACCTCGAACACGCCTCCAGTCGGGTGATGGCCGCACACAGTCTTAACTTGAGCTCCGCAACAGATCTGATATAGATCTGGTTTGTTGGCGTTGGGACATCGTCTGCAATTTTGGCAACGTGATCGAATAATTCCAGTGCCTGAGCAAATCTTGTAGACCGATCCGAGTATAGTGCGAGACCGGCTATGAGAATATTGTTATTACAAAATTAGTTTTGCTTTCGTCGAAGTAAGAGCTTATGTGACTGTTTGTTTGCTTGCTTTACTGTCTATCTCTCTGTCTATGTGTCGGCTAAATTACTCGAAACGTTATGAAAAGATTTTGATGCAATTTTGTGGAGAGGTTAAGCACCGTTCAAAGAGAAACTGGTCAAATTTGGGCGGTCTTGTTGATTGTGGTCCCATTAGAAAATAGGGCGTAAAATAACACTGTACTATGAAACGGTAGAATAAAATAGCTAACTATAGAACCCTCGGTACAGAGCGCATACTTTCACCAAGATATGGGCTGCCGTTCTGCAGATGATCTTTCTAAAATCACATGCAGACGTTATTGCCTTTCGTAGGCAACTTGCTAATATTTATTTAAATTGTAAAGTTATACTAAACTTAATTTAACGTGCCGTTGTGTGCGTAGAATGCTATGCCTGGACGCTTCAAGTCTTTTAACTACTACAATGCCGGAGCCGTATTCGATGCCATCATGGCTGTATTCAAACCTATGGTATCAAAGAAAATGCAGGAAAGGGTACGAAAAATGCTGAGATATAAATCACTCAAAATTCTCATGTCTGTAGGCTATTTGTGCATTTCAGTTAAATCTTGAAAAGCTGACTTATTATAGGCCTACGTCTGCGTGAAAAACGAGTTGCCTGATTTTTTCTTTGCTTCGCTAACCAGAGTCATCCATGAAGCCGACAATGTGAAGTCTTGTTTATCTGAGCTTGCGTGTTTTTGACAATACCGACGCCTACCGGTTCTTAACAGACAGACGGACATCCCGGCCAGTTAATAGGCCTAGTTAGACCTACAGAGCTACTGCTGACGCCATGTAAAAATTCTTAACGGACATCTAAATAATGGATGCCGCCTAATGTCAAAGGTTTTGTTAAAAGAAAGGAATTGAGAAAGGTATGTTTCTTGGTATCTTTGTATGTTTGTCCGTTGCCGTAGGGCCTATTACTCAAAATACTGCGTAGGTTTGATGCAGCGTGTTGCTTACTATTAAGTGCTACAGATTATGACTGTCTGATAACCATATTTCTGGGGGATTAGGCCTGCTTGAATTATTTTCGGCAGCATGCTTGCATGGTAGCGATTTGCTTTGTCAGATGACTTTTTGCAAAGGGTGAAATGTCAAATGAAGCTGACCAACTTTACACTGTGTCCAAAAAGTAACCCCCTATAGACATATCCTACAATATAATTGCCAAATCTGAACGAAACTAGATAAATTTTTGTAGTCATAATTTTCAGTAAATTTGGAAAGGATCACCAAATTTCTGGACACTGTGTAGTGGTGTTCTTTATTAACGGGTGAGATTCAGCATTTTACTACTTTTATTGTTTTGACGTGTTGCTGATATTTCTTTACAGCTTCATGTTCATAACACCGCGGAGAGCTTGTACAAAGCTGCTGGAAGCATGGAAGTTTTTCCTGACGAGTATCTACCGGATGACTACACTGGTCCCAGTGCAGGGCCTCTCAAACAGATCATTCGTACGTACCGCATAAGTTAAGTTAAGTTAAAAACGAACTTATAAAGCGCCATAAAAATTAACGTGTGTAAAGATACAGCTCGGCGCTGGCTACGTCACAGTTAACCACCGTTTTCAAAAGCAACGGTAAACAGATGTGTCTCGAGTCGACGACGGAATGCAGGCAAACTGTTTGCTTCAGTGACTGAAGTTGGAAGATTGTTCCAGATAGCTGGTACGGCTGAACTAAAAGCACGGCTTTACTTTTCTGGTGGCTTTTATTTTTCGCTTTCTTTCCAAAACTGCACTGCACAACTTGGGCCTATAATTGTCCGTACATCCGTCATCTGTGCGCCTTTTATTAAAAACAAGTAAGCAGAAAATGACAAAAGACAAGAAGATGGCTAGTGACGTGTGTACTGTGTAACTGACGGCGCAGCTGATACGACGAGGTCGACTGATCAGAAGAAGAACAAGTTACGAGTTGTGCTGAGATATAAAATGTGCAATCACCAAGCTAAATAACTTTCTTCAAAATAATACTAAGCCTACTCCGCTAAATAAATGCTGGTGTAGAAGACTTGCGCAGAAATTTTTAAATTACGTGCAGTATATATGTTGATCTATGCAATCTGGGATATTGAGTAATTAATTACAGTGTATAAGTTCAAATTGATTTAACGGGCACTTCAAAGCTATACGCTGCAATATTTTCGTACCGACTGATAATTAGTCTACTCAAATAAAGTGAAAAAATCAAAAGATCAACGTCTTATGGTCAACATTTGTCTTTGTGTGCTATTTCGACTTTTAGGCTTAACTCAAAAACAGATGGTCATAGAAACCCTGCAAACATATTTCTTCTGGCACGCGTCTTGAGTACTGTTTCATATCAAAGGATCAAGTGGCCACGCTAAGTTCGTTTGCAAAGCGTTTTTATGTTAGAATAAAAATTATATGCCATGCTTACGATAAAGTGTAATGAGAATGCATTTTATATTCGGAGATAGGCGCCGTTGTAATGATTTAAGTCATCATTAGGCTTAGGCCTACGGCGCGTTGGAAATCGTCGTTTCTGCCAAACATAGGCCTATCGGACTGCAATAATTGTTGGTTGAAAAAGTGCGGTTGGATTCCCTAATCCCTGTGCATAATACTGGAGTAAGCAAAGCGTGTATATACAGAAAAATCCGGTAATCTTGCGTCCATTGGCGTAGCAGTTGTAGTGGAAGCCTCTTGAGGGATGGAGTATGGGGTGTTCCCTCTTCAGTGGGAAAGGGTCTGGGCAAAAAATGTTAGTTTTTTGCATAAAAATGATGTCTTTTGGTGCATTTCTAAGTAACTGAGTAGGCTCCTAGGAGGGGAGGGGGCACATGCCCCAGTCCCCCCCTTTTTACGGCTACTCCAGTGCGTGTGTCTGTATAGAGAAGTACAAGAGCGAAATCATGGCGGAGGATTTTCGACAGAACGTGCTTCGTCGCACCAGCGCAGAGTCTTTTCACATTGACGAGACCAAGAGACCGAGCTTCCAGCTCGTCAACGAGTCGTTCCGTAAACTGGCCGTCGACTAACACTGGAGCGAAAGCCCGATAGGCCTACGCTTTGTCGCTCCAATTGTAGACTTAAATTCACTTCCAAGACGACCTAATTTTTTGACAGTTTATTTACAGTGAGTATACTGCGAGAACTAGTATGGAACGTACATGTACTATAGAGGCATTACGAGAAAATATTCATAGCGCTGTACATACATAGGGTCTCTCTAGAAACTGAAAGGTTTTGTGAATCCAAACCACAAATTTTAAAACCGTGTAAAATTTATGCTAGTCTGTCCATATCGAAATCGTATAAACGGTAAGGGCATGTGCCACCATGTGGCTATTTTTTTCGACACGTATAAACGCCACTTCATATACCGCCAAAAATTCGACAAGTTAGAAGCGCCGCTCGTATCGATTACTGCAAGCACCGGAGTAATTCGGTAAAACGCGGAATTGCTCCTCGTTTCTATTCGCTAGGTGGCAATCAGCAATTTCCAATTGTTTGTTTTGGCCAGAGGTTTCGACTCCCAAACTTCCGTTTTTCCCGTTAGTCAGGCAGGATGTCGCAGCAAAAAATGTTGTCAAGGTTTTGATTATCGTGGGACTGACTGTGTAAGTCGGCAACAGTAATTCGAATATATAGAGCCTGATGCTTATTATAATACGGTACGTTGCATTGTGCAGTATGAATTTTAATTGTTGTCATACGCACGATTACTAACAATACTAACTCAAGGCTGTAAGATAGACCCGCGAGTTTTATACCGCCCCAGACGGCCAGAGCATCCAAAACAGCTCGAATAGGATTAAGCCCGGTCTTTATCCTGTGACTGACCAACGGCGAAAATTCCAATAAATGAACCATTCATAATACATCGGTGCGTAAACTGCGTAGTACCCACGGTTGATTGTAATCCACTGGCGGATCTAAAAGCTATAGGGGGGTCATGGCGAGCGAGGTATATGGGGATCTGCCGGGGCTTAGCCCCCAGCGGGGTCCAGGGGCAGAACCCTTGGTCTGAGGGTCAGGGGCGATGCCTCCTTAAGCTGAAAGCGTTCTTCTCAATCACGTGTATAATTTCCGTTTAAACGTTTCGTGTTTTTGGAATATTTTTATCATGTTCAAATGCTGCTTCACAGAGGAATATTGCCGTATTGGCCACTGCATACATTGTATATGACTGGAAAGGGGAGGGTTTATGGCCGGATTGCCTCTCCCCTGAATTCGCCAGTGTTAACATATTAAAACACATGCTTGACTCTATGTTATTTTTTTTAGGTATGTATATATAATTAACATTTAAATCAGTTAACACTTAATTAACACTTTCTTGTAGCCTGGTGTGTTCTTATGACGATGATGATGATGATATGACTGGAGATGTTTGTTCTTTTGTTGGTAAAAATTGAACGCGATAAACTAAAAAGAAACCCAGCTGTCGCTAAGATAGCCAACCGTACTGGTTGTCAGTGACCTTGAAAGTCATCCAAGGTCGATGATTTTCTTGTAATCCAAAACGGCGTATAGGGGCCTATGCCACTTCCTATTAGTGATTAGTAGTAACTTTGGCCCTATCTCTCACCATTTCCGAGATACGGTCACTCATATCTTGAAACATTCCATTAAAAATTGCGGCCAAACCGCTGCAGATGGAAACATGGTTACTATTGACAGCCTACAGGAAGTCGCCAGCGCTCTATTCGACGGTACCATCGCCGACCCCTTTACGACTTACCGTTTAGCCACAATACCGCACGATCGGCATGCTATAGTGCGTTATGACCCTTCAAAGTCATCCAAGGTCAATTATCTTCATGTCATTTGAAAATCATTATGCGACTTTTCTGTTAATGATGAATAGCAACCTAGGCCTTATCTCGCACCGTTCAGCCACAATACATCCGACAAACAACGGACGACAACTCATATACATTGTAGTCTCGTACCATAAGCTCGACCGTTCTAAGTACGGTCGGCTAAAAATCTAACGGTTTAATTTAGTCTTTAGAGCACCTAGCCTCAGTGGCGGTTCTATAGCGCGCAAGATCTGGTGGGGACAAGGCCCCATGGCGAGCGCGGTAGCGCGAGCCTATAACGGGGGTCTGGGGACAGAGCCCTCAGCGGGATCTAGGGGCAGAGCCCCTGGTCAGGGGTCAGGGGGCGAAAAAGCTAATGCACTTTTGGTTTTTGGACATTCAATGAAAGCCGCAAATTTGCCCACTTTTCTAAAATTTAGAAACGCAAAAAAATCAAATATTTCTGTTATCTTTGCCAAAAAAATAATGTTTGGCCATGAAACTAGGGGGGCTGGAGCAAAACTGGGGTAGTCTGCGCCCCCCAGTCCGGGCCTAAAACCGCCACTTCCTAGCCTATAGGCCTACATACATGTACAAGTCTCAGGGCTTCCAGAAGCAAGAGGTGAAATTTCAAGACCCAATTAATGTTTACAAAATTTCAGGACAATTTCAGGACATTTTTGTTGGTTTCACGAAGCTCAAGACACAGAAAATGCACGTTGTTCTGTCCTCATAAATGTTATTCATTGAAGCAGATCAGTATTACAGTCCTAAAAATGTTACTAAGGCACTGTTACACATAAAACAATAAAATGTC
>Ga0056128_1010347_pt1 | contig 11634 bp, 8 predicted proteins | sample WorMetLIZISLAND2_FD_71113 | JGI IMG/M metagenome (GOLD analysis project Ga0056128, IMG submission 71113) | Marine gutless worms symbiont microbial communities from Max Planck institute for Marine Microbiology, Germany - Olavius geniculatus... ... | reverse complement strand
CCAGCTGTTATCGTTCGGAAGCTAATAACGGGACAAGCCTAATACCCACTTACAACTGAAGCTACGTTGAACAGCATGCATACTGAATCAGATGCAGTTATGTGTATTCTAAAACCCGAAACCCAGGTTTAAGATTTTTGAAACCCGAAAACCTGGGTTTGGAAAAGTGCTCCGGGTTTGGAAACCCTAATCACAACAACTGATGAGTAGCCAGCTAACATGCTGTATGGCACAAAGCAAAAATGGAATAGGAGAAATGATTGAAGGAAGCCACAACTTTACAGAAGAAAATAATAAAAGGTAACGGGGAAGAATGGGTGAATAATGACATCCCAATTCTGAAAATGTTCCACTGCCCTTGCTAATAAGCCACACTTATCAGCTGATAACGTATCAAATGAGTAATACTTAGTCCTACTACTGGTAATAACATTATGTTTTTAAACTTTTCTGTTTTAATCCCGAAGATATTTATGACTGTGGGTACAAAAATAATTAATGCAGAAGGTTTGTGAACTCTGATGGCTTCTGGTTGTCATTGCAAACACAGTCAAGCAGCATGGAGTGGGCCCAAGAGCATTACATCAGTCAACTGAGAAAACTCTTCGACAGTTCCTTGTGTAAGGCTGTGTTCACATAAGCACGAGTACGTGTCCGGCACTGCACGGGTTCCCGTATACGAGTTACGGCAAACACGAGTTTGCCTGTATTTCAATGGCTGCCGTTCACATACCTGTTACCTGTAAATTTCACTCATACGAGTAGTTTCTGTGCAGGTCGTGTTTTTATCCAACTCGTAGAAAGTAAACTACAAGTAAATAACATTGATATAATTTATAAAAACCATGGCACATATTTGACGTAACAACTGACGTCATCGTAAAATTGTTCATCGTTAGAGGTGTGCGTTTCATAAAAATAGTAACTTTGTAGTGGAATATTGTTGTTTTAATGGCAAAGCATTTCCTCGATTCGATTTTACTGCGAATTTTCAATATGGCTGACACACCCTAAGTTATATGCTTGTACAAGTGACCATGAACGTTCCACTTGTACGAGTGAAGCCTCTACGGGCCACAAACGGAAACCCGGACTCATGTCTGTGTGAATGCAGCCTAAGACCGTGGCACACAACACAACTGTGTAGCGCTGGACACCATGTTCAGTTAAGGCTTAAAAAATTCCTGTGCTGTCAGTTGCCATCCATCCACAAAAAACTCCCATCGCTAAAACTTAGTAATATTGGACTCTCAAAAATATTGGTGCAGTTTTTTTTGGATTGTATTCAAAGTTTACTGAATAAATAAAAACTGTCTGCATCTAGTCTGTTATGCTGCAATATTTTTTACTCTAGTTCTCATGGGTACCATTCAGTGTGTCACTGTTTTTAGGAGTTATCGTGTAATATTACATAGCATTTCATGAAATAAAACTTTTGGAATATTTCCCCCAGAATCTACGTTTTTGCGAGACTGCAATTGGAGAAACAGGATTTTTTGGCAAAATTACACGTACAACATCAGTCGTTATAAAAAAAACAGTGAACTAAACAGACTGGCAGTTTGTGCAGTACAATGCAATAATAAATGTGAATGGCAACATACAGAATGCTCTCGCAGCTACACAACACAAAAATTATGAAAAATGAGAAATACAGAGTGCATGTTTTCTCTTGTGAGTCGACTTGAATATTTTGCTTGGCTGTGGCTCAAGCTCCCCAACTCAGCTCAGAAATTTTTTCACACAACTTATGCAGCTCCGAAACTGAAATGCAAAGCATTTGGGAGAAATGATCGAAGACAGCCGCATCTATCTCTGCTTCCAAAATCGTTCTGCACTGTCTACTACATTGCAGGCCACACTTGTTGTTGATCGATGAGACGATTGTTTTGTTTCACGTGAGAAAGACTCTGACGGTGCCTCTGATGAGGCTGCGGCAGACAGCGCAGTTACGCAGTGCCGGTGCGCAGCTGTCACAGCAGACGAGATGACCACATGGCAGAAACACGGTGTTCACTTCCAGATCCATGCAGACACGACACGTCTGCGCATCGTGCAGCTGCTTGTTCTCTTCCAATAACATCTGCGTTTCTATCACACATACACATGCGCAAATACAGCCAGTGAGTACCGGGCAGTCACAGCATCCTTAACTGGTTTAACTTGGTCGGTATGCCAGCAGTCCTGGTAACAGACACTACACTATTATGCAGAACTCGCCATTTCTTTCCTAACAGTGGCTATAACCGTCAGCGGCACTTAGTTCACCTATCCATGGAGGGATGGTCAGGCTGAGTTGGTGTGTGTAAAAACAATAAAATGCTAAGTCCTTCCTCATTCTTCTTCTTTTTCAATGTTGAGTGCAAACTTCAGTAAGTTGAAGGCTCTAGCTCCTAGGTCGGGTGCACACGGTCGGTGGTGTGCTCAGTTTAGCCAGCGTAAAAACATTGTAGGTGCAGACAGACGAAACAGAAAATTTCTGGCTCCTCTGAAATAGCAAGATGGGTTGCAACTCTTAATTCACTGCATGCATGCTGTGGAGGGCGTGGAAGCCGGCTATTCGCTGTCTTCTGCTCCTTTTAGGTAACGTATCCCGTAGCTGTGCGACGTTTAACTGGGTCCGGAGCGGCCCAGCTGCATCGACATCACTGCATCTCTGCAGTCAAGAGTTGCCGCGCAGTGTATTTTAGAGTTAGGCTCTGAACGTTGAGAAGCACGGAGCTCATCTCAGAGCAGCTGTGTAACGCTGTGGACGTATCTATTGCTGTTGAGATTGAGACTGTTACTGTCACATTTTACTAGTTGAATAAACCGTGACCGCAGTGTTAAAAATTTGGCTACCTCTCACCTATCTACAGACCCCACGAGTGGTGCTCTATTATGAAAAGCACACTTTCCCCAGTTGTAAGGCTTATATGGCGGTGCCAATCTCCTCTTCAGCTCTCAGCCAAACTACAAACATGGGACTAATGCATTGCAGTTTGCCTTGTTATGCTAAAAACTAACTGAAGCACAAGCATAATAATGACATCAGTGGAGGCAATTATCACAACATATCACTGACCAGCATCGACGACGTCTGTCTCAGCAGGCTCCGAATCTTCCTCCAACTCATCATCATCTGTTGATGCATCTTTTTTCTTTCTCACAGCTAGCACACATGCACAACATGCGAGTGTAGGCCATAAGAACATGCCAACAAACTTTTGTCCACATATTCACCAAATATTAACCAAATTTAAAAAATTCTTTCACTGACACTCGTGGAAAGTTTGCCCTAACGTGACCACTAAATATCCCACCACATCCTAAATGCATCACAACACTACCTAATTTCGTAGTATCTATGAAACACAAACTTTCAAAAATCACTGCAACCCAAAAAAGCCTCTGCAAAAACTCTTCTTCTAGAGCAATTTTCCACAAATTTTCTTATTAAAATTAAACCATGTTTAGTTTTAGATGCATTCTTGGTGCTAGTAAACAAAAGCAGATAATATTATTTCAATTAATTAGTAATTTTTTATACAATGACAAAATACCAGCAATGCAAAATGCTACTGAGTGATGAAAACAAATCATTAAAAAGTTATGCCAGTTTAAAGAAATTCTGACTAACAATACAGAACCAAAAACCTGGCTTAGATGCTTTTTATACTATCTGACCTCTAAATATGTCAGGCCTACTCTACAGCTACTGAGACCAGTACTGGGCAAGCTAGAACTAAAGCTGGTGTAAATAAAGTAAAATAAGAACTAAAATTGTTTGATTCAAAACTACCTTAAACTAACAAAAAATTTGAGCTAATGCTCACAAGATGCATGAAAGCCTATAGCAGTTCCTGTTCGAAAATTTCCTTAGTCTATCTCCAGCAATTTTGTCGTAATTCACTCTTGAAGTGTGCTGCGCAGCCAAAAATTGCAAAAAAAAAACAATAAAACCCATTATTTTGGTAGTTCAGGGTCTTTCAAAGTCATCAATGTTCATACAACTTAAAAGCTCATCACTAGCGCTTACTGTGATAGGAAGCATATACATGCCCATCTGCAACCATTTTCACGGTAGACTTGCCAACATCAGTAAAATAACAACTTTTAGTGGGGTACCGCTCTTTGATGCCCTCGTGCGCAGGTTTCCTTGAACCTAGAAGGTCGAGACTTGGACCGTTGAAATCTACATTTAATGCTGCAAATTTCATATGCAGCTTGTCTTGATCTATCTATAGTGAATTTGGCGCAATTCGCTCTTGAAATGTGTTTCGTAGCCCAAAATCACCAAAAAATCCATAAAACCCCTATTTTGGCATTCAAGGTCGTCCAAGGTCATTCAATTCGGTGGCAATCGAGAGCCAGTGTACGAATTCCAATTAATGACTAATAGTAACGTAGGCCCAATCTTGCACCGTTATTGAGATACAGGGACTTAATGGCTAAAAATCACAAATTTATCTCACTCCCTCTCATTTAGCATTCTCGTTTGGGGTGACCCCCTTCGAATTTATGGAAAACCTTTACGGTTCCTGAAATTAGAGTCTTCCGGACAGCCGATGGTGAAGATCTGGTGATTCTAGCTTGCACTGTTTTTGACTGATCCACCCGTGTGACAGATGAACAGACAGACGGGCAGAATTGCAATGGCTAAGACGCGCTGAAAGCAGTAGCTGCTTTCGCACGTAAAAATGAATCTTAAAATATCGCAGTACAAAAACACTCACTGCGTGCTTGTGACCTGACATTGTCAGCTGCTGTATCGGCAGAAGCAGCTGTTGACTGCAGCTGCTCTGCTGCTGCTGCTCCATTGTCTAGACAACAGCAAACCTACTAGTTCTTAACAGTTTCTACTCAATAATCATTGATATAAATGAGACCAAAAACCTGAGACCACACTGAAACCATTACTGATGATACCATACCCAAACAATACCTTCATTATAACTGATGCACAGAAGTAGACTCATATAGTAAGCAGTAAGCTTCAAGTTTGACATTAGAACAGAGTGTATCACACTAAGATCAGCTGTACAGACAGGCAGACTTGTATCCAAGACCAAAAATGTGAGACCAAGTCTGAAGAGCTTGAAACTAAGATCAAGACTGCAACAGTCGGTCTTGACACCACAGTCCCTCTCTACAACACTATTCTATTTCATATTCCTTTCAGCTTCTGGCCTTATATTTGTATTTGGCCAAAACTACATGAAATCTAAACAACAAGAGCTATGGTAGTAAGCAAATCGTTCAGTTTAATCAGAAGTTATCCCTAGATAATGACTTTTCTTACAGCAAATGTAAATACGTTATCTAAGATTATCACAGAATGACATAACATTAAGAAAGAGAGAGAGAGAGGGGTGGAGAAAGTGACCTGGCGATATAAGGTTGGCTGTTAAAGTGGAACTTGTGAGTTGCATATGGCAATCCATTTGCCTGCAATACTCTTACAAACTATCTCAAAAGTAGCCGTCTACTTTTAGATGCCAGCTCAAACATTTCTTGACTCCTTGCTCTACTAGCACGCAGAGCACGACATTATCTGCAGTTAGCACACTACATAAATTAATCAACATGGCACTAACTGATTTATTTGAATACTTACTACAAGAGCAAAAATCAAAGTTAAACAACTCGTGCAACACAAATAACAGAGACAAAAGCAACTAAAGCGGAACGTGCTTGGACTTACCGGCATGGAAAAACCCAGCATCGACGAGCACGTCAATATTCTGGCCCTGTGGTAGAGAGATTGCATCAGCACGGAATGTCTGGTGCCTGGACTCGGCACTGGAGTACTGCGGATGCTTGCACATGGCCAGCGTCAGGCCAGTGAACGTCGGCTGATAGTGCAATGCAGTTGCGTCCACTTCATTCACGCCCTCCTCAACAAACATTCCACTCACAATCAACATTTAGTTATATTTTATATCATTAATCATATTATGTTTCCTTATTTGAAGCAAAGATCCTAGGGTTAGTGACGACATTTAAATGTTGAAAACTATTGGAACGATGAGAGGTCTGGTGCATCTGTCAACTATTATTATTTTGCAAAACAATTTATATTTTACACATATTTTACTTATAACTAAAACTACACAAAGCATTAAAACCTATGCCAAAAATGGTGCTTTCACACGGCAAACACAACAGAGTACGTTAACGCAGCAGCTGTATATACACCCTGAGCCATAAAACAAAAGCCAAGATCAACTATCTATAACTTTATCAAATACTGACTAATCTCAAAATTCTTTCACTGCTACAGAAAGCAGAAAATTTGCCATAACAATCCGTTTAAAGGTTCCATTATACTGTACGACTATTATCTATCCCAATGCATTCAACACTCTCTGGTAAACACTTCTACAGCCACTTAGTTTGAACAGGATGACAAAAGTCTACTTACAGTTTCCACCATTATAACAGTGCAATGAAATGTACGTCTCAGTGCATTTAGCACTTGTTACTGTTCCTTAATGGCAACATTCACCAAACTGAACTGCCCTTCAAACAATTGGTACAAACACTGAGGAAAAAGTAGTGCCATAGACAGGACTGTATGGGTTAACGTAGGCTAAAGAGTTAATAGCAGCTAGGCCGCAGCTGGACCAACGCAACGCAGCAGCTGAATACTTGTAGTCAGTTGCCGCTCTGATCTTGCACGAATAAAGACGTGCAGTGCTCGCACTTCTTTCTTAGTTTTGTTTAATTATGTCTCACAGCCCGTTATTCCTCTCACAGCTAAGCAAAGGGGAAGGGGGGCACCAAACCAACTCCTCACAAGACCTCCTCTGTTGTTTGGAACTTGCTACTGAGACATCTGTGTGACTATGCTCATGCCACATCTGTTTTTCCCTAATCACCCAAGGCATCACCATATTAACGTTCACAATGCAATAAGGTTATTCTACTCTATTCGGTGTTCTATACATTGATGCTTTACTTATTACACAAACTACTTACTCACAACAATGGACAAAAAGTAGCAAGTGCATAAAGAAAATGCTAACTTGTGGGTTGGCGGCGGGTACAGCAAACGGTGGCACTGGAGAGTACAAGTTGATGTCATCATCTTCAATGCGAATGTTGCCGTGTGGCGCAGCGTTTGTTACAAACGGACAATGAGGCATGTGTCGACGGTGCTCTGACATTGGTTCGTCGCCTGGAACCCAATTCCGCAAAAATCCCCGACAGAACGCGCACTGCACTCGATCGCCTACACAAGAGCTGACCACATAGATCAAGCCTATCACTTTGTTAATGTTTTCCACAATACCAAAAACCTTAGAAAAATCATAACAATTATCAGAGCTAATCAAGCAAATACAACTATGTTACAAAAATGTCTTGCAGTAGCTAATGATTGATAGAACTGCAATTTCCAATCTGTTGCACATTTTTTCAATTTTGTGGGATTTTCAGGACAAATCTGCTTACTTTAGGGTACTCGAGGACAAGCATCAAATTTCAAAAATTTCAGAGCAAAATAATGAAAGCAAAATACATGGCAAATGTAGTATACAACAACTGACTTGACAAAAAATGCATCATACAGAGAAACTGGCATTCTACAAATTGCTGCATCTAACATCATATTATATTGTTATGCCTCAACGCAAAATACCTGCACGTGATCGTGTCATGTGACGTTGACAAAAATGCACTGTTACTAGTCAATAGTCAACAGTTCACATGGTCAACAGTGAAGTGAAATGCTGAACCATGTGAAATGTTGACCACTCATGCCGGTAACAGTAAAATCATCATAAAATTTTGGTATAAATAATTTTTATTCAAATGCTTTGTTTTGATTTTAAGGTATAACAAAACAAATAGTGACTGGCATCATCAATCAATCATTAAAAATTTTTGGCCCTCAGTTAGTAAAATGTTTCCAGTACTCAGCCTTCGGCCTTGAAGCAACATTTTATGAACATCTGGCAAAACATTTTTAATGATGACCTTGATGCCAGTCACTATTCGTATACTGTTTTAGCTAAAAGTGATCGTACATTGAACTATTGTAAAAGTTCCATATGCACCATTCAACCATCAATGTGAAATAAACCACATTGTCATCACCTGGGCCCTTGTGGAAGAACCCCGCCTTGGCAAGAGTTGATGGAGTTACTGGGGAATTGTCTGGAAAGTTGGTGAAAGTTACAAGACGAGCTGCTTCATGCCTGAGAAGTTCAAAGTTGGGATTTTCCAGGTCAGTCGCTGGTGCACGCTGTACTGTAGCCAAAACACCTTTCCGCTTAGCTCTGTCGAGCGCACATCGACAAACCTGTATCATCAAGAAAGCAAAACAAGTCTGCAGTCACAGGCCACACCATCTCTCTCAATCAAGCACAGACTGGGACTGTACGTACCAATGTGATCAACATAGAAAGCTATGGATGGATCAAAAATCGGATAAGGGCCCAACAGGAAAGAACAAGACAAGTCAATAAACCCAAACAAAAGGACCTACTAACTTTCCCATATGTAACTATGACAGTGTTCATCATGGCATCGACTAGCAGGCAAATGAAAACAATTGCAAAGAAGGAAACCTGAAGTGCCAAAATGCCGACAACTCGACTAAAGAATTTATACATACTCCTTGTTTCAATCAATGTCTCAACCTGTTGTGAGTTTATTCAAAAGCAAACCTGGCAGAACGTTGGCACTCGAGTTGTCGATGGTTCTACACAACTGTCTCTGACATCACCGCTAGTGCTGCTGTTGACTCTCAGATTCTCACTTTGACTCGAGCCGTCATTTGCAACATTTCTATCAAATTCATCATCTAACGGAACCAGCGGAACGTTCGCTGAATTCTGAATCAAATCAAACAAAGTTATTCAAAACGTAGCAGTACAAGTGCTGGACAAAAACATCAGTCATAATCAGCAGTACCTTATAGTTAAACCGATCAGCACAATAACACACACCATAAAATACACACAGATAAAATACACATTTGAATCAATATTAAAATCAAACTTATAATGATACATACATGCTTACAACAAACAGATTATTTACTAGATAACTGACAATTACTCAGGAAAAATGGCAACTACGCAAAAGTATTCAGCTGACAGTGCTCACAAAGGAACTGAGACAATCAGTGAGTGATTCTTCTACAGTTACTCTGTCTTGTCTACGGACTAAAATGTTCACATTCTCTTAAAACAGTCATTAACATTCATAAGATATTAAGTCCTGTCATTACAGCCACTCTATAACACTGTTTTAGTTTAGTAATGTGACTTTAATAAAAAAATTTGTTAATTGTTAAAAAAATTTTAATGATTATCTATGGGATTGTTAATCCACAATCAGTAATAATTGCTGATGAAAAAATGGCACACCAGACAGTTAGGAGCTTGCTGTCTGTGCCTCTGCTGAGGATCGTCTCCACGTTGCCAATGTACGATGATAGTGCCGCAGTCGAAGCAGACTGTGGTGTCACCATCGCCAGTTGCATAAAACCCATATCTTGCTAACTGTGACGGCCAAGCGCTGCTTGATAGTGGCCAGTTAGTGTAAGTAGCAAGTCGATTCAGCTCCTTATTCATAAATGCTTGCTTTATTCATCACCTGCGTACAGTCAAGCTCATTTAAACATATGGCAGCACGAGGTCGGGATTACAGCTGGTTACAATAATCCAGTTACAGCTGAACAAGTTACTACAGACTAACGCAAAATAAATAACAAAAAAACACAAATATTATCAAAATTACGTATGCCTGCAGTCTGCCAATAATTTATAACTGGCACTTGGTTAAGCACAGCACGTTTCAGCTTCCAAAACAGTGACAGCCTTATCACATGGCCATCCAACACTATGTTCTCGCAATGATTTCACCTCATTTCCTATGCGAGCTAAGTTGCAGTTCTCACAATATAAGTGACTAAAACAGAACATGATAAGACTCATCTTGTCAGTCGACTGAGCAAACGTTGGTGGGCTTAGCATTTTTATTATATAACGCTACATACTGGGTGGGGTGCTCCATTTTTAGTGCTATACAATCTGTGCAGTCATATACAGACCAGATCAGAGCCAGCCAGACTATAATATCTGGAGAAACATTTCATTGTGTAAAATGCGAGTGCCACACCAAAGTAGGATACTTCAATTTAAGTAATAACCTGCATCTCAGCAGACTCCTAATGATGCTTCTTAGTTGTTTTTCATGTTTTTTGCATGAATGTTTCTGGTTAGGGTTAGTGGGTAGTAAAAATCTTGGCAGGTTTTACAAATTTGTTAATGCCCGCTTAGCAAACAAGCAAGGGGTTGGTACTCTCAAGAACAGGGGTGGCCAAGCTGTTACAAATGACATGGACCGAGCCAATCTACTAAATGAGTATTTTTGTTCAGTTAGTGTACCTGACAATGGAATAGTGCCTAACTTCAGCGATAAATCGGGTAGCGGCAAATTAGACAGCGTAGTATTCAGCAGAAATGTCGTCATAAAAGCAATTAAGAAACTAAAACCTAATTTGTCTGCAGGCCCAGATGGCTACCCTCCAGTGTTTATACGCAAATTAGTCAACACCATCAGTGAACCACTTGCACTCATTTACAATGCGTTCATGTCAGTGGGACAAGTACCCGATATGTGGTGGCGTGCTATTGTGACACCGGTTTATAAGAGTGGTGCTGCTTATGATGTCTCTAATTACCGCCCAATCTCACTTACATGTGTGTTTTGTAAAGTTATGGAGCGTGTAATTGAGAGTGAAATGTCTGATTATTTGCGGCAAAAAGGTTTGATTAATAAGCATCAGCATGGTTTTTGTCCCGACGATCTACAACTATTAACCTATTGGAAACCTTTGATGATTGGTCACTAGCTATTAATGACAGAGCCTCTGTAATTACTGCATACTTCAGTAAAGCATTTGATGTTGCGAGTCATAACAAACTGCTTCAAAAACTTGCTGCTTATGGTATAGCTGGCAATCTGCTGAGCTGGATTAAGAACTTTCTGTGCAGTCGGTCACAGGTGACACATGCCGGCCATTCTTACTCTGATGTTAATTGTGAAGTGATGTAATACAAGGCAGCTGCATTGGACCGTTGTTGTTTGTCATTTATGTGAATGATGTCTCAGGTGCATTTTCTGATGGCTGTATATGCAAGTTATATGCTGACGATATAAAGCTGTATTCTGTTATGAGAACCGTTAATGAGTGTAAAAACTTCCAAGAATCTCTTGATGCACTGTATAACTGGTCAAGTACTTGGCAACTGCCAATCTCTTATCACAAATGTTCGTTTATGGTCATTGGCAACCTAAAAAATGATAAAGATTTATCTTTTTCATTCCACTTGGGTAATAATGATGTATCCCGCCAAGAAGGTGCCAAAGACCTTGGAATTTACACAGACAGTAGTCTGAAATTTTCTAGGCACATCAATCACATCGTTGCTAAAGCACACGCTAGGGCTACTCTTATACACAAGTGCTTCTTATCCAAAGACCGGAGTATACTGGTGAAAGCATATGTAACATATGTATGGCCACTGCTCGAGTATGCTGTTCATGTATGGTCACCTTACCAGCTTGAGGATATTGCAAGAATTGAATCCGTGCAGCGACGCTTTACAAAGCGACTGTCTGGTTTGTCTAATGATGATT
>Ga0056128_1010341_pt1 | contig 11638 bp, 7 predicted proteins | sample WorMetLIZISLAND2_FD_71113 | JGI IMG/M metagenome (GOLD analysis project Ga0056128, IMG submission 71113) | Marine gutless worms symbiont microbial communities from Max Planck institute for Marine Microbiology, Germany - Olavius geniculatus... ... | reverse complement strand
TCCTTTAGGGACTGACAGAGGCTTCCCGCTGGTGTTCGACCATCGCACCAACGAGGCGCAGTTCATCCACCTTCTTCGAAGAAGAAGCCGTTGACCGCTACCTTTATGCCTGGGTGAGGATTGGTGAAGGACTAGCGCCCCGCCGGTTTTCAAGCCAGAATTTCTATGTTCCCGGGGTTAAGCTCCGCTACACTTCCCCAAGCGAGCACAGCAAGGTCATCGCTGTTGATAAAACTAAAATGCCTATGACCAGTGCTTGTTATGATAAGCAACATGTGTGTACTTATTTGCAACCGTTTTCACACTAGAAGAGTCAATGGCGTCAAAATAACGTTTTTAGATGGGGTACCCCTATTTGACGCCCTCTTTCGAGAGGAACCCCCTAACCCAGGGGCATGAAATTTCGTCACGATAAACTAGAGTTTTTGGGCAGCCCAAAGTAAAAATTTTGTGATTTTAGCCTGCACCGTTTTGATACAATACAACAGTCTGACGGACAGACGAACAGACGCCCAGGCCATGGCTAAGACGCGCGACGCATTCTGCTATCGCGCGTAAAAACACACATTTTCTTACCCCGCGTCCATTCAACCCCGAATTTGAAAATGTTTTTTGCACTAGATGGCTGGAATTTTGCACGCCTGAGTTTAACACACATGACTAATTATTCGTGTAAAAAATCTTCCATCACGACCCAAAGCTTAGCCACAATACATTTGTTACAGACAGACAGAAAGACAAACGACGACGACGACAGCCATGGAGTGAATTTCTTACAAACCCGGTTAATCGCATCGTGATCAGTGATGCACGTATTTTTAATTTCGAGCGTGAAACAGTTGAGTGAACTTGCACTGATAAATGACGTCTTCGGGCACCCGCTGCTAGGCTTTCTCAATGTCAAGAACTCGCAGCCATTCAGTCATTCAATACGTACCGTACCACACACTCTGCTATACGCTTACACCGTGTAATTAGTTAAAAATACAGCCGGGTTTATTTGAAAGCCATTATGAAGTTTTTGAATCGATACGAACTGCAATTATGAACCGCGTAGCATATATTAATTCTATTGTGTTGGTCAGTACGACTTTGTGATTCGGCTTTTGTGTGCATGGTTATTATAGGAAATTACAGTTCATTCGGGTATCTTGTAGGTTTATTGTAGCTTAGGCCAGCCAGTACACTATTTGTAGGTTCCAAGAAAACGAGCAAATAGACGCAGAAGATCAAAGAGAACCCGCTATAATGCATTACAGTGTGATCTTCAAACAGTTGACCACGCGGGTGATGCTAAATGGTTTTAAGAAGTCGCGATAGTATAGACGGAGACGCCACGGTTACGAATGTTCCTATATGCTCTCGCTGTCCGATATGGTCTACTCTATAAACCGTTACGTACAAGCCACGTCAGTAGAACTATACTTCAGTGCGGTGATAAATCATTCACATACTGTATACAGAATGTAATTCTCAATAAAAGCGAATATCTTTTTTTCTGATTTATATTGATTTCTTTTTTGTGTACGCAACTTCATTTTCCACATAAAAGAAAAACATGAAAAACGTCGGGCAAATATCGCAAGGCCGTACACGTCAGCGTAAAGGTAGGCCTAGGCAATAGCTTGTGTTTACTGCATATGAGGCCTACTATAAAGTCCTTGAGCACAATAGCATTGGTACCTACAGTAACTAACGGATCAATCATAGAATGTTTACATGATGCAATGCCATTGCGCCACACGTAATGCTTCTGAATTGCAACACATTAGTTATCAACTTCATGGGGTGGTCACAAGAGGAAAGTGACTCAGCATTTCAGCAAGCTACTGTCATGTCAGAGAATTGTGTCAAACACATAGATGCACACATAACACCTACATACATGCATACGTGTGCAATAAAAACGACATCTTTTTATAACATGAATATAATCAACAGAACTGCTTTTAACCCGTGTTATAAGCGAAGCGAAGAAAGCGGTTACGTTTCTGGTTTGTTAGCCAACGAAGTTAGCTTATTCAAAAACTGTAAACAAATTTTAAGAAAAAATTGTGTAGAGGGGCGGGGTCACATGGTTTAACGAGGAATATATTTAAAGTTTGGTGACGATTCGAATTTATCTGCAGATTCTAGCAGGGTTCTTTACCGAGAGATACCAGCTGCATTGAATCCTTTGTATTCGCCAGAAGGGAGCACTATTCTTGGCAGAGGATTGACATATCGCTTCTAATTGAGTTATTTCGGGCGTTTTAAAAGTTATTTTTTACTCATAGCGAGCTACGTTCCTAACGTAGCGAAGAGGAGTATATGAGATCAGTGTAATATTGAGGACCGACCGACTGACCAACGACCGACTTCTGTTCCTGGAAGAGCCTTCCTGGAAGAACTTCAAACAGCCATATCTCCATAATGGTGTTAGATAGACGCATGGTCACTATGGACCACCCATAAAAAGTTGACCCCCAGAAGTCCAATGGTCACGTGACCGATGACGTCACGTGATCCCAAAAAGTCAAGGTCGTGACCCCACTATCTTTGGGGCGCCATATCTTCGTAACGGTGCCAGATAGACGCATGCGTTGAAATATAATAATACAAATGGCAACTAGCGTCATCGACTATTATTCGAAATTTTTTTCTCTCACTTCCTAAAATCGGGCAATATTTTATGAACTTCGGAGAGACAATTTTCAATAACGATTTCGACGCCAGTCACTATTAGTATAATATTAAACGAGTTTCAATCAGACACAGGGTCTCTAATACAGACCGAAAGAAACGAAAAAGCTCTTAGAAGAATACAAAAGAAAATGATGCGGGCGAGGAGTACATTAGATTGGTCACAATCAATAATATTTCTCATTTGTCCTTGACTTTAGTTGTTTAGTTGTTTCTCAGCAGCTGTTGCAGCTAGTAGTACACTGGGTCTCAAAAAAAATTTCCGACATTTTCGGTTGTAACTTAAACAAAAATTATCAGATTGTAATAATTTTTGTGCGAATATTTCAGACACAACGTGCCACCAAATGATTATTTAGTTTCCCACCTTACTCAATGTCTACTTCTGCAATACCTAGGAAAAGCAGACCAAGTGAAATATGCGTTGAAATATACAGAAACATGAAAAAACATCCCCGACCTTGTCGATCGTAACTTGAAAAAAAATTAACAAATTTTAATAATTTTGGGCACAAATATTTACGACACAACTGGCTATTAACTGACTGTTTAAGTTCTCATTTCACTCAATGCCGGCTTTTGCACTACATGGGGAAATCTGACCAAGCAAAAGATTGTCAAATTGAATGAAAAAAACTAGAAATACGTTCTGTGGAACGAGGTATCTGTCCCATTGCCACGCTATATAGCCTAGCAGCTACGTTTCAGCGTTTGACACTCTTGTGAGCCTGCAGCCAATTTTTATCTTTAAAACGGTTGGTTGCCATGACAACAGGGGTCTTCAGGGGAGAAATTGACATGACACCATTGCATAGCCCAGGCCCGAAAATAAGAAGTAGGTAAAAACAGCGTGCAATTATCTTTTGCGGGAGCCGAGTTATAGTTAATTTTGTCCCAAAATTTGTTGCCATAGCAACGGGGGTCGGCAAAGAAAAAATGACACCATCGGATAGCGAGAGCCCGAAAATAGGGAAATTAGTGCAAACAGAGAGCAGTTGTCTTTCACGGGGGCCGAGTTGTAGTCAATTTTGTCCCAAAATTCGTTGCCATGGCAACAGTAGTCGGCAGGGGAAAAATTTAAATGACACCATCGGATAGTCCGGGCCCGAAAATATGGATGTAGGTGAAAACATCAGCGCGCAATTATTTTTCACGAGGGCCGATTTGTAGTCAATTTTTGTCCAAAAATGCGTTGCCATGGCAACAGGGGTCGGCAGTGGAGAAATTTTAACGACACCACCGGATAGCCCGGGCCCGAAAATAGGGGTTAGGTGCAAACAGCGCGCAATTATCTTTTATGGGGACCGAGTTATACCGCTTTGAAATTTCCATTGGCAGTAATGCGAAATTTTACACCTTTTGAATGAAGTGTCGATAGGGGGTAAATTTAAATGACACCGTTAGATTGCCCGTTCCCGAAAATAGGGAGTAGGTAAACACAGCGTGCAATTATCTTTTACGGGGACTGAGCTATACCGCTTTAAAATCTCCATAGGAAGTAATGCAATTTTAAAAAAAAAATTGGGGTAAAATAGGGAAAGGAGTTATTAGATTTTTATTCCAAACAAACTCGATCTTACTTTTCGGGCCCCGAATATCTGTGCAAAAGTTCATCAAAGTCGAATCAAAATTGCGTCCGTATGAGTGTTTACAGACAGACTGACAGACAGACGCAAGTGATTGTATAATCTGTCCCTTGCTATGCTGTAGCAATGGGACAGATAAAAACGTTCATAAATTCTATCTATACAAATCTGTGGCCCCCAAGAGCCAGTTGATTACAAAGTTTGACTGTCATGCAGCAGTGTATTTACCAGATGACGTTCAGGAATGTTTATGAATTCAAGAAGAGACTGGCAAAGTCTGGATTAGTCTGGAGCAGAATATTATCGATACTCCTGTCAGTAAATGAAGAAAGCGTCTCTGTGTCTGTGTTTGTACAGTGGGCTGACATTTCGAGCAATTTTACTGCAGGCAGTTGACAAAGGAAACAATTTGATAAAATGCCAGTTAATGTGTCACAAATGTAAACAAAATGTGTTTTTGTGCGTTATTTGGATTACGTAATGATTCCACATTGAGTAAAAATGTAATATTTCGTTGGTTCTGGTTTCCACAGGTAGTGCAGGAACAGACGTTCGGTGAAATAAAAAGTTAAACAATCATTTGATAAGCAGTTGTCTCAAAAATATTTGTACAAAAATTATTACAATCTGATGATCCTTATTCAAGTTACAGTCGAAAATATTCGGGATGTTTTCTGAGACACAGTGTATACACCGTGTTTAAAAAGCAGTCAAAATTGCTTTTGGCATAACTTTGTCAAATTTCTACTAACTTTAATAATATTTGGCACAAAAATGGCAAAGCGATATTATTAAGTGCGGTTCACTTATTTACCACCTCAGTTAATTTATGTTAACGCACTACCGTGTAAAAGACAGATGCCACAAATTGTTACATTACGCGGCGATTATTTGTATCAGATGGCTCACCTTTGCATCATCAATCCGACAAAGAGTGCGACGTAGTTTAATAATCTTGAGGTATTAAATATTTTATGCTAAAAACAGCAGACAACAAAATAACTGGCTGATAAGCTTAAAACACATCTAATCGATGAATGAATGCATTTGATCAGTAGATCGTCGATTCTGCTAACAGCCATTGGCGTTGCATCTAAGCCATTCGTCTTTGTATGCGGAGCACACTTTGGTATAAATTCTAATTTGCAAGCGAGTTGTTAATTAAACTTATAATTCGGTTAAATAATTTACATTTTAGTGTATTTTTACTTAATTAACTCCTTGCAGCGTTTACTTGAGACAACAACTGAGCATTATGCAACAGTTTGGAGCATCTATGTTACACACGGTAGTGCATTGACATAAATTAGGTAAGGTGGAAAATGAGTGCACTTTACATAATTTCGTCGTCTTGTCCATCAATTTGCCAAAAATTATTAAACTTAGTAAAAATTTGACAAAGTTATGACAAAAACAATTTTAACTTTTTTTCTGAGACACGGTGTATAACACACTTGGCATAACGCCTCTACCTAATACTTAATACTTACTGATCCCAAGGCCTACATCATCACGTATCTACAAGGTACACACGCTCATCTTCCATCTAGACTATTTAATGTTCCGCGCTATAACTTGTCTTTTGGTTCCCGTGCATTTTGAGTTTCCACACCACAAGACTAATTCCGTTCCTCTTCATATTCGTCAAGCTCAAACACTCACCTCTTTCAGACGTCATCTTGAGACTTATTATTTTCAGTTCGCTATATCTTGCCCCCTATCGCCCCCTCCAATGCGCCCCGATTTTCTTGTAAGATTTTGGTGCTATATATAAATTAACACTTACTTACTTACTTACTTTTTTATTGTAGAGTCTACTTTTTGGATCACTTTGTAGGCCTATAAACCTATAATGTTCTAACGACCTTGATTGTTCGCAATCCGTCAATTATTCATTGCTACTGTTCGCTGGCAACTCAAACCGCTGACAGAACACAGTAGGCCTATACACCTTTATGCATAGACCAGACGAAATAAACTGGACGATGTAAACGTGTTCACAAACCGTGAATGTAGCAATCTCGCACTGGCCTATAAGACGAGCGATTGTCAGCGATCACGTATTATTCGCCAGGGCCGCCTGAAGCCAGCTGGTCAAGGTCTCGCAATGACGCAAGATTGGATCGCCAACACGCCTGACGCTAGGACAGACCGCTGTCCGTAATAGAAGATGAACTTACCGCACTAGACATAGCATAGCTGTGGCTTTTGTAAATGACAAATCAACGTGACCTAATTTCGTCCTCATAAAAATCTACTTGAAAAGAGTTTCGACTGATAGCCGATTAATCGCGTGTAAAAGTGTCACCGTACACTGACATACACACATAAAGGCGTTTTTATCTTCTACTGTGATTTTTACATTATTGTTGTATACTATGTTAATAAGATTTCAGGGATTTTTTTGTTTTTTTTCGGTTAAATTTCAAGATCTTCATTTACTTGCTATTTATTTATCGCGCACATTGCCACATTGCTATAGGCCTAGACAGTGCGAGGCGATCGGTAATCCAGTCTCACTGATAAATGGCTGCTAAAAAACTGGAAAAACCGCGATGACATCTAATTATTCAACCAAGTAAATTTCCTAAGCGCACAATGTCGATTGGTTAGGTCTAAGACACGAGTTAGATTGGATCGGTTTCCCAAACTTAGAGTTTCACTGTTTTGACTTTTTGACTGCCTCCCGCAGTCTTATACCTTTGTCAGGCGTGCATCGACGCCAACGACTCTCACAATAAAGTGATGTTATGATGTTAAATGAAATTTTTAACGTATTGTTCAACACTGTTTCACGTTTAATCAAAGGTACTTCCAAGATTGTAAAGCGCTTCTGGTCTTGAAGAAGCATGTAAGAAGCGCTATAGCAAGTACGTGGACTTTACCTTTACCTTTCACGCTTCACAGGGCAAAACTGAAATCACAAATCCTTGCGTCCATACACTCCCCAGACCCTCTAAATGACGCCTCTGCTGACAATTGGTCATTCTTACAAAAATCATTGTAATAAACGTGCATAATATTGTACAGAATAATGACGACGACGACGATGATGACGACATCCGTAATACTGTTACTCTGCGTTGTGTGTAATAATAAGAAAAATAACAACAGCAACATCAACAAGAACAATAATAATAACAAATAAAATAATCAACAAATTATCGGCCTTAAAAACGGCCGATGCAATTTGATTTAGCGGTCAGTGATGTACGGAAGTAAGTAAGATTACGTCTGTAGTGTGAACATTAAGTCAAATATCACTGCACTGTGTTGTGGTCTGTCAATGACAAAACAAGTATACATTTTCACGTGGCGTCTGACGTTATTGTAGCCGAGTAGTTATAGTTGTCGTAGGTGGGATAACCGCAGGCTGTTCCACGCACGTGCTCGGTCTCGCCCTGGCAGAAAAACTTCTGTCACGTAGCTGTCGTGCGCATGAGTTGAGTCCTGGTGGCGGACGAGCGAAGCTCACCTTCAGGCAGAAAATGGATGTCAGCCAGGTACAACAGTGCGTCACCAACTGCTGCATCAGACAGGCAAGCTTGAACTCGTTGTCCCACTGGTAGCCAGTGCAACAGACGCAGTACGGGGCTAATGTGATCACGACGCCTGGCTCAGTGACGAAGCGTGCGGCATGCAGCACTCTGCACTGACTGCGGACGGCGCAGAGACAGCACGACGCAGAGGATGCAGCCAACAGCGTGCTGCTGAAACAGGAATGCAGAATGACGACGACGTCTTTGTCACAACGATCTCGTGAACCCAAATGAACTCTGTCTATCGCCGTAATCCAGCCAGTAGGCTGAGTATTGACAGCCGCGACTCTTCTACATTGCAAGCCACATCACTCGATCAGTAACATAAGCTTTTTACGAGCAACAGCGGCTACTGCTGTAGCGCGTCTTAGCCATCGTAATTCTGCTCGTCCGTCTGTCTGTCTGTCACACAGGTGGATCAGTCAAAAACGGTGCAAGCTAGAATTACCAAACCTTCACCGTCGGCTGCCTGGAAGACTCTAGTTTCAGGAACCGTAAAACTTTTTTTATAAATTCGGAGGGGTCACCTCGAACGAGGAGACTAAATGAGAGGGGGTAAAAAATTGCGATTTCCTGCCGATACAGCATTGGCAGAACAAGACAGGTCACGAACTCTGGCAAGTACGAGTAAAACACTATAGATAATTAGCCACCGGTCGTCTGGCGCCCTCTGGCGACTGACTTAGATTTTTCTTTACTGGGCTTTCAAACATGCACCGCTGTTGCGCGTTCCCGTTTGCGTTAGCTGGGTTTTGCTTGTTAGAATATGACGATAATGACCGAGTATGATTTTATAAACAGTTGAATAATTTTCATCATCATCATCATCATCATTAAATCTGATAGTTTAGTGACCAACTTTGTCAGACGAACAAAAAGAAGTGTTCACAGAGTCGCCTGTGCCAGAGGCAGCATGAGCAGAAATGTAAAAAGTTTTTTTTAACGTTTTTTATTCTTACCATTTTTTACGTTTTTAACGTGTTTATTTTCTCAATGTTTGTGATTTTTTAAAAACGTTTATTAAAATTCAAAAATTTCACCAAAACGTCAAGAAACACTTTTGAGCCACTAATACAAATTGATAGGCTATAGTAGTAGTAATTTATTTATTTAGTCTAGTGACACTTGGCTTTATAACCACACAGTTAAATACAAAAAAACTGAGCTAATGCTCGCGAGGCGCGCGAAAGCCTAAAGCAGTTCCTGTTCGCAAACTGTCAGTTTATCTCCAGCCATTTCGTCGCGACTTTTACAGGGGGTACCGCTCTTTGATGCCTTCGTGCGCAGGTTTCCTTGAACTTAGGAAATCGTGACTTAGGCCATCAAAATCTACGTTTAATACTAAAAATTTCATATGCAGCGTGTCCATGTCTATCTCAATTGGTTTCGGCGCAATTCGCTCTTGAAATGTATCTCGCAGCTCGAAGTCGCCAAAAAATCAATAAAAACTCCTATTTTAGCGTTCAAGGTCATCTAAGGTCATTGAATTTGGTGGCCAGTATACAACTTCTTATTAGTGATTAATAGTAACCTAGGCCCTATCTCGCACCGTTATTGAGATACAGCGACCTATTGACTAAAAATCGCAATTTTTCCCACCACCTCTCATATAGCGCCCTCGTTCGGGATGACCCTCTTTGAATTTATGGAAGAGCTTTCCGGTTTCTCAAACTAGAGTCTTTCCGGCAGCAGATGGTGAAGATTAGATAATCCTAGCTTGCACCGTTTTTGACTGATCTACCAGTGTGACAGACAGACGGAGAGACGGACAGACGGACAAACAGAATTGCGATGGCTAAGATGCGCTCAAAGCAGTAGCTGCTTTCGCGCGTAAAAAATTAAATAAATTTTTCCGTATCTAGTTATAGCTATACTGCAATGACAGCATTAGGTTTCAAACAAAAAGTTGAACAAATTAGGGCTGACGTTTTTATCAACGTTTTTAAACATTTTTTGCCACGTATTTTTATTTTTCAACGTTTTTTTCATTTTTTTGTAAAACATTTTTACATCTATGATTTTCACAATCCAGCCTAAAAATGAGCAAAAGATAAACGAAGACCAACCTTTGGCGACGACAGGCCTTATGTCAGCGACGACCACTCTCTCTCGACATCGTTGGCCTTGAAACGAAGCTCTGCATCTAACAGCCAACAATAAGCGTTTAATAAGTAAGTGATAAATTAAATAATTTGTTTATCAAAAATAACTTAAACGGTTATGACGGCGCTGGCCAATGCCTTAAAGATATACGTAGTCAACTGTTTAGACAAAGCACAAAAATATGTTGTAACACAAAATGTGACAGGCTGCCATAAAAAGCAACCATGTCTGGACACCTAGTGATGAGATATTTTATAGGCCCCTACACGCAGTACCAGTCAGTTACTTGCAATTCCACGGCATAATTTACCCTTTCGTTCTCGTTCCTTTCGTGTCTCTGCTCCGAGAATTTGGAACTCTTTAACTTCTCCAATTCGTCAATGTCAAACCTTGGCTACATTCAGATGTCACTTAAAGACCCACTACTTTCAGTCAGCCTTTTCTGCCACCTAGCGTCCATCATCCTATGCGCCCCGATTCTTTCTAAGACTTTGGCGCTTTATAAATCATTTACTTACTTACTTACTTACAATATTCTACTGTAGCAACACATTCTCGCATCACTATCGACGCCTAAAATTAGCCTAAGGAATAGTCTGCACTCTACAAGTAGCCTACTACAACAGGAAGACTCACTCGCAGAGTTTTCGTTGCAGCGACACGAGGACATAGCAAGTGCCGCCGTTGAAACAATAGGACTGGTCGGCGCAGAGACGCACGTGAGGCTTGATCGTCGACTCTACACACCAGCACAAGCATCATGTATGCACACGAACGAACCAACTGAAAACTAGCCTACGAAATACGACAATGTTTTGGGATAGCCCACTTAACACACAAGCAAGTTACCAGTCTGTAGGCTTACCAACTTTCTTAAGTCTGCAACATATCGAATGACTTTCAAAAGGTTGCTTTTTGTTGGGGTCTCGGTAGTACCTGGTACTTTTCATAACGCAAATTAAAGTCTTGAGAAAAACAACAATCCATTGGATGTTAGGCATGATCTTTATCTGAGTATTTTACGGTCGCCATAGCGCTTCATCAGCATTCTGCTAACATCGTAAAAATTACTTGCTCACCTCCGCAGAAAGAGGAAAGATTATCTTTCTACATCTCTTTGCAGAGGCGCCTATGCCACGGGTGCAGCAGGAGCAGCTCCTCCGTGACCTTGTTGCAGGGGGCAAAGGGGCACACAAATGCCCTTTTGCAATGTAACTACTAACTACAGACTTTGACTTACTGAGTTCCGTTCATAGAAGTTGCGATTTTCCGACAGACACTGACAATTCGCAATCAAATTCCGACAAACAGTCTGTCTGCGAATTTCCTTCAGAGGAGATCATGAGTGCTTAAAGTTTTAATTTTGCCCATGATTTTTACGCGCGAAAGCAGCTACTGCTATAGCGCGTCTTAGCCATCGCAATTCTGTCCGTCTGTCCGTCTGTCTGTCCGTCCGTCACACGGGTGGATCAGGCAAAAACGGTCCAAGCTAGGATCACCAAATTTTCACCGTCGGCTGCCCGGAAGACTCTAGTTTCAGGAACCGTAAAGCTTTTCCATAAATTCGAAGGGGGTCACCCCGAACGAGGAGGGTAAATGAGAGGAAGTTGGTCAAAATTTGCGATTTTCGGCCAATAACTCGCTGTATCTCAGTAACGGTGCGAGATAAGGCTTAGGTTACTATTAATCACTAATATGAAGTCGTACACTGGCTTTCGATTGCCGCCG
>Ga0056128_1010339_pt1 | contig 11638 bp, 7 predicted proteins | sample WorMetLIZISLAND2_FD_71113 | JGI IMG/M metagenome (GOLD analysis project Ga0056128, IMG submission 71113) | Marine gutless worms symbiont microbial communities from Max Planck institute for Marine Microbiology, Germany - Olavius geniculatus... ... | reverse complement strand
GGTACAAAAATTAGAGTTAGGTTAGGGTTTAGGGTTAGGTTTAAGGGTTAGGGTTAGTCTTAGTGATTATGTCTGGTCATATTAGTGTTTTATTAAGGTACTGTTAATTAGGGTTAAGGTTAGAGTTGAGGTTAGGGTTTAGGGTTAGGTTTAGTGGGTTTAGGGTTCAGGGTTAGGGTTGTGGTTAAGCTTAGTATTGGAATTTGTCTTTCCTAGCTAATTCAGCATAAACAGAAAATTCATCAGCTTTGCTGAACTATAAAAAAATCTTAACTGAACACTGATTTTTTAACAGAACATGTATAAACTTTAAAAAATGCATATATGTAAAAAAACGCTTTTTGAATCATTAAAATTTGAGAACAGGTTGATAACCTTTTACCCTGATGTGGTGTCTGGCATTTTTCGCCACTTTGCCGTTTCGCCCCCTGACTCATTCGTCTCCTGGATTTTTCGTCCCCTGGCTGATTCGCCCCCACACTGACGATTAGCCCCTTGGGCAAAAAAAGCCATAATTAGCTGACGTAGTGCTTCCAGAAACTGCCGCGCAAAACACTTACTTAAAAGCACACAATACAGACTACGAAATTAAATGTTTAAAAACGCAGTGCATGAAATAGAAGCAACATCTAAATTTCAAAACACTAAATAGCTGTTTGTTTACATTGGTATCTACGTGACGCATAGAATATTTATTCTCTACTAGGGCTGGGCTAACCAATTTATGCGTACGAGTACTAAGTAGTAAGTAGTAATCGTATCATAATAGTGAAGTAAGGCTGAAGCGTTTCTGCATAATCCGTATCTTTTCGGCATTAGTTATACAACTTAAATGAAAAAAGCGAGGCTACTTGTCTTACATTGTTAATATTGGCCTACCCTCTACTTTAAACACTCCTATTAGCAGTTAAGGCCTTATAATTATAAAAAAAAAACGTTTTGATCAGACCGTTTTAGATCAGATCTAGCATCAATGTCGTCCACTCCAGAGGACAATGACAGCCGTATCTAGTCTGGCTAATCAGACCGCAACTTATCTAAATCTGTTTCGAAGCAATCAACATATAACTGTCGAGTACATATTAATCAATAACAAATTACACAAATCAACTATTTAACAGTGATGTGTCCTCGAGGACTTGTCCTCGTCCTTGAGTCGCCTCGAAGACAAAAAGCAATAAGCTTGTCTTCAACTTTCAAGTCCTTGGAATTGAGATAAAGTCCTTGGCTAAGACTTTCATAATTATGTTCAATAATCATTTATCACAGACAGTTTGAACACAAAACTGAAAAGGTGTTGAACATTAAAGTAAACAAATGCTTTATACACACTCTTCTTCACACCATCTATATTTAAACCAATTTCAAGCAACATGTCTGTAAGACAAAAATATTGCCAACACTGTTCTTTTTGTCTGCTGTTTGCAGCTCCTAAATATCAAGCAAAAACCACGGTGGTTGATGCAATTGGTAAATTCAGATCATACATAAAGAACAAATTGCAATATTAAAGTAGGTATCTGTAGGACAAATATTGACATCTCAAATTCACACATCACTTATGCTGACAGAAACAATAAAATAGTAGGCCTACTGAAAATTCTGACAAATTTATGATCCAAAACAGTTGCGGCAACCAACCAATATATATTGTTATTTTATTACATTTTTATTTCTTAACACTGAAGAAAACATTACATGCCTACATTTGACGACGGATACAAAGTACGATGCTGTTTATCATTTCATTCAAATATCAACATTTAACTGCAAAAATTTAAGCCACATAATTTTGAAAAAAGTCTACTTGTGAATTTGTCTTGCATTTGTGTAGAACATATTCAAAATATTTCTTATTAGTTGCTGCTGGGGACCCCCAACAGCAGTGGCTGGAGTCCATGCATGTTTATTTATTTATTTATTTATCATTAAGCAGCCTTATGTGTGTGTGTCTGGATGACCATCAGTCTCACATCATTTCTAATGAACTTGAATACTTATCTCCAAAATGTCTGAATGGACTTTGATAAAACAAATTCCAGATGTGCCCCCAAGAACCAATGACCACATTTTGCTGCCAGAATTACATTCAGATCCAGGCTTCCTGAATCCAGATCAGAAACTGTTTATTTCCATCCACTCGATGGAATCGCTTTTGTTTCAGGGTGACTGACAAGTCTCTATTTCCACGAGTATGTTTCTACCCGATGGAGTGTTGTAAGTGCCTGTAATCTCACTCCGCTCAAGTGTGACGACTGATAGTGTCTCGCGTTTGTAATCACACGCGTATGCAGGCAAAACACGCCGTTGATCACAACCATGAAATAAGTAAGTTTCAACAAGAAACAGATGCACTATGTAAGTGTAACGAGGCATAATACGCTGTAGACTGTGTTGAGACCCACAGGTAACACGCTCGGAATGGCATAAGCTAAACGCCATGTTCAAAGTGGATGATAAAAGTCACGCAACAGTTCAATCTGCTTCACAAAATCACGACGAGTCGACGTCATCTTCAGCTGCTGTGGTCTGCTCTGTCAACTCCGACTTTTCTTTAGATGCTAAAAAATCAATTTACAACATCAAAATGTTAACTACTGCCAAAAAAACTGTAAACACACTCCCAACTAAAATTTGATGCCATTTACACAATAATGTGGACATGGAATCAACTGCTCAAGGCCACATTACATGCTTTTACAGTAGGGGATTTTATTGAGAGTTTTCGGGTTTCACATATTTAACATGTTTCATCTTTTTTTCTTACGTAGCTTTTCCATTTTTTACGCGCGAGAGCTAGCATAGCATAGTGCGTATTAGCTAAGGTAATTCTGTCTTGGTGTCTGTCACAACCCGGTACCGATCGGAGCCCAGGTGAGATAGAGACTTCTGGTTTTCACCATATGATAGCTTAGAACTTAGAACCTCTGCATTTTGCGACAAAATTTCATGCCACTGGGCGAAGGGGGTCCCTACGAATGAGAGGGAGAAAGAGGGCACACCCTTTAAAAGCATTATTTCACCGTTATTGGCTCTTCTAACGTGAAAATGATTGCAGATAGGCACAGACATGCTGCTTATCATAACAAGAGCTGGCAACGAGCTTCTTAGAAATGTCAACATTGATGACCTTAAACCCCCGAAATAGGGGATTTTGGTGAATTTTTTCGTGATTTCAGGCTGCGACACGCACTTCAAGAGTGAATTGCGCCAAAATGGCTGGAGGTAGACCAAAACAACCCGCATATGAAATTTTCAGCATCTAGGTTCAAGGAGGCACAGACATGCTGCTTAACATAACAAGCACTGGCAACGGGCTTCTTAGGATTGTCAACACTGATTGACCTTGAACACTAAAAATAAGGGGTTTTAGTGATTTTTTGGCAATTTTTGGCTGCTAAAGAGTGAATTGCAACGAAATGGATGGAGATAGACCAAGATTACCTGCGAACAAGAACTGCTATAGTCTCTCGCGCGTCTCATGAGCATTAGCTCAGATTTCTTGTTTCCATTAACAACTAAGACCTGTGTAATTGTTATCTACTATACTCATGTGCCATAGTCCTAAGTCAATGGAAATGTTGCAGCAGATTCCAGATTACAGACAGTCTACTTACTGCTGACATTAGGCATAAACTTGCATTTTACACCAACTGCAGATCACCACAAGCTAATGACAAATCCGAAACTTTTAAACACACTAAAAATGCCAAGCCAATACAAAAACAAATGTCTAAATCAGCTCAACTTTCTCAGCAACCATGCTATTTCATAATACTTACAGTACATGAAAGCTTATAATTTTATAAAGTCAAGCGATTAACTACTAAATTAATTAAGACATAAATATACTCTAAGTTCTACCCAAATGTACTTTTCAAAATCACCAGCGGCAAAACATCAAACGTTACCCTGAGCTGGCAATTTGTTACTGAATTTCTTCAATTTACAAACGAAGAAACCATCAAAATTTTCCACATGCGGGTAAAACCGTCTCGTCTGCTTGAGACTTGGGTGCAACCGATGCTCACGAAACCTACACGCAAGCAATCATCGCTGCAAATATTCGTACAATCACGAACCACGCAAGAACACAATAGTAACTAAATTGCAGTGCTTTTGAGTACAAAATGTGCTGAACATAACGGACTATTTTCAGCATCAGTGCCGACAGTTCTGATCACTGAGCAGGTGTGACTCCGTTGGATGGAAAATAACACACAGTCTGGAGAAAATGCTGCACTAACAATTTCAAAAAGGCAACTGGTGGCACACAAACTAATTAAATATAAAGTAATTCGATCATAATTGGCCAGTTAATAGCAGTAGTACTCGTAGTTCCTAGACAGACGTCAGAAAAAAGTATCTTATCTTGCAGTAGCAGCAGCAGCAGTTAATCAACTGCGGATACCTTAAAAGAAAAAAAAACAATCCGGTATGCCTTTTCAATCACATAATATCTTACAAGAATAATGAGATAATGTCCTGTTTATTCTTAGTGGTTCATTAAAAGCTTGTGATAACATGTCCATAGCTTTGAGCTAAGTAGGCCTACCCACAGAAGCACCTGATGCAAAGATCAGTCAATATACCTGACAAATCCTTCAGTGCCAAGCATGAGACCCGTCGCCACCACTTTGACGTTTCGCTTCTTCAAGGCATAGTCTATAACAAGCTCATTCTCTTCCACCTATAAATACAAGACACTCCAACAATAAATATTACGCTCTCAGCCTCAAATACTAAAACGCTGTTCAGTCATGAAAATTTCATAACAAAACCACTCACAAGATCATTTTTTCAAATACTACAAAGCTCTAAGCAAAAACAAAAACACAGTGACTGCAGTGACATGAATAAGCATGGGGGATCCGGTTTATTAACTAGCAAATAAATACCCGGTATAAAATATTCAGCTTGACAATCGAAAGGACAGACTAAGGTGGCTTATAGACACAAGAAAAATAAAATAACATAGACTGTCATTAATGTAATAAATGAAAAAATCAAAGCAACGGGATGCCAACAGAAAAGTGAATGTAAATACACTTCATCAAATTCAGGCATTTTGTGGGAACGAAAAATTTGCCGAACAGGAAAATATTTTTCTTTGGCAATTACGATTGCTAGCTATAGATCAAAATTAACAATCAATTCGTCACTGACCTTTGCGAAATTAACCATTAGAAAACTATAATCGTTACCAGCTCTGATAAACAAATTTACCAGTTTTAAGCAAACAGTGCAAAGACCAAGACTGCAACTTGCCAGAATGGAACAGGTGGAATACACGATATATGCCCCAGTTGTGGATCGGGCATCACAGCAGTCGATGGCTGCAAGCAACAACTCTTTCTGCAGATGAGAACACCGATGTATATCCTTGTCATCCTGTATACATGAGAGATAGCACAGATTACATGTCATTGTTAGAAATGCTGACAGCATCAGCCTGAAAGGACAAGAGTTCAGAAAAGACATAGACAGCAAGTCAAAGAGATCCAGCCTTGAAATTTGCCTTGCAAGACCATCGCCTTAGCCTTGCCTTCTAATTACCTGTAATATATGTGCTCTGAGTTTATGGCATTTGTACAAGGGTTGTTCGATAAATAAGTTTATAAAGTGGCGCCATTCCATTAAGTCTTAAAATTTAAAAAATCCAAAACACACGCTTTGTGGGAATTTTCATTGTGAGGATTAGTTTTGAAACAATGACGTCACTGTGGCATCATTTATGAACATTAGATATAGCGACGGTGCCATTGAAATCATCTTGTAATGAACAGTGTGCCGTTATTGTTTTTTTGTGGGCAAAAAGACTTGACGCAACTCAGATTCATTCTCAAATGCATCCAGTATATGGCGACAAATGTTTTACGAAGCCAATAGCACACGTTTGGTGTAGGAAAATGCTAATGCTAGGTGGGAGAAATTTGCATTGGATACCTAGGTGCAATAAGTCATTCATCAGTGCTTTGAACAGCAGCCAACATCTTTTTTGCATCGGGCATTCAGAAACTTGTTGACACAGGGGACAAATGTTTGAATGAATTTGGACGACATATTGAAAAATGAAATGCCAATGTTTAGCATTTAAAAAGGCAACATTGACTTAAATTTATTCATCTTTTTTCTTGCTCCTGTATGCTGTTTGACATGTTTGTCACTTCTCAGTGGTGATAGATTACTGGTGGGGAAAATAATACACAAATAGACTGTGTTCTAGGCTCTATCAACAGGTGACGTCACAATAGTGATGCCATCATCCACAAAATTTCCACATACGTTCGGATAGAAATTCTCTACAAAACATATATTTCGGATTCTCCCTATTTTAAGAATTAATGGAATAGCACAATTTTGTAAACTTATTTATCGAACAACCCTCGTATATACACTTTGTTACGTCACCGCGACTGTGCAAGACTATGGGCTAAGTATTTAAACATGTAGCCATGATTTGGTGCATAAAGGTTATTAGAGAGCCCATCTTTAGACTCCATTACTTAAGTTGTTTTTGATGGCCTAACGGTTTTGGTTATTTCACAGATGCGTACATTATGAATACGCTAATTTCATGCCCAGGCCTACGATGGTCTGAGTGCGGTAGCTGTTAGTAAAGACGTTCTAATTTCTGCTGATGGCACAGCAGACAAAAACTTCGAAAGAGTTTTGTTTTGTTGTACTGAGATTGAAGTCAGAACGTTATAAACGTTATTAGAATGAAATTAGCATATTTATAATATACATATATCTATGGGCCTGCCTAAAGCATTAGACCCCGGTAGACCATCAAAAACACAGCTGTAATGGCCACGGTTTTAGCCTGGAAGGCCGTTCGCCTTGGCCTCAAAGATTACTGGCCTCAAACGGATCCATCTCTCAATAAATAATGTTATCACTAGACAATACCACTGCCACTCAAATATCATACACTGTATCCCAAAAAAACGTTCCACTTTGTGTTTGTCTTTATCGTTGCCAAATATTAACCGATTTTCAAAATTCTGTTACTGATACATTCTGTGGACAAGTAGCAATAAAGTGATTATTGAATATCCCACCACACGTTAACTATGTCACTACACTACCTTGTGAAATGTAAATGCAAGAAAAAGCAAGTGTGTTGGTAAACAAAATACACTTCCAGCCAAAAATGCAGTGAACAATCTGTACTATGCTAGACTTTTTAGATCTGTGTCTCTGGATATCTGGCATACTGAACAATATGTTTGTTTCTGGCCTTTGTGGTTTAGCAAGCCTACCATTTCATCCACATTCTAATTTCTCATTTCATCCATTCTCTTTAGTACATGTATGCTTCAGTCTGCCGGTCTCATGCCGTTGATCGGTGCTGCATGTTTCCCAAATCTCTGTCAACAACATTTCCACTCTTTTTGCCGTTGGAGTTCATCTTCAAAAATTTTGCCAGTATTCTCTGAAAACTGTATTTTTTGAACTGGTACAAGTTCTTAATCTGAGCCTTGTCTCCACTGCTAAATGGCACATTACATCACCGTTATATCGTCAGTGCATTAAAAATTATTATTTTTACGACAATAGCATCTGCTTTTGTTCACAAACATCAGAAATGTATATAAAACTAAACATAATTAATTTTTGTACAAAAATTAATGAAAATTGTTTCAGAATATGATTTGTTTGCATATGTATTATAGCGATTTTGGTAATTTTTGAAAATTTATGTTTCACATAGTAGTGTAGCAACACAGTTAAAATGTGGTGGGATATTTAACAACCACTTTGTTGCTAATTGTCCACAGTATGTGCCAGTAGAAAATGTCGAAAATCAGTTAATATTTGGCGAAGATATGAAAAAGACAAGTGGGACGTTCTTTTGGAACACACTGTACATTTACATTTCAAACAAACTATGTCAAACATAACTCGCAACAGATAGTCTTTTTTATATTCACTAAGAGAATTATACCAGCACAAAGAAATGAAACGAAAAATACCTTGTTAGTTTTAACTGCAGGGTCCTTTGATATAACGCCCGTGCCACTGCAAGGTGCATCCAATAAAACTCGGTCAAAATCATGAACAATCTGCATTATAAACAAACACACGACTGACTGGGATTAACAATATTAAATGCAGAGTACTGATAATGCAACTACTTAAAAATCGCAGAATCACAAAACAGCTGTGAAAATAACATTATTTGAAAATGAGTTGTCACACATAATCACTGTAACCATGAGAAAAATACTAAGAAAAACATAACTACAATGTAAAAAAATTCACCACAATTCTGTATCATTTCTTAGTATATATTTTATAAACTTATTTACAGTACTTGATAGTAATAGCCAATGAAATAAATTAGATCAATTACTGTCCTACCTTCGGAAGCTTTCGTCCATCGTATGTTGATACAACACAGTTGACAATTCCCATACGATGTATATTGCCAACGATCGCCTTCGCACGTTCCACGCTTGCATCATTTGCAAACAGAGTTCCGTTGTTACTCATCAACTGTGCTGAAACATGCACAAAAATAGACATTTCATGTAAACTCAATGAACAATATAAAAACACAATCTCAAACATTACAGATGAAAAGGCACGTATAGCTCTTTGAGAAAAACCATAACCATCAGCAAATATATTGGTCTTTTTATCAAGTACACCTGATGTCACCTGCCATATGGAATCACACAGTGTTACCTGCCACCCGACACAAGTGAATGCGCCCCGCCTTAACCCCAGTGAGATAGGCCAGTACTCAATTTACCTACCCCGGAGAAATAGAAGGCTGAGTTGACCTTGGTGTTGGTTATATACTCCGATGGTTCACCTATCGGTAAATGGTCAGCCATTCAAGTAGTAACTGCTTGCTATCGACCCAACCTTTCGATACACCACCAAGCAATATTAAACTTCAGTGCTGTTTGCTACATTACATTAGAAATTTTTAATGTGGCCTAAGAAAACAAGAAATTCGAGCTAATGCTCACGAGACACGTGAAAGCCTATTGCAGTTCCGGTTCAGTAGTTTAGCTAAAAATTGCAGGTGTTCTCGCTAAGTTAATATACAAATACCAAATTCTCTATCTGGATAGCATAACAATAGTTCCGTGGCGCCACCTCGTGAATGATATAAACTTTGTGTCGCAGCCCGAAATTGCCCAAAAAATTCATAAAACTCCCTATTTTGGCATCCAAGGTCATTGAATTCGGCGCCAATCGAGAACATTTCTGCCATTTCTTCACATGTTTGCTAACATTCAATCACATTAATATATCAGCAACAAAAGAAACCACAAAACCAAAGAACATTGGCACACCTACTCATTTAAATAAACATGCAGCAGTACAAATCGTACCGATGTAAGTGGCTTTGCCGCCGGGCGCTGCAGCCATGTCAAGCACTTTCTCACCTGGCTGTGGTGCAAGAGCCATGACTGGCATGAAGCTAGAGGCTCCCTGCAGCATGTAGTGACCAGCCAGATACTCCGGGGTAGCACCTGGCGACATCCACATTCTAATATGGAAAGAAACAACGAAGAACAACAGATGGTAACTGCAAACTTTAAACTCCCAAAAAGTGGAAAATAGAAGACTATATTTTAGAAAACAGAAAATAGAGCATCGGAAAGTAGATTATATTTATTATGTGAGTTTTACAGTAAGAAACACAATCAGAGGCTTCAGTGCAATGAAAATACTGTCACAAAAATTTCCAAAACTTTTTCTTCTAAAGACCAGCCGTTAAAAATGAAGGCAAACCAGCCATAGTCAATAACGCCACAACTCAGATATATGGGCGGTAGGCCAGACCTCTCACATACGCTGCTGTTACGATCCCAGCAGTGTACCAGCCAGGAGTTAAACCAGTGACCTTGCGATCACTAGTCCAACATGCTACTATTAAACTACTAAGCCAATTATAACACGGAATTGGATATCAGCCGAACATCAAGTAACTTCAGCCAACAAAAATAAGAGTGCTGCATAGTTTTTCACTTCTCATTCACTGTTTTGACACATGACAATATTGGTGGGCGAGCGAAAATGAACCAAGTGAAGTACTGCTTTCAAAATCATGGCTTTATCATACTATCTGCCAAATATCGCATGAATTGTTCTTACCAATGGGAACTTGGCTGTCATAGACTCGTAGACCAACTTTGGACCAGTCACCGATCGGGTCAAGATTCACGCCTCGATTAATGAGTGCCTGTGCCACATGAATGGGCCACTTATGATGCAAAAAATGCCAAAACAATACTATTTTGCAGAAAACTGAAACAACACAACTTGTGACACTTATAGACAATCAACGAATAAATGAAACCAACCGAACAACCAACCAGAGACTCAGCCGAGTGTTCACGTTTACTGCCTGGAATGCAATGGCACATTCTGCCTTTTAAATTGCACCTAAAGCAGTGATGAGTTAGAGACCACCATTTTCAAGGCCAAGGCCAAAGCCAGGCAAAACCAGTGGTGTTAAAGACCTACACCAAAGCCACTAAGTAACTAAAGTACGACAATTTTATACTACATATCAAAAGCCAGCCTTATCTAATTCAAACCATAACAGACCATAAAAATGCCCAGACAAAGTCTCAATGTTTCAGTGGATATATCGTGCAAAATACCAAAACACACTGCACAAAGCACATGATGTTTTGTACTCAAGCTATGCTCAATGTCGAGACAGTCCTCGAGAACTCTATTCACGCTCAAAAGTGCTGAGAAGCTTGACAATTGAACACTGTTGATGATGTAAATGATAGTGATGAATGATGTGTGAATTGACTTTAATGTGGCAAAAAGCAAAATCAACTGCCAGGACACGTAACAATAAAAAGTAAAATCACGTAGTAGTCAGTGCAATGAGACGCTATTAGTCAGAATGGCTGTATGAATGACGACAAGAAAAACAAGCTGCAACCTGAGCAAGATCTCTTCGCCGAGTCTTCAGTGTGTTCGTGCGTATTGTCACCGGCCGTGGCATCTGATTCGCATCCAGGAATTTTATCAACTACAACACAGTATGATGCAAAAACCAGATACATATGTCAGCTCCGTTGTATCGACAGAATATGCAACCAATCACCCATATCGTGCAACCTAACCTGTCCTAACCATGACTTTTTCGAGCAGAACATTGCTACACCAGTTTCTCGTGAAATGGAGAATGTTCATTCCAATTTTGGCTTTTTGTTTTAGAGTTGATAGCCCAACAGGTCAGAGAGAGAGATGGGTTAATAGACGTAATATGGCCCACAAGAACAGCCACACGATAATAAGCACATCCATACATTCAACATGTATTAATGTCAAATGAATACAAATTATACAGGGTGGGCCAAAAAAGTAAGCTATTGCACTTTTTCCTTATCTCTGCTAAATACTGATCAATTTTTTCACTAGTGGACTCAGTAAGAAATGTGCACCACACTTATTATGTTGCTACACTATCTTGTAAAATATAAATATCCGAAAACATACAGTATCTGCAGATGGACAGAAGGTCTACTAGTAAATTTTTGAATATTCAACTTAAATGTCAAAATATGAGTTATAGTAAGTGTCAAAAACATTGGTGGATTTGTTAAACATTTTTTCAAATAATTTTAACAATTTTACTGCACAGTAATTT
>Ga0056128_1010336_pt1 | contig 11640 bp, 8 predicted proteins | sample WorMetLIZISLAND2_FD_71113 | JGI IMG/M metagenome (GOLD analysis project Ga0056128, IMG submission 71113) | Marine gutless worms symbiont microbial communities from Max Planck institute for Marine Microbiology, Germany - Olavius geniculatus... ... | reverse complement strand
ATCGGGCTGCGCAAGTCTATATCATTCACAAGGAGGCGCCACCGTCGCCAACGCCACACGCGCCTATGGCCGATGTGTATTATGGTCCGGATGGGCCGAGTCCAAGTGATATGCGATTTTAGAAACTATAACTGCTGAACTGGAAATGCTATAGGCTTTCGCGCGTCTCGTGAGCTTTGCTCAAATTTCTTGTTAAACCTATAATGCCACGTTGCCACATTTGTTTGCCCTTGTTGTTTAAACTGTACTTAATTTAGTCAGTTAATTCTTTGGAAAATAATTAAATTTGTTGCCACTAGATGTTATATTTTTAGGCTAAAATTTACTAAATTTGATTTTGGCTGAGGCTCCGCCCCAGACCCCCTGGGAGAGCTTACAGCGCTCCCCGGACCACTTAGCTGGGTTTTACTTCTAAGGGGAGGGAAGGAAAAGAAAAGGGGGAAGAGGATAAGAGAAGGGGACGAAAAGGGAGAAGACGGAAAAGGAACGGAAAGAAAGAGGGGAAAAGGGAAAGGAGGAGGCGTCGGAGTTGGGAGAAGGTTGTTTCTTAGCGCTGAAGACGACGTCCAGAGGGCGAACTTTTTGTGGACGAAACTTTTTGTGGCGAAACGTCCTGACACCGCTGGGGACACGTTAAACAGGGATAACTGCTAAGCAACATTCGTGAGATGTAAAAGTTTCATTTCACGCCAGCGTTCACCGAGCGAGAACGAGGCCGCTGAGATGTAGCTACGTACGCCGTACAGTTCTATGAGGCCCAGGAACAGACTCGAGCAGAGTGACCGCAGCTGACCTCATTCCTGAGCCGCTCATTCCTGAGCCGTCTGCTTGAAATGAATCATAAAACCTGACGGGCATGCAGCCGATAGACTATAGGCCTACTGGAAGTTACTCTCTACCGAGGCTAAAGACCACAGCACTGACGCCTTCCCAGCAGCGCACAGGCATCGACTCCAGGCGATCGCTCCATTCACGGCGCCATGTGGGGAAACGCTAGCTCTCCTCCAAAAGACGTTAGATCTTTGAGAAGTGAGTGAGTAGTTTCTTAACGGCACATCAGCACAAAATAGGCCATTCAGTGCCATACATGGTTAAAATTAGTTAAAAGCAGTTAATATGTATTAAAAGCAAAATTAAAATACTTGTTAAGATCAAGGCTATTAAGCTAATGTAAAACCAACATTATATACGATTGTAAAAGCCGATATCTTTAACATAAGCGATGATGTTGCGAGATGCAACATTTTCAAAAACGTCCTTGAGTGTGTCCACTCCTAGATCTTTGAGAAAATTATGCAACACTCAAATGAACCAATAATGCATCTCAGCCTCTGGTTCAACGTTAGTGCAACAAAGTTATATAGGCCCCTAAGTATTTTGCGAATGTCTGGGTTTGGTGGCCTAATGTGCCACCAAGCCATGCATCAAGTTGACAGCATGTCATTAATTCTATGGTTGACAGTGACGCATAGGATAATATTGATGTAACTTGGATGCTGGCACTGTTTGCAAATAGGATGACCGTTTTTTGGTTTAATATGACTCCTGTACCTAGTAAACCTTGGCCTTACTTAACTTACTAGATCGCGCCTCGCGATAGGTCTACTCTAAAAACGTTTCCCAGTCTGGCTTTTCAGAAGCGAACTCGCTATGCCTGATCAACGTAACACAGGAAAATGCTCCCGCCTCTAAAATATTGTCGACTTACTTTACTTCCCCATTCAAAGGAAAACTGGCGTCGGTGTTTCCTCGGCGTATAGGCCTATAGCTGCTGGCAGGCCACGGTCAGGCAATAAGACGATTCGCGGCAAACGCAACCGGCGTAGGCCTATACCGGTAGTAAGTTCATAGGTCGGAAACAAACAGTGCGATGAAGCCCAAGCTGCACTAGTTCGACGTGTTGCTGACTTGTTGGACGTGTAACAATTTTACATGCTAGCATTGTCTCGTCAGGACGTTCCGGATACGCCGTGGATTTGCTGCTAGCTTTCAATGTTTGTGGACTTGGCGTATGCTACAACTATTGCGGAATATATAAGATCTGATACACTCACTTTATTGTACACCTTGTTGTACGACAAATCTACAGCAGCAGATCGAAGTAAGTGGAGTTTGTACTTAAATTTGTCAAACAAGACGGCCTGGCCAGAGGGCGTGCAGAAATCTTGATGTTATGATGAGATAGACAATGATCGAACGACTCGACGAGTTCCTTCCAACTCCGTTTCCTTTCAATGAACTGTCTGCGGGTGAGTGACGTGCAGTCCTTTCATGAAGATGTCTTTACCGGTAATATAGGTAAAAAAACTTACCAGTTTACAACTGTGTGTAAGGACAATGTGATGTTTGTGGACTTGGCGTATGCTCCATCTAAGGTTACCCAAATGATTTTGGCTGTTTTTGAGGACTGATATCATCACATCGTGCTTACACACAGTTGTAAACTGGTAAGTTTTTACACATATATATTTGCTGTTTATTGCCAATAGTCGGGGAATTAGCCTGACGCGTGTAAAAAGCGCTATAGCAGAATCCGTATCTTTACCTTTTACATTTCTAAGGTAGAGCAGTATACCTCCGGTCGGGTACAGAACGTTGGATGTGTCTACTACTGCTGCTGCTCATTATACCTGGAAATCAAGGACGACCGTGGTAGACTTAGACTGATGTCATCTAATTGCCAAACCCTCAACCCATACCTCCGTCAGATGCAAGGATCATAATGATGTTTGTTGTACAAGCCGAGGTATAGCCCGTTTCGTCTTAAATTTTGTTGCCATGACAACAAAGATCGGTCGGGGTAAAATTCAGTTAGCAGCACTTGATGGCCCATTTTTGAAAACTCCCCCACAGATGCAAAAAAATGTCGCAAAAATCTCTTATACAAGCCAAGTTATAGCCAATTTTGTTCCAAATTTTGTTGTCATGGCAACGGGCGGCGGCCGGGGCAAAAGGCGATTGGCAGCATTCGATGGCCCATCCCAAAACACCCCTATAGGCGCAAAAATGTCGCAAAAATCTTTTACGCAAGCCGAGTTATAGCCAATTTTGTCCCGAATTTCGTTGCCATGCCATGGCAACGGGGGTCAACCGGAGGCAAATATAAATGTCACCGTTAATTAAGCCGTCCCCGAAAACCATATCCGAGAACCAAAAATTACGACTCTATCTTGCACACAACCGAACTTATGACAGTTTAAAGAATTTTTAAATTTTCCTCATAGGCGCCATTGTATTTTTTTCGAATTTTTCGAATAAATAAGTTAAAAATAAAATTTTTATTTTATAACAATAAAAAGGCACTTCCTGGCGCAGAACCGCGTCATTTGACGTATTAGTCGTAAAAATCGGTCTAACGGAGTCGCCTGTAGGCGAGTTGAAGACCAAAAAAGTGTAGTAAATTTCAAACAGGAGGAGTGTATATTTCACCTGTATGGGGAGAAAAACCCCTGGGCTGATTGAGCCCAATTTTTTTTGCTAGTAGGCGTCCACGACGTAAATCGCCATTCAAATTTGGTGACGATCAGTTTAGGGGTTTTTGGTTGGCTGAGGGTCAAAGTTTGCCTTTTCCCATAGACTTTGAAGGTCGTCCTTAAAACACTCACACTATCGTATGAGGTGTGATTAACGTAATGTTATGTTTCACCGGGGCTTAATATACAAAAGTTCTTGTAAGTCGAACTTTCAAAGAATTTATTTTAAAAATGAAAGACTTGCGAGAATTTTCAGAAAAAGTGTGATTTACAAAAATGTAAGAAAAATGTGAGCAAAATGCATTAATATGATGCTTAAGCTAACTTCGAAATAAGTTCGGCCTACAGGACTAAATTAAGAGAATCTTAGCAGGAAGATGCGCAGAAGTTTTGTGAATTCGATCCTAGATTCAAATATAGTGCATGCGGTTTAACTCGAGTTAAAATTAGCCGACGAACAGGTGTCTGGCTTTTTCGCCCCTTTGCCGGTTCGCCCTCTGAATCAGCCAGGGGGTGAACAAGCCAGAGGGAACCGGCAAAGGGGCGAAAAAGCCATAATTCGACGAACAGGCCACCTGCAGTTTTATCTATCTGTCGTAGAAGCATAAATTGATAATCAATGGTGGCGCGTGACGGTCTAGCTTACAGCATGTGCATGGCCGATCATCTCGCATTAGCTGAAGCATGCTGTATACTAATGCCGTCAGCGTTTAAGTACCGTACATGACATTATGGATGCAGAACGCTCTGACCTTTACGTCACCTTGTACAGTCGTAACGGGAAAAACCTGCAGCCTGTTGCACGCAGGTTATTTTTATCATCGAGACCCCCAAAACGGGATACCTTAAGCGGAAACACGCGTTTTAGGGGGGTAGATGCAAACAGCGCGCAATTATCTTTCAAGGGGCCGAGTTATGGCCCATTTTGTCCCAAATTTCGTTGCCATGGCAACGGGAATCAATCAGGGATAAATACAAATGACACCGTTAAATTGGCCGACCCCGAAAACCGTACCGTAGAACTAAAAATTACAACTCTGTCTTATACATAGCCGGAGTTTAAAGCATTGTTTAATTTTCCCCATAGGCGCCATTGTAATTTTTCATATTTTTGTGAAAAAATAGGTTCAAATGTTAAATTTAAATTTTGTAACCCCAAAAGGCATTTTCTTGCGCAAAACCGCGTCATACTCATATTCTATTTTCGGCCCCGGGCTATCCAATGGTGTCATTTAAATTTTTTCCTTGGCGACCCCTGTTGCAAGGGCAACGAAATTTGGGACAAAATTGATTATAACTCGGTCTGTGTAAAAAAATATCTGCAAGATTTTTGCCTCAATAGGGCGTTTTCGAAGATGGGCCATCGAATGCTGCCAACCGAATTTTCCCCGAGCGAATCTCGTTGCCATGGCAACAAAATTTGTGACATAATGGGTTAGATCTCGGCTCACGTAAGGGGTATATCGAAGATCTTTGCATCAGATGGAAGTATTTTCGAGCTCGGTTTATTTTGATATTTATGTAAAAAAAACTGTTCAGTGCACATTTTAGGGGCGAATTGCGACGAAATGGCTTCAGATAAATCAAGACAATGTGCGAATTGGAACTGCTAAGGCTGTCGCGCGTCTCATGAGTTTTGCGCAAATTACTTGTTTATTTGCTGATGTCCGTAGACAGTCGTCCATCCAAATAGTAACAACTTGATAGCGACCCGATCGGAAGTGGAACCTACGACCTCTCGATCGCAAGTCTGACACAATACTGTTACACCACAAAGCTATACCTTGTGATTGTGTTATAGATTCTACGACACTGACAGAAGAATGATAAAGAGTGATTTAAACGCGTACATCGGAGAAATGGGCGCCTACCAATGGCGAGTCTTTGCAGCCGTGTTCGTATTGCTCATCTACACTGCCGACTCCATTCACATCGTCTTCATAGCGGGCAAAATGGCGCACTGGTGCCGGGTTCCGGAGCTGGTGGACCTGCCAGCAGACGTACAGAAGAACGTAGCCATTCCAACGTCTGTACACTCAACAGTCGACCATCACGACGACTCTATGATTGAGTACAGCTCGTGTGAGATGTTTTCGCTCAACTACAGCGTCTACAACCGCACCCAGTTCTACAGTTGGAACCGCAACCTGATGATCAGCAACGATACACCGCTTGTGCCCTGTTCACAGTGGACCTACGACCAGTCGCAGTTTATTTCAACCATTGTCAGTAAGGTAAGTTTAAGGAAATTGGTGGCGTCACTTCGAAGACTGATTCTTGGCAAGTATCGCGATATTGCTCAACAAGCGCGTACACCGCACAGTGTCGTCTCTGCTATGACTTCACGGAACATATGCTCTGGTGATAAAAAATAATATTGTTGAATAACGCCGCTTACAATTTCTTTCCCAGAAATTTGGATATGTTTTTGATAGGACTACGTCGTCGAGGTTGGGATTCCGATAATCAAATGCTAATGAGTCGTATAATTGCGTTCCAAGTAACCTAACCTACGGCGTCGAGCCAGACAGAATGATGGACAGACAACTTGCAGTCACAACTCACAATGCCACCCATCGCGTGGTAAATGTAAGGTTCCGTACAGAGCGACAAAAGTGAAATGAAAAAAAATGAAACAAAAGCCGAAGAGCGCGGCTTGCATTTTATTTCATTTTATTTTCAGTTTTGTCGCTGGCTATAGCGGGCTGTGTTTAACAATCTGATTTGGTTACCGCTACTCCGCCAGGGATTGGGTAGCATTTCGCCTAATCTTATTTCGCGTCGTATACTTACCCTAACCCTAACTAAGTTTAATTTCCAGACATAGCTAACCCTAACCCTAACCCTAGTTCGATTTCGGTTTGGGCTCTGCAGTAGACCCAACTGGGGGAGCGATTAGGCGAAATGAGATTAGGCGAAATGCTACGACACCCCGCCAGGCCTCCAGACATAGCTTTTGCTATAGGTGGCTTGGCTTCATAATTTCATAGCCCAAGCTTCAGATTGCTTCAGGATATTTAATATGAGCAAGAAGCCGCAGACACTGGCGGCGTATTTCTGGTTACGGAAATAGAAGTTATATCGAGCTAAGTAAGTAAGTAAGTAAGTACGTGCATATTTAAAGTGCACAATGTCAGCCAGCTTTTTGTTACCTGCCTGCCATGTTTAAACTCTCTGATAATTCATAATTATTACGACTATGGCTCAACCATGCAACGCATGGCAGTTTACAGCATTAACATTTTACAAGGTAGTGTAGCATCGTGAGAACTTTTTAGACCACTTCGTTGTAAATTGTCTGCCGAGTCGGTCAGTGAAAACATTTTTAGAGATCGGTCGATATCTGCTGAAGATACGGACAAAAGGTTTAGTCGCTTTCAATTTTTTACTCACGATGTAGATAGTTTTAGTAGACCATATTCTTGCAGCCGGTCGTCCGATTCACTTCATGTGTGATTTTGGTAATTGGGGGTTATCTTGTTGAAGTTATATGCTTAGTTAAGTCGTTTAACGTTGTCGTTGTGTGTGTAGTTTAACTTGGTCTGTGGTTGGGAGTTCCTGGTTCCGTTTTCGTCGACGATGTTCATGGCTGGCGTGCTGGTCTGCGCGATGTCGTGCGGTATATTCTCAGACAAGTAAAGAGCTCACTGCGTAGCCTCTATGCAGAAACACTTCAAATTAAGGCGGCGTCTACACTTGCGATAACAAGTAATTTGTGCAAACCTTCTGAGACGCGAGCGACAGCCTAGCAGTTTCTGTTCGCAGGTTGTTCCGGTCCATCTCCATTCAATTCGTCGCAATTTACTCTTGAAATCTGCGCCGCAGCCGAAAATTACGATAAGCACTTAACCCCCTTATTTTGGGGGTTCAAGGTTATTTATGGTCGTCGATGTTGACACCAATAAAGTCCTGTCAATAAGCAGCATGTCTGTGCCTGTCTACGACCGTTTTCACGCCGGACGAGTCAATAGCGGTAAAATAACCACTTTTAGGGGGTATTTCTTTTTGACGCCCGCTTGCGCAGATCTCTTTGAACCTAGAGGGTCGGGACTTAAAACTGCTAAAATTTTCGTTTAATGCTGAAAATTTTAAATGCAGGATGTCTTGGTCAATCTTTAGCTATTTCGGCGCAATTCACTTTTAAAATGTGTGCTGCCGCCAGAAATCAAGAAAAAGTATTCATTAAAACCTCTTATTTTGAGGGTTAAAGATCGTTCAAGGTCATCGATGTTTATACGTTAAATAGCTCATCAGCAGTGCTTGTTAGGATAAGAAGCATGTATGTGCCTATCTTCAGCCATTTTCACGTCAGAAGAGCCAATACCGGTAGTATAAAAACTTATTAAGGTGGTACACCTTTTCACACCGTCGTTCGAAGGGAAGCCCCTCACCCAGCCGGGCTTAATTTCGTCACAATAATGTACAATTTTTGGAACAACCTACAGTGAAGATCTCGTGATTTTTACTTTGCACTGTTTAGATAGGACTCAAGAGTATGACAGACGGACAGACGGACGGACGCCTACGCCATAGCTAAGACGCGCGAAGCATTCTGCTGTCGGGCGTAAAAATTAAAGCAATATTAAAACAAAAGTTCATGCGATAAAATGTGAAAACTTTTTGTAATTCGTCTTTTGTGTTGGTTTTTTAAAATTTTTTGTGTGTTTTTATTGCAGATATAGCAACCGTTATGAGTTTTTTTCAGTTTTTTTCTCGTTTGAGATTTATATTTGTTTTGTTATTGTCCCAACGCAAATTGTAGGCGCCGCCTAACGTCTTGTAGATTTTACGCTGCGCGCTGAGGGGATGTCGTAAATGTTAAGATATATAATTAACATAAATAATTCATAACTACATAAAAAAAACTATACTCATGACGTTTATGAACGGAGCGAGGAGAGCAGTGAAATGTCTCCCATGTTAAATTTGTGGACTGCCAGTGCATTTTTTATCGTTTACATTAAGATACATTATTATTTAGATTTGTCGGAAATTATCGGCCTCGCCGCATGCATGATTTTTACTGCAGCAACGGCGCGCAGTTTTCTCAGATGATGTAATGCAGAATTCTCTTGTTTTATCTCTCCACTCTGCACAATTAACTGTTCAAGTTTTATTAGCCGACCGTACTTAAGTAACGGTCGAGCTATTGATATGAATTGTCGTCCGTCCGTCTGTCTATCCCTCTGTTTGTCACAGATGTGTTGTGGCTAAACGGTGCAAAATTGGGGCTAAGTTGCTATTGATCACTAATAGGAAGTCGCATATTGGCTTTCAAATGACATGTACAAGATGATTGACCTTGGATGACCTTAAAGGATAATAACGCACTATGGTATGCCAATCGTGCACTATTGTGGCTAAACGGTAAGTCATAAGAAGACGGCGATAGTACCATCGGTAGGGCGCTGGCAACTTTTTATTGGCTCTCAGTAGTAACCACGTTTCCATCTGCAGCGGTTTGGCCGCAGTTATCTGTGGAAAGTTTCGATCTGTAAGTGGCCATATCTCGAAAACGGTGAGAGATAGGGCCACGTTTACTATTAATCACCAATAGGAAGTGGCATACGCACTTTTAAATAAAATGGAAGTTATTGACTTTGGATGACCTTGAAGGTCAGTACGTGCTATTGTGGCTAAACGGTGCGAGATAGGAACATGGTTGCTATTGATCACTAGTAGATAATAGCATACACTTTTTCAAATAAGGTGAAAATCATCGACCTTAGATGATCTTCAAGATTACTGACAACCAGTACGGTCGGCTGTCTTAGCGACAGCTTGGCTTTTTGTTTGTTACAGTTGCACTGTAGGCCTAGGCTTACGTCTTCTACGTTTTTGATGCATAGCTGTGTGTGTGTAACTTTGGTCTTCTATCAACTTTGTTATCGCACTTTCTAAAAAAAGATCATTAGCGCCCCGTAATTTTTGAGCGGGAATTTTAAGTTTCGCAGGATTTTTAATTCGCTATTTTCTTAGCTTATTCGTTTACTTCAAAAGAAGAAAACGTCTACGACTACTGGTGTTAGTTTTTATGTTTGAACAACAACGGCGTGCATAGAAAGGGCTGGGGATTTAAGTTTTTATTTCCGGTTTCAATTGAAGGTTTTGTTTGGCATAAGCATTTGTACGCCAACAATACTTGCGAATTTTGTTTGTAAAACATTCTGTTTACTTTGAAAAGTCACAGCGTGTGAAGATGATCCGATAAAATTGAGTTAGTGGGAGGTTTCGTAGAAAACGCGACGAAAGGTAGTAGTTGGGTGGGACAATGAGAAAAAAGAGAGGAGATGAGATTTTGCGCACATAATTGTTGAAGGATAAAAATAGATTTTTTGTGCATGGTATTCGTTGCTGTCAGATTCGGACGTAAACGAACTATGCTCGGTTTCTTCGCACTGAAGATTGTCGGCATTCTGATGGCGCTGTTTGCCAGCAATTACACGCTGTTTGCCATCGGCCGGTTTCTGATCGGAGGCGGACAAGTCGGATACTTTCTGCCCGGTTTTGTGCTCGGTAATGACAGCCAATTGCTACACTTCGCTTCAGCAATTTTTTGTTTTATTTTTAAAAGTTTTACCGCGTTAGGAAAAAGTAAAAATAACGTATACGGCCGTCTTACTAATTTTCTCGTTTACTCGAAATAATACTGGTTGATTTACATTTCGTCAGAAGTTATATTTCGGGACTCGCTATTATAGCGCTGCTTACGTAAGTAAGACTCGCTACCAAAAGCGCTTTACAGTCGCGGAAGTGGCAGCTGATTGGCATGAGCTAATGATACCGCAGCGCACTTTGCGGCCATCTACTGCCCGCCTAAGCGAACAGTTAGAGCTAGCAGACATAGCGCCATGTTTTTATACCGGTGCCAGATAGACGTGGAGACAATTTCTCGGCGCGTTGTGAAAAATGGAATTAGCTTCTGTTTCTTTGCTTTATCGCCCCATTCAACCGCGTTACGCCTTTACCCTAGAGCCGATAACCTACTGCTTATTTCAAATTTCGCCCAGGAAAGGACGCATATTACTCAATTTTACTCCTTGCGTTCTACGTTTCTAACGTACCGAAGAGGAGTATATGAGATCAGTGAAATATTGAGGACCGACCGACGACCGACCTCTGTTCCTGGAAGAGCCTTCCTGGAAGAACTTCAAACAGCCATATCTCTATAACTCCGATAACGGTGCTAGATAGAAGCATGGTCACGATGGACCACCTATAGGAAGTTGAATGGTCACGTGACCAATGACGTCACGTGACCTTAAAGGGTCAAGGTCGTGATTTCGTTATCTTTGAGGCGCCATATTTATACCGGTGCAAGATAGACGTGGAGACAATTTCCAATAACGACTTCGACACCAGTCACTTGTGTAGTACTAGAAATACGTTCTGTGAAACGTGGTATCTGTCCCATTGCCACGCTATATAGCCTAGCAGCTGCGTATAAGGGGGGTAGGTGTAAACAGGGCACAATTATCTTTCACGGGGGCCGAGGTGTAGTCAATTTTGTCCCAAAATTCGTTGCCACGGCAAGAGGGATCGGCAGGCGAGAAATTTAAATGACGCCATCGGATGGTCCGGGCCCGAAAATAGGGATGTAGGCCTACAGCGTGTGGCCCCGAATCACTGTGCAAAATTTCATCAAAATCGAATCAAAATTGCGGCAGTAGAAGTGTTTACGGACAGACTGACAGATTGACAGAATGACATAAGTGATTTTATAACCTGTCCCGTGCTATGCTATAGCAATGGGACAGATAATAATGTTAGTCCGGTCTCAAATTGACGCAACGTTTCTAATACAAGTTGAAAGGAACGAAAAGGCACTTATCACAGGCTGAACGGTAGTTCAAGCCCTGTGTTAACGGCGACTTCTCTTTCTTATGGGAAAGCCAAAAATTCGACCCCCCCACAGAATCAAAACCCCTGATCTGATTGAAATAAAATGTGACACGGTTGATTACGTCGGCGAGATGACCCCTCATGCAAAATTTCATGTAAATCCCTCTAAGGGGCCTTCCCGGCAAATGAGTGAAATATACGCAAAAATTTATGTAGCCATATACCTTTTTTTCAGAAACTCACCTACAGGTCAGACCCTTCGGCGGATTTTTGCGTGCGATGGCTCAAACGACGCGGTCTCGCGCAAGGATGTGCCTTTTGGGGG
>Ga0056128_1010334_pt1 | contig 11640 bp, 6 predicted proteins | sample WorMetLIZISLAND2_FD_71113 | JGI IMG/M metagenome (GOLD analysis project Ga0056128, IMG submission 71113) | Marine gutless worms symbiont microbial communities from Max Planck institute for Marine Microbiology, Germany - Olavius geniculatus... ... | reverse complement strand
AAGCAGTCAGAGCCCGCACACCTCCGCCAAGGCAATGTTGTTCGCTAGGTGGCAGCACCATCTTCGGTTTTGCAGCGGTTTCCCTTATGTTCCATTGAAAGCAATGGTAACGAAAATTTCAAAGTGATCCAGAATCCAGGATTCCTTCCGGAGTAGCCCCAAAATTGAATCACTGGTAGCTTGTGCCACTTACGACATACCCTCAAAATTTCAGAAAGATCCGCCCATAACTTTTTGAGTTATCTTGCTAACACACAGACAGACAGACAGACAGACAAACAAAGTCTGGCAAAAACATTACCTCCTTGGCGGAGGTAAAAACTGTTAATGCAATTGAAACTTGTACCAGTTGGGAAAACATGGGGGAATGTCTTCAGTGACTGTCTGAAAGTGTCCGCTGTACATACCAGATCCCACAGCGAGTTCCAGACAGTGGGGCCGGCAACAGAAAACAGGGTTAAAGCGCTGAACAGTATATAGGTCTTTATCGGAAACCGATCGCAACACGTCTGAGCGTCACCTGCCATATGGGATCGAACGCAAGGTCACAATTTTTGTCCTCGAGCTTGTCTGTGACTTGGTGCTGCAACGGCAGGGTATCGAACGTACGATCGAGAGGTTGAAAGTTCAACTCCCGGTCGGGTTATTATCAACTGCTTAGTACGTGGAGGAGTATATGACTGCAGAGAGGCAAAAATCTACCGTCTCGGTATTATAACCAAAACCAATGTCAACTCATCCCTCTGGGGTAGGTAAATCGATTACTGGTCTGTCTGGCTGGGGTTTTGGCAGAACGCGTTCACCTGTGTCGAGTGGCAAATAAAACTAAGAATCTCATATGGCAGGTGACGCTCCGCAGCAATTATTGACCAGATAACGTCTCCAATGTGTCCACATTGTCTCTGCACTAAGCGCACCACGCGGTATTACGTGGTTAGATCAAATAACTAGAAGAACGCACTGATTTAGTCTTGGACAAAGCAAATGGAAATAGACTGAAGTGGACGGAAGTCCATCGACTAGAGTATAGCGAAATACGCCAGAAGCGCTGCACGTATTGCATGAAAACGAAACGCGTTAATTGAGCACAGATGGTCTTCCGTGCATGCAGTGCAGCAAATATCTATATTCCAGAAACACACGGAACAGACTACTGCGGCCGGCTTACGAGTTCGGATCTACTGTTTGCATACCGTAGGTACCGCACGTAATCACCAGATGACCAAAATACTGATGATATCCCGCTACAACAAGAAGCCCAGCGGTCGCTAGGAAAGCGACCGTACTGGTTGTCAGTGACCTTCAAAGTCATCCAAGATCAATGATTTTCACGTTATTTGAAAAGCCAATATGTGACTGTATATGTGATTAATAGTAACATACCGGTACGCCCTATCTGGCACCGTATCCGATAAACGGCCACTTGAACTTTCCATTGAAAATTGCTGCCAAACCGCTGCAGATGGAGACATGGTTACTATTAACAGCCTATGGGAAGTCGCCAGCGCCCTATCAGACAGTACTATCGCTGACCCCTACGACTTACCGTTTAGCCACAATACATCCGTGACAGACTGACGGACGGACAGACAGACAGACGACAAACGTGACATAAGCTCGACAGTTACTTATGTACGGTCGGCTAAAAACACACGTTCCTAAAGCTGTGCTCAAAGTGACACAAATGAAAAGCACAGAAATGAGATGGCACAGTTCAGCTGTTTCGATTCATTTTATTTCAGTTCATTTTGTTCGCTCTGTATACGCCTTAAAACGAAGGCCGACAAACGAAAAAAAATCCGTGATACTTCGAGGCGATCAGGAAATATTGAGCAAAACATTGTCTACATCTGAAACGACAGCGACAGACGGTGTCCTTAAAAACTCAACCTTTGAAACTCTGCGTAACGCAGTGACAGTCTCAGACGGACAATCGCAAAGCACAATGCGTCCGCTGATGCTACGAGTAAAAACGTAGCATAAAATCATTATAATGTCTGCTGCATATACTGTCGCAGTTTCGCTGACATTGGCGCTGTGGCAAGGGGGAGATGGGGAGAAAACACCCAATTTTTGTCCGTCGGAAAATCGTCAGAAAATCTTCGTCCAAAATTTGAATGCAAAATTTGGCGCTGGGACAACCGTCCCAACTATATTTTGAGAAAATTTAAGGGCAAAATTAAAGTTCGGCGCACATCCATAATCTCCTCTGTCGGAAATTTAGTCTGTCAGTGAGAAAACTGCAACTTCTTGGCGCGCCTACCCTTAAACCCATTTGACTTAACGCCACGCTAAAGTTAATTCGTCCTTCATCATCATCATCATCATCAACCCATAGACGTAAAAAACGTTCGAGGAAAAAAACGTTAAAAACGTAGAAAACGACAGCAGTATTTGTCGTATTTGTTCATAGTGATTTACTTTATTTAGTTAGTCATTTAGTTAGTTATTTAGTTAGCGTTAAATATGTACCACTATGCACCCACCACGCACGATGTAAAGTATGGGCAGACTAGCGACTATACCTTATACAGGCAAACATGTCGGTGCCCGAGTGTCGTACGACGGTTGAACAAATTATGGCCAACGTTTTTTATTCAGCTTTTTTAAAACGTTTTTTACATCTATGCTTTATATGCTTTAACCCACAACGCTGCTGTTGCTGACAGCGACAGTCCATTATTAGCGAGCCTAGATACATACTCACCATTGACTGACGAAGATCTCCTGTTTCTGAAACAGGCCTAAAGACACGTACACAGCGACTTAACTGAACCGAACTCACACCCAGTTTAGTTTTTAACGAGCTGACCAACGGGCAAGCAGGGCGAGCTCATTGTCATTGGTTGACGCCTACGTGAGCGTAGTCACGTAGGCCACCGACGCCGCTGGACGGCGCCTACCGTAATGCATTACTGCTTGCCCAGTGACCATCATGGACAGTTCGTCAAAAACTAAACCATGTCAGTTCAGTTCAGTTTCGTCGCTCTGTACGCGCCTTAAACGTACGCCACTAGAAATACGATCGGGAAGCCCCAATAAAACAAGACAAGCTACGCCATAGAAGACTACAAGAAGTCAGACTGATGCTAGCGTTAAATATGTACCACTATGCACCCACCACGCACGATGTAAAGTATGGGCAGACTAGCGACTATACCTTATACAGGCAAACATGTCGGTGCCCGAGTGCCGACACGATATGCGACCGTCCGTCCGGCTTCTGAACGTCTCAGGAGTTGACAGTAAATTGGGCCACTCACCGCACAAAGTGTGATTAAGAAGAGACAGATGCGCCGCAGATTTTGAGGTTCTTAACGTACGCTGACTTTGACCCGTAAATCTTTGACCTTTGATCCGAGAACTGGAGAAGGTTCTCGCCGCTTTTGATTTGATTTTTAAGCAGCCACAATTCTGCCCCCCCCCCTATCCACTGTTGCACACGGCCAAACTAAGACTTCTGCATTTCACAACGTATAGTGCAGCGACAGTATTAAGGCGAGGTGGGCAAAACTACAGTCATTTGCGTCAAGTTTCTTCTTGATGTCGCACGCCAAAAATTATTAAAATCGGCCAATAAACCGTCAGTCAGTCCACCTAGCAAATACAAACGAGGAGTTAGCGATTCCACCTTCCACCAAATTACTTCCGTCGTTGTTCTACACCCTTTCCTTTCCGATTTACGAACTCGTACGAATCAGGCAGACGGACGGACAAACGGATGAATAAGATGCATAACGCGGGCCGCGGACGGCCGCATTATAATTGCTCTTAGGAGAGCCTGCTTTTGCTGCTCAGTACGGAGATAATGATGACAAATTGCTGTCGCGAGACAATCGTTAAATGCCATTCTTTATTACGCCAGACAAAAAAAACAAAGAAGTCGTACGTGACTGCAGTAACCACACACGCATTACGTATTCCGCGCTGTTTACTAAATGCAGTGGAGCAGCGAGAACAACTGTTCGTGAGAGAAAATAGGGGAGGGGGGCAAGACATAAATCTTGAAAACTGGTACAGTGGAAGACCAGTATAGAAATTCCCTAAAAGAGCGAGTAGTGAGTGATACGTCACAGTCCACTCACGCAATATTCGTATACTAGTAGATCATATCAGTTCAAGGACAATCATTGGCATTGGAAGCAAAAAAAAACAGCAAAAATGTCAAATAACATGCAGTATATCGGCATAAATAAAGCCCCGAGTATGCCTCCCCCTATATGCATCATAGTCTATCAGCCCCTACAATTACATACACGTATACGCAAATTTTACTGCGATATTCCGGACCGACCAGGAGACACGGAATCCCAAAGTTTCAACATCTAACCTTGAAGCGACCTTGAACCCTTGACCTCTCGACCTTCAAAACCTGATCGGTTCATCCATCGCAGAGTTCGTTGAAAATCCATCCGCTCCTATAACCCTATCTCTAACTCTCATGCTGTTCGGACCAGTGCCCCTTCCCACTAAACTGTCCCCAAAATATATCGTGCTGGCCAGCTGACGGACAACCAAAAACAAATTATATGGTGCTTTTGCTGATCGAAGGCGGAGGCATAAAAATTGTCGACGTCGTCCATGGTGAGAAACAATTACACGCTCTGCTGCTCATTTAGGGCTTAGGTCTACCGTCGTTCTGCTATAACCAACGAACCGCAGGTCCGCCATAAATCTATAATGCATTAGACGCTGCTCGCAAGCAAAAAAACGGCTGCAGAAAACAAACGACGTGCGATCGATTATTATTATTAGTCTGCTAAATAAAGAACATACGACGAAAGTTCAGAAATGTGGATCATATAATACTAGACCGCGATTAAATGTAGGTGCCATATTAGATTTGGTCTATGTAATAGTTGGCGTCGACCGGTAACTTCTATAGGTTACGGTTCGATTCTCGCCGCGGGTCATTTGCAAGCAACCTTGAGCAAGTTGCTAACCCACTGTGATCAGGTCAACTCAGCCTCCTATCCTCTGTGAGATGGGAAATGAATAGTAGTTTACGGGCTACGGGATGAAGGCCTAGTATTGGGACGATAGTGTGCCTGCTAGCTGCAAACCGCGGGTCCAGTTGTTCGCTGGGCAATGGTTGGCCGCATAGTGCGCTGCGGTATCATTAGCTCATACCAATCAGCTGCCACTTGCCCGAAGATTGTCAAAGCGCTTCTGATCACGAGTCTGTCTCATGTAAGAAGCGCTATAGCAAGTACCGGACTTTGCCTTTAGCTATAACATAAACCAGCCAGTGACGTGCATTAATGCAAAAAAAATGCTGCAGGAAAAATGTCTGAACAGGTGCGATGGAATTAACTAGCAAGAACATATCCACTGTAGCAGTAGATACAGATAGTCATGGGAGTCAATCAACACCGTTAAGAGTGTTTAGGCAGCCTACACTATACAAGGTGCTGCAAGCTGCACTAATCACCAATCGTTCAGCAGCGAACATTTCAATTAACTGAAACTAGAACTGATAGCAAAAACCCAGCTAACGCAAAGAGGAACGCGCGACGGTGATGCACGTGTGAAGGCCCGTGTGACGGACAGACGGACAGACAGACGGACAGAATTGTGATGGCTAAGACGCGCTACAGCAGTAGCTGCTGTCGATAAGGTCGATGCTATGCTGTAGGCGTCTATGGCACGATTGTCGTCAGTCTGTAACGGATGTACTGTGGCTACACGGTGTGAGGTTGCTATTGGTCACTAACAGGAAATCGTATGCGCCCATTCCGATGAGATGAAAATCATCAACCTTGGATGACCTTAAGGGTCAGTACTGCAACAGAAACTGTATACTGTATATGCTATAGTGTGTCTTCCTTAGCGACAGCTGGGCTCTCTTGTTCAATAATCCACCCGTGTGACAAACAGACAGACGGAATTTGGATAGCCTATGCTGTCGCGCGTCAAATAGAAAATGAAAATGTAAAGCCAGCGACACACGAACAGGGTGCCCGGCCGGGTAGGGAGGCCCAGACATCCGGACAGAATGTGCGGCTCTAGCGACACGCGACCCCGGTACCCGACTGGGAGCCAGCCGTTGTCAGCAAAGAAGTTTTAATAATTATTTCACATTTCTCATTTATGAAACGCAGTGACACATTAATCACCTGAAAGTCTAAAGTGCGTTCTATTTCGTCCTTGGCTATCTTTTTGCAACATTTCTGTAGTCTGCCATCTTCATGTCCCAGAGGCAATAATGTGTGATTGTGTGAACTTTTTACACGTTCTCGATCCTCCCAAAAAGCAGCTTTAGTGGTACATACAAAGTACGGGTACTCAGAATAGGAGGAAAACGTAATTTTTAGACGACATGTAAAGTGTAGGCCTACCAAGACATCAAATTTTCCTGGAAAACGCACTGTTTAACTTCATAAGTACGTAAATCGAAATAAAATTCTATGCAGGCATCCGGGTCTAGCGACACACGAGCCGACTGCCCGGCTGTCGGCCACAAAATCATTGCAATGCAATGCTTTTCTCTGTCTCGTCCGGAGCAGGATGCACAGGCCTGGTGTCCTGGCCCGCTCAAAGCGGCTCGTGTGTCGCCGGCTTAACTACGTGAAACTGAAATATCACTGTCGATTATGCTATACATGTTGCAAGTCGCAAGCCTTGCGTGATTGTTAACGGCACGACGTGACCGGAGAGATCAACCGCCAAAGCGTTGTGGTCAGTCGCGCCAACTGACATCTAACCCTTGCGGCTATTCATAGAATCACAGACTTATAAACTTCAGCCTGATTTCGCTCCAGAGTGCATTAACCTCGACCGGTCAGCGGCCAGCACCAAACGTTATAATCTCTGTTCAGCGCTGTCTAATTCAACAACGTCGTGGGTTGAAAACAAAAAGTCCAGCTTTCGCTAGGATAGCCGACCGTACTGGTTGTCAAGTAACCTTCAAGGTCATCCAAGACGGATGATTTTCGTCTCATCTGAAAGGGCGTTCCTATTACCCGGTAGTGGTCAACAGTAACCTTGGCCCTATTTCTCACCATTTTCGAGATACGGCCACTTATAGCTTGAAACTTTCCACTGAAAATTGCGGCCAAACCGTTGCAAACGGAGACATAGTTAATACTGTCAGCCTACAGGAAGTCGCCACCGCCCTATCTGATGGTACCATCGCCGACCTACTACGACTTACCGCTTAGCCACAATACCGCACGATTAGCATACCATAGAGCATTATGACCCTTCAAGGTCATCCAAGGTCAACGATTCTCTTGTCATTTGAAAGCCAATATGCAATTTCCTATTAGTGATCAAAAGCAACCTAGGCTCTATCTTACACCGTTTAGCTACAAATCATCCGTTACAGACGACAATCGTACCATAAGCTCGACAAGTACGTTAATAATTGCCGGTACGCCAAACCTGGCGACAAGAAATAAACAAATCACTAAATACCTGTCCAGCCATTCAAGACTTCATGTTTTGCACATCACACCAAAGCTTAATGCTCTCTGCTAACTCGCTACCTCTTACTGAAAGTCAGAATAATTTTTAAGGCAGCCAGACCAAAACCACAGCGGCCCAGGGGCCGGCACAAGCTGTTAACAACAGGCGACCCAGTTTCAATGCACACCACACTGCACAGAGTCTCGCAGGCCCAGATTTTTACAAGTCACATGTTATGCTACGCCGAATCAGCGCCAACCGACAGCCTACGACCGTCACATAAACAACGGAGGGGCCAAATGAACAGACAGCACTGAGGACAAAAGAAACGTTTTGCTTCCAAAAATATCCAGGTTGGCGCGTACGCCGAACGCAGTGCAGACAACTCTATAACCCATAGGACAAAACTCCGCCAAATCGCAAATGACAAGAAAATCGTCCAAATCGATTCAGACTGTTGCTACACATTTCTCCGTAGCGTGGTCTGTCTGTCTGTCGCCTGTCACATTCGTGCGTCTGTATGCTTAAACCGTTCGACGAATTTAGTTGCCGCTTGGCAGGTGCACGTGTGGAGTCTAGTGAAACATCGTGTCAGATAAGGGTCCATGGCCCCGATGGAAAAGAAGATTTGGGGCCAAATCCCAGCCAAAACATGCAACTGCCGATGGCTCGCAAATTCGTCAGTCCTATGCTACCACCTGGCGAATACAGACGAGAAATGGATGGAATTACTTCGGTCCTCTATTTGACATACAGTGTATAAATCAAGCCATGCATTGGACCAGTGAGGGTTGTTGTCTTGAGGGGGGGGGGGCTTGGCCCCGGTGGGCACTCACGAAAACAGCAAGCCAGACCCTACCTACGTGCTGATGACGAACGAACGAACGAACGAACTTTTTATAGTGCGGTGCAAAGTATTTAGGTCAGGTTTTTTTGCCTCGAAGTCGGCTCGCTAATTCTCATCTGTCTGTGAGCGAGATTAGTGACAACGGACAGAACTCTGATTTGACATTATATTTGGGCGCATACAGAGCGACGTAACTGAACTGAATCGAACTGACACGGTCTATTTTTCGACGAATTGACCAATATCAAGCGGAAGCAGCTGATTGGTCATTCGCTGAGGCGTACGTGACTACGCCGTTAGACAGTGCCTGCTGTAATGCTTTACTGCTTGCCCATTGGTCAGTTGGTCAATAATCAATACCAAACCACGTCAGTTCAGTTCAGTTACGTCGCACTGTACGTTCTTAGCTGACCTACTTACAATGCAAATTCTGACTGGGTGTTCCGACCCTCAAATCCATAGATGTAAAAAACGTTCCAAGAAAAATAAAAAAAACGCTAAAAAACGTTAAAGACGTTGCAAAAATTTAAAAAACGTTTAAAAACGTTCAATAAAAAACGTTGGCCATAATTTGTTCAGCTTCTTGCCTAATGCCTGATGCTGTAAGTGCAGTATACCTGGAATTATAGTATAGATAGAGAGAACTTCATTTAATTTCAATTCAGCTGTGATATCATAAGACCATTGCATTAAACTAACTAAATATACTGGTTAACAAAACTTTTTATTTAGTGCATTTGGACTAACTAAGTAAACTACATCACTATGATCTATTAATTTATTTCTGTGGTCCCAAAAGTGCTTCACAAAGCCTTTAATGGGATTTTCAATGCACATTTTTTTAAAAATTTAAAACGTTGAGCAAAATTTTAAAAAAGTTAAAAAACGTAAAAAACGTTTTTTTACATCTTTTCTCAAATCTTCTTTTCCCGTGCGGAAGCCCACTGCCCCTACAGCACAATCAGCAGTATCGTGGGTTAAAAAAGTTGGGAGGGGGAGGCAGAAAGTTGCCAATTTCCGACAGACAGCCGCAATTTTTTCGACAGAGGAGATTATAAGTATAGATAATCCAATAACCTAAAAGTCTGTGGAGATGGTGGGGCGACAATTGACGCCCCCCTATCCTGCTCTGCTTGCCACTGAACACGATGTTGCTGTGAGTACGCGTTTCCTGATTCCCAAACGGCATCTAATTCTCAGGGCTCCCAGGAGCAAAAAGTGAAATTTCAGGACCCAATGTTTACAAAATTTCACGACAATTTCAGGATATTTTTGTCGGTTTCACGAGGCTCAAGACACAGAAAATGCACGTTTTTCTGTCCTCATAAATGCAGATCAGTATTGCAGTCCTAAAATGTTACTAAGGCACAGTTACACATAAAACAATAAAATGTCACAAGAGAAAACATTACTGGACACTCAACGTCAGCAACATAAACATAGTCATGACTGTAAAATGAATGCAATGCTGTAACAACAGCATAACGAAGGTCCACATCAGGACATTCTGACCAAATGAGTAAAATGTCAGGACAATTGCTGATTTTAGGACAATTTCAGTACATCTGTGACATTTCAGGAATTTCAAAAGTTTCAGGACAACTGGGAGCCCTGAATTCTGTCAACGAACGGCTTTAGCACTGCAGGGTGCACCAGTGTGACAGACAACCAACATCCGGCTTTCAGTGATACTGATAATATCACCTAAAATATCCACAAATTTCCACAAAATTTTTGGAATGGGTAAGGGTATACGTGGGAAAATGAACAAAAAACCCGTACTATCGCGAAGAGTATACCGTGCGACGCTGCAACGCTTTTAATGCGACACTCAATAAATGCGTAGAAGAATCCGTGCAGAGGCTACATTCAGTCTTCAGTCGATAACGTGGATCTATCCTATCCACGTGTTCCTCTGTTTCGTGCAAAAAGGAACGTACGGACGTTCAAGGTCATCCAAGGTCACTGATTTCGAGCTAGATGCCGCGAAGCCGCTTGCAACTGCTATATAAAAAAGCTGCTGCAGACTGCAGACAAACAGACAGCAGACAGACATGCTGTCTGAATTTAAGAGTCGCTATATACAGTACTCGCTAGCCGGCGTGGTAACAAAACGCGAAGTGATTACAGGATTCGATTGCACATTGAGTACACAGTATAGGCTATACGTAAGTGGTTTCTGGTAGCTGCAATCGTCGTGAGATTGCCGAGTAAATCGCGCTGACAGTCGACCAAACAACCGCCACAAGACTGCCAGTACCGCACTGCTTTATAGCACCTAGCCGCACGCAATTCTTCAGAGCTCTATTTATACTCTTTGCTGTTATTATATGCACTCGCACTGCATAGCGGCCTACCTGAAACGGTCACCGACTCTCACTAGAACAGAGTCTGTTCACATTCAGTAGTATATACTCCAGCATAGGACTAGGAGTGATAGGGGCAGATATACAGGTAACGGCGTCCATTCCATCGATAGATGGTAGCTAGACGCCTTCCTGGAAAAGTTAGGGAGAAAAGTCAAAATAGAGGATTTATTCACTTGACAAATCAACAAAATGCAGCCATTTACACTGCACGCAAACGACCAAGACCGTTGCCATAGCATGAGATGCGTTTTAAGAGCCAAAAAAGCGTTTGAGGTCGGGTATGGGTATCCCTGCACTGTGGGGAGAAAAAAAGGAATGGCAGAAAGGGGAATGAAGAAAAGATAAAGGAAAAAGAAAGCAGGGCGCGCTGTCTCGCAAAACCTCACAGTTCAATATAATGTCAGTTTGAAATCGATTTTCCATCAGCTTGAAAATCAATTCTATTTTTTTTCTTTTTGCGTGATTTGCTCATACTGCACCGACGGTCGATTGAACGGAAAAGACAGAGAAACAGCTGAGAAAAAAACTCCCACGAGCGACAAACGTGCTACAAGATGGCTACAAAATAACCCCACAACAAGCACACGAAAAAAAAGAATGTGTACTTATAAAAAAATAATAGCTGCAGTGAAAAAGAGACGTTCCTTTCCAACCAAATTATGTCAGTTATCCTTTGGGATCTTCATTTGACAATTTCTGGTTGAATCTGTGTCCGGAATATTAGAAACAACGACATTTACAATAAACAAGATAACGGTTCTAAGAATATAAATTTCAGTAACAGCGGTACGCTCATTATCACCAACACACCATAAAACGTAACATTATGATCCTTAAATATGTATCGCAAACGAAAAACCAACATTTTCCTGTTGGCAAATTTTCTGCTATTTCAGGCCAGCTGACTGGCGCCAGGGCAGAGGGAAAGGGGGCGGTCGCGCCCCCAATAAAAAAACCCGGACGAAATGTGAGTGAATCAATGTCAACTTTCCTCCAGATAAAATCTGCCCCCCCCCC
>Ga0056128_1010331_pt1 | contig 11641 bp, 8 predicted proteins | sample WorMetLIZISLAND2_FD_71113 | JGI IMG/M metagenome (GOLD analysis project Ga0056128, IMG submission 71113) | Marine gutless worms symbiont microbial communities from Max Planck institute for Marine Microbiology, Germany - Olavius geniculatus... ... | reverse complement strand
TCTTACTTTAGCTATAGTGTGTCTTAGCTATAGTGGGTACCTGTACTTGGGTTGTACTTGATAGTTAGTTTCAAGTACTTGTACTTGTACTTGTGACCTGAGTACTTGTACTTGTACTTGAGGGTCAGGTACTTGTACTTGTACTTGTACTTGTGGCTTTGGTACTTGCAACATCTCTGCTGCCACCCGACACAGGTGAGCGTGCCTTTGGTTAACCCCACTCAAGCAGGGTGGCACTCAATTTGCCTACCTTAGACTGAAAACAAAGCTGAGTGGACCTTGGCATTGGTTATATAAATAGACGGTTTACATGTCAACACAGTCACCCATCCAAGTAGTAATCACTTCACAGTGACCCAACCAGGAGTCACGCACGACCTGACAATCGTAAGTTTGACACCCTACTGTTATGACACCAAGCCACCAAATATTCAAGATCTATTGGTAATACAAACCATGCTGAAAGTCAGTCATATCACCAGCATGCATCTGTATCAATGCTGTCTGTACGTAGTTTGCAAGCAATGCCAATGGAGCCGAGTCAATACTGTGATTAGCGGCTATAATAGACACAAGATGTCCAGCCGTGGCTCGGGCATCGCCGGCCTGCGCAGCACTGTTAAACTGCTCCGCTGAAGTGTTTGAAGTTATCCGCAGCAGGGTACCAGGTCGTACCTCAAGCGCTAATATATCGGTTGTGAGCACCAACTTCTTGCAGCTGTCTACACATGCACAATTACACTGTGTCATCTGACAATATAACTAACTTATAGTACAAATAAAAGCAAACTTTTTTCTTCACGATATTATCAGATATTAAAAATGTATGCGTACATTGACTCATATAATATATTTTATGTTCTCAAAACTAGCACAAACCCAAATCAAGACATGAACTAGAGAAAATGTGAGATTAGTGCCGACAAATTATGCGGCCATCTAGCTACAGCTATACAAGCCTTTTTCATAATGGCCTTGTAGAACATTCATGCAAACTTTGGCGTTTCTACATCTATTTGTTTTCAACTTAAAATCCCATATGGAACAAATGGACAAGATCCATTATACAGCATATTAAATCATGCAGCTCATTCATTAATTGTTCAATTGCGTGAGCTGAGTAAAGACATGGAGAGGGCTGGATTACCAAGCATGGTGCACTGGTAAACACCACCGTGTTTGTGTACGAAGTCACTGAGTTCATTGAGTGCAGGTCGGAACACGACGTCCCAATGAGACCACTCGGCCAAGTCAGCCAGCAACGGACAGTTCTGCAGACAGACCAGCGCCTGTTCACGAGTCACGTGACCCATTAGTCCCACGCTGCTGTTCTGCGTCACCGAATGACTCTCTATGCTGCATTATACACACAGACTACCAGCATAATGAGGCAGACAATCAGTCAAGAACATCAACAAACATGGACAGCGCTAGGAATCTGAAGCTGGGGGCAAAAGGGGAGAAGACAAGAACCAGGGCACAGGAGGGGCAATAATATTTCTTGTGTGGGCCAAATGTCGACCTTATTCACTTGTTGTGCAGTGTATTGTGCACTTCAAAAAGACATAGTGGAGTCTAGGGGCAGAGACCCTGGTCAAAGGGGTCAGGCAGGCAAAGCACCCCTGAAGCTAAAACACTTTCAGCTTTTGGACGTTCAATGGTAGCTGCAAATTTGCCTGTTTTTTAATTTTGAAAAGACAAAAACATCACAGATATGCAGAATAATTGGTTTTCAAGTTACTGTCAAAAATGTCAGGATGGTTTTTTGAGACAGTGTATTGTTGCCACTACTACTAATATTACACTGCGTCCCAATAAAAAACATCCCAGATATCTTCATTTGTAATCTGAAGAAAAATTAAACAACTGTAATAGTTTTTGGGAACAATATTCTTGACACAACTTGCCATCAAATAATTTTTCAATTTTCCACCTAATCCAATATCTGCATCTACAATACCTGGAAAATTCAGAACAAGGAAAATATGTGTTAAAATAAACAAAAAACGTCAATAAACATCTCGGACATTATCGAGTGTAACTTGAAGCAAAATCACCAGATTTTAATATTTTTTTTCATAGGTATGTTTTTGATACTGCTGGCTATCAAACAACAGTTCAAGTTCCCGCCTCACCCAATGTACGCTTCTGCACTACCTGGGAAAAGCAAAGCTGGCAAAACTATGCATCAAAATGAACAAAAAGTCAATAAAATTTCCTATCTCCAGATCTGTGGGTGACAACTGCTGGGCGAATAAAGGGTTTAACTGTTATTTGGCAGTGTGTCTACCAAATAACATTTAAAATGTTTACGAATTCAAGAAGCGGCTGGTGAAATCTGGATTGGTCTGGTGCAGAACATTATTGACAATGCTGTCAAGAAACAAAGAAACCGTCTTGGTGCCGGTATTCACAAGTGGGCTGACATTTGAAACATTTTTTTTTATTTCAGACTGTTGCAGAAATAAACAGAATCTATAAACTGATAGCCTAAGTAATGGAAATAAAAGCAAAATATGTTTTGTGTGTTATTTTAATTAAGTAATGCTTCTGCTTTGGATATAAATGCCACATTTTGTTGATTCTCTTTTCCCAAGTAATGCAGAAGCAGACTTTGAGTAAGGTGGGAAATTAAATGATTGTTTCATGGCCAGCTGTCTCAGAAATATTCCATCAAAAACTATTAAAATCGGATCATCCATTTTTAAGTTACAATTGAAAATGTTGGGAATGTTCTTTATTGGGACATGGTGTAGTTTCCACAGTGCTACCAATTTCTGTAGTTGTACACAAGGATTAAAACTAACAACTTAGGCTTAAAACAACTACAAAGTACAATAAGAAACTATTCATAAATTATAAAAAAAAACTCTGCTACATATAAGCAAGCAAATCAGTGAGTAATTTATATGACTTACACTTGTCTAGCAACAAGAGCCGTCTCATAGAAAATCTTTGGCTCTCTTCTTGACCCGCGATGTTGCTGGTGCTTCTCAATGGATTTCAGCAACGAAACAGCTGAGCCATGACCCAACGACCTGACCTCTTTACAGGCATAATGACGACTCACTGCTGACTCAATCACAGCCGGCTGCAACAATAACAATATCTGCTGTGTAACAACATCATAGTCAGAGGTTGCAATATACATTCAAACTAATGTCGTTTTACATGGACACAGACCAAGAGATGTCTTCTTCATTCGTGACCAATGTCTGGTTGCAAAGCAACGTGACAAAGGCAGGAGACGTCTCCGGGCCTGTGTCCGAGTAAAAAACTGTAACATGTGTATAAACTCAGGCTATTACATCGCTATCAACAGTTTGCTAATTAATGTTACAATATTCACTAACCTAGAATTTTATGTCTGACGTTGTTGTTTCATTGAGTATATACTTGGTCTCTTACTGTGGGTGATGCGGGAAAACCTCAGCTGGTACTCAGTTCTTAATACAGAGCTTCACAAAGAAAAAAGTGCTTGAAACTAGTTGATATTAAATCAAAACTGTTGGAGTTATCTGACAATGTAACAGGAATCCAGCTTTTTGAGACACAGTGTACAAAGTAGAAGTTGTATAAATAAGCCACTAGTGACATCAAATGTTATAGATATTCACAAGTAGGATGAAAATAATGACAAAGCAATATTACTTCAGACAGAACAGTACACAACAGCAGAAATGGAAGGCAAACTAGACCCTGTTGGTGGAGCACTGCCTGACAAACTCCCGCAGATCAGCGGCTGATGCATGATAAGCAGATTCAGTAGCTGACGCATGGGATGAGGCCAGCAGAGAGCCTCCAAACTCATCTAGACACTGACATGTAGCACACACAACACAGACACTGACACTGGTGATTGCAATCCTGCAATCTTGATCGTTTTTGCCAATCCCAAATTCTGGGTCCTAATCCTGGGAATACAAAAAAATTGGTTAGATAATAGTTTTTCAACTGTTATATATAATAAAATAACAATTCTAACCATCTAATAAATTATTTCATGCACGCAAGAGTCCTTGCTGTAAACTGCAAGTTGCATATCAACAGCCACAGTCACTCTCATATCCCTGATGGCTAACCAAACCTTCTATCCATCCAAGGTAACAAAAGTCTTGCCAGAGGTTTGGAGGCAATTAACACTACACAATCCCATATGACGAGTGAAGTGAGATGGGTTCAAATGAAGTGATGTAGACCCCCTTTAACCTTTTTAGCACATACTACACCTTCACCACAAGCAAGCAGTCACTATGGGTTAATTGTCAGAGTCATAAAAGTTCTTTTGACAACAGCCGCTAACAGATGGAGATATGAACACAATGCGGAGATTACATGCTCACGTAAAAAAACATTACTACTAACAGAACTTACAATGTCTGGTCTGGTTGCATCAAGTTAGACAGAATGCCGTTAGCACAAAAAACTGCACAAACCAGGAAGACACTAAAAAGTGAAAAAAACATAAAACGTAGCACCATGAAAAAAGAACGGGCAAAAAGTTACCTTTTTGATGTTAGGCTGGCTGAGTATGAACTCCAAGAAAGTGCCGTGCTCCAGCGCGGAGAAATGTGGCAGCTGAAAGTCGGCATTGATCTTATCTTCAATCTGTTTCAATTTGTCCAGTGTGACGGGTCCATGAAGTATTACACGATCCAAGTACTTTTGAATGGCAGTCACTACATCAGCTAAATGCAACACATGATAAACAACCAGTGTGACATGTCAATGACATAGTACTCAGAATAATAACACATCCACGAAACCACAAAACAGTCCAATAACAAGTAAGCATACTTAGCTATTGTCACACACTCACACCTACAACAAATTTCCAAAATTCTTTAGCATTCTGAGGTGAATTTACAATTAAGCAATCATTAATGGTCCCAGTACATCCCAAAACACCTTGTTAAAAAGAAATTTGAGCCAATGCTCATGAAACGAGCAAAAGCCTATAGCAGTTCCAATTCACAAGTTTAGCTGAAAATTGGGGTGTTCACGCTAAGTTAATATACAAATACCAAATTCTCTATCTGAATCGCATACCGGTAACGATAGTTCCGTGGTGCCACCTTGTGAATGATATAGACTTGTGTCGCAGCCCAAAATCACCAAAAAAAAATCCATAAAACCCCCTATTTTGGCGTTTAAGGTCATTCAAGGTCATTGAATTCAGCGCCAATCGAGAGCCAGTGTATGACTTCCTATTAGTGATTAATGGTAAGCTAGGCCCTATCTCGCACCGTTACTGAGATACAGCAACTTATTGGCCAAAAAATGCAAATTTTACCTACCCCCTCTCATTTAGTGCCCTCGTTCGAGATGACCCCCTTCAAATTTATAAAAAAGCTGTACGGTTCCTGAAACTAGAATCTTCCAGGCAGCCAACGGTGAAGATTTGGTGATTCTAGCTTGCACCGTTTTTGACTGATCCACCTGTGTGACAGACGGACGAATGGACAGACATATGGACAGACAGATGAAGAGAATTGCGATGGCTAAGATGCGCTACAGCAGTACCTGCTGTCGCGCATAAAAATTAGTAAAGAACTGATAAAGTTATGAATGTATGAAAGCTAAAAGGCTTGTTCTGAAGGAAGCAGTCAGTATGAGCCATCTGTAACGTGAAGCTCACCAATTGGAGGCAGTACAGTAGCAACAGTAGGAGATGGAACAGCATCGCAGTCAACCACAGTCGGTGGTTCAACGTTTCTGATAAACTCCTGTGTGTGAACTTGCTCCTGACTGCAGCATACTGCCACCTGCGTAACAGTCATCATTATCATCATCATCAGCAGCAGCAGCAGCAGCAAATCAGTATTACCAACACTAGCTGCAGCTGATGCTGTTTTCTTTTGCTAAGCCTGTCAATTTTTCCACGGCAGAACTACTACTTACACACAAAGCAAAAAAACTTGTTGCTACACTCAATATTTTGTTCTTTGTTTTGACAGAAATCCACATACATGTCCATCTGACCATATCTATCTCAGTCTGAGTTTCAGCAAGCTTTCTTTATTGCTAGTTTTTAGTCAAGCTTGAATGAAAGCAAAATACTGGATTATTGGGCATAGGCTTTAGGCATCAGCTTCCCATCACAAGCTACTGGGTACCTATGGGCAAAGTTTCAATGTCAAATCTGTTGTAATTCTTAAGACATCATCTGATGTTTATGACACACTAATATTTATGTAGGTTACCTGTAAACACCCAGTTAGCCAACCAGATCATTTTAACACTAAAAAGCCGCAACTGCACTCATGCACGAATGACATCATTTAATGAATCAATTACGCTGAGCTGATAACTTAGACTTCATTAGTTTGCCAGTATTCTATCATGAAATAATACAAAATTCACAAATGTAAAAATTCTGAACAAGAAAAGTTCAAAATATTTACACCATATATCACGTCATAATAGCTACCTTAAATATTTTCTGCATAAGAGAGTCAGAGCAGAGATGGTTTGCAAAGTTGTTGACAATGGTCAGCGACCGGTTGAGTAACTTCCGTCGTGTGAAGTTATTTCCGTACGTTCCCTCACCCTCCCAGCTGATCTGGACGTTTGCGACAATCGTGTGGAGCTTGCGCAGTTTGCTGAAGACATCATGCAGCAGCAACTTGGCATCCATCTGAAGGTATTCCGCACGCACGCAGCAAACGTCTGCCTCACGGTTGATGATGGCATTCGAGAAGTTGCGAAAAGCTGATTCAATCTCATCTTCCACGGACTGAGTGAGTCGAGCACTTGTCTTACGCACTGTGCTTCCAATGTCACGCTGGGCTTTCTTCAACATCTGACCATACACGCAGACAAACCACACATACACACACAATAACAGGAAAAAGTATTGAGATTCACCAAAAATATGATAGCAGATACCAAAATAAACCAAACCAAAAATGCTATCAACTTAACATTAAATTAGCTATAGATTAGACACAGACAGCTATAATAAATTAGTATAACTTATTAAATCACCGTTTAAACCTATGAGTCTATTCAAAGCCACAGTCTATAGTTTACTGTTAAATTTCAATGCAACATTCCATAACAATCAAATACTAAAACCAACTCTTGCTCTCAGTACTTTGCTATTTGTAATATTATTACAATGAATGTAAATTTCACCAAGACATTAGAAACCATCATATTTTCATACTTATTGCACCACATAATAAGGTACCGTAATACAGATATTCAAATCTACACATCATCCCAGGATACTTATGGACTCACTACTGGTGCTCATAATCTGCTACAGAGCCTAAATCACAAGCAGCTAAGCTGACACCTGAATTGCCAGAGCTGGACTGGATATACGCAGTCCCAATTCATACGGAGACAACAAGCTGCGCGTATCCATTACGTACTGCAGGAACTTCTCCAGTTCAATCTTGGTCGTCCACAGATTGTTTGCTGACAGATAGTTCCGCAGATATTCAATCACGTCGGCAGTCGTGATCTCACAGATGTCAGCGTCGAGAGGCACTTTGAAGAACTGATAAACCAGCGGAAGTTTGACAAGTGGGCCGAGCTTCAGGGTCTCAAAGTCAGCTTGGTTCTGAGCGAATTCTTGCAGACATTCATCCAGCTCATGCAGTGTGCAGATTGCACGAACCTGACAACCAACAGATTCATCATCATAGCATACTGCACATTACTTGACACACACACTGAGTGATCACACAACCAACAGCTACTCTCCCAGACTTAAATCCAGACCTAATTAACTGACAGTTTACTGAGCATGGTCCGAAGAATGTGTGTTATTTAGGTGATGCTGAACTTCACGATGACAAAGTAAACACAGTTATACTTTTGAACCAGTGTTCAAGCAGCTCCTGATGACATTTTTTATTCCGATTCAGAACTTGGCACATTGTTAAATGTTAAATTGTGCCTTACAACTTATCTTACTTGCTTACTCAAATGAGACTTAACAGGTCATTTTGGAGAAACGTAGTTGCAACAAAGACAAACAACTAATGACTAAGAGAATACACAAATCACACAGTCTATAGTAAGTATCTGCAATTCTGCACGCACAATCATAACTACAGAGCCCGAGACTAAAGGAAACATACCTTGACAAAGTTCTGAATGTAGGCATTCACTTTGCACTCGAGACGTTTGTGCTCATTCACGCAGGGCAGAGCATCAATCTGCGGCAAATTCAACTCATCCAGTGACGACACTCCGAAGTCCTGGCACAGCAAGCGGGATATTTTCTCCAGCGAAACATAATCTTTAGCGACTGACAGTCGATCGATGCAGTCCTCCGCGGCACTGTTGAGCTGCTCGCGTGATGGCCTACAACCTCGTATAGGTATTGGCACACCTGGATTTCGTACAGGTAATGATGACACACCTTGAACTGTCATCATTGTCCCAGGTGCACGTGGACTAGCATGTCGACCACCTGGTGCTGGACTCTGGTTTGGTGCACCGTCTGAACTCCGAGATCCGGACGAATCTCTTGACCTGGGAGTAGAATAACCCTGGCCAACTGCTGGTGAGCCCACTGTTGGAGTGCTCCTGAGAAACTGTGTAAATGGTACAGCAAATCGCTGAGGTGGCGTTCCAAAGAGTGATGAGGGAGAAGCATTTGACAATGCAGCAGCAGCAGCTGGTCGTGTGACACCTCCTCCAATCTGTCTAAGGTAAGAGCCAGGACCAGTAGGTGCAACACTACCAGTTTTGGCATCAGAGCCGGTATCTGCATCACTCTGACCATAAAATCTGTCATAGAATGATCCGCTGCTACTGCTGGCATACTCTTTCATTCCGGCCTGGGTCGTGGTAAACTGTCCAGGCCGAGTATTCCCTGTTTCGACTGACATCATAAACGGTACTTCTCGTTTGTTTGATTTTCCACCATCTGCACCTCTGGACATCAAAGGCTGTTGTCGGTCGGAATGGTCAGAAGACTTGAGGTGAATGACAGTCGCACCTCCAGATCCAACTTTCCTAAAGACATCATTGCAGAGCTCGAGTATCTCGGATCTCTTCCTTACTTTGAAGAGCTTCAGAGCAGGCAGAGTGTGATATTTACGCTCATATAATCCCCAGAATGAATTTATATTAATTCCTTCCGGATGATGTTCTTCCAGCAAGCACCTGACTTGCGTCTTCAGCTCCCTCAACTTTTGTTCCATGTTAATCCGATGGAGCTGAAATCAACCAAAACACAGCACATTATTCGGGCAATTCAGCACCACTGACTAGAATCCCGATTGACCATTATTTAAACAGACTGTACTGCAACAACACAAACTGCATAAACACTGTACAGAGCACAGTTGTTGACCTGTTAAATACACATTCTGGAGAAAATTAGTCAACCAGTCTGGGCAACATCAATGCATTTCTATAGAATATAGTTTTGTTCTACCACCTGCAAATAGAACAAGTTAATGTTATAACCCACTGGTAACTAGAACTTTTGTTCCCACGTACTTTTGCTCCCAGAAGCGAAAGTTCCATACATGGAACTTTTGCTCCCTGGTATTTTCGTTCCCTGGAACTTTCATTCCCTGGAACTTTCGCTCCCCTGAGCAAAAATGAAATGGAACTTTCACTCCTCACTCAAGACTTAACATTATAGGCCTACACATGTAATAGAAGCAGCTGAAATCAAAGAAGGCCAGCATGTGCTGTAAATGCTCAACGTCCAAAAAAAGAAAGCCCAGTGGTCGCTAGGGAAGACGCGCTACAACTAACGTATAAATGTTTTCCGAAAGACTAAAAATAGATTTAGGGTTTAGGGACGAGACTAGAGTTTAAAATAATGGTAAAAACTTGACAAAAAATATAATTTAAAGAAAAATTTATAAAGAAATATAATTTGAGAAAACATTTAGAAAACTTAATAAATTTATAAAATAATTAATATAATAATTTGCTAGAACCTGCCATCTTTCACTACAATGAAGCTGTACAAAGACACGAACAAGCCATAATGCTTTAATACCATTAGTTTATCAACGAAATAATCATAATTCATGTTCGGGAGTGAAACCACGTTACTTTGACTACATTACTTTGACTGCAAAAGTTCCTGTAAGCGAAAGTTCCAGGAGCAATTCGTTCCTGAGAGCGAAAATATGTGGGAACAAAAGTTCCATAAGCATGGTGATACATTCACATTGGCAACCTGATAATTGTTGTCAAAAATTGATATGCTCAGATCACCGATCTGAGAATGCAGCATATATTGATAAATTCAGATTGTGACATGCAACTGTGTGCTCCATGGGGACAACACTTACCGTACTTCACAACATGTCAACTTGGCATTTTAATAGACCTATATGCCCATGTGTCATTGTTGAAGTTGTGCTTGGATGTACATGCACAGATTTTTTTTGTCTTCCATTAGTTTATAAATAGCGTAATATTTCATACTAGGTTACATACCAAGTGCAACTGCACCTGCACTGAAGATCTCAGAGCTGATGAGGCCTTCAGGTTTGGTGGGGCCACGAGTAAAAAGCAGATTGCGGATGTGCGGATCTGCAGATGTTGCAACAGCTAACACTGTAATTAAGCTGCAATTTATTCGTTTAAACATTTCATAACCCTATTCCTAACCATGACCCTAACCTTATCCCTAACCCTAACCCTAATCTTAACACTATCAATAATCATAGCCCTAACTATGTTGCGACATCTGCAGATCCGCACATCTGCCAGTCCGCTTTTTACCATCGTCCGTTTGGTGGACCACTAGGTTCATAATAAAACCCATCCTTGATTGACGAATCTTTTCCGAAAAGCTCATAAATGAAATGACTGAATTTCCTTGATCACCTCAAAAGTAAAACTTACAAAAACTCAAAAAAGAAAACTGTAATGTTGGAGGCTAACTTCTACTTCTTTTTCACTACACACTATTTCTGACTAGAACCATTCTTTTTATCTTTTTATTTTTTTCTGCAAGCAAAATGTGTCCAAGTCAGATTCGAACAGTTGCACAACCGAAAAAGTGCTAAAATAAAAAACAGCCACATATAATTATAATTCAACACATGCTTTGTGGAGTGCCAAAACTATACATATAAAACTAACGCAGTGGCTAAAGGTCCGTCTAGACGGACTCGGAAATTTTTTTTCAAGGTCCGTCCAAGACGGAACTCCAATTTTATTTTACAGAGTTCCGTCAACGCCAGGGCGTCTGTGCGGCAGTGTGCGCACTGACGCACAGACGCTCTGGCGGACGGCAGCCAACTATAGCGACCTCAGCACCAGACGGCACATCACGGGCTCGCCAGTACGCAAAGTACCAAAAGGTCAACGGCTTCATCTTGATTACATCATCAACGTTACACACCTAGTTTGGGTGTTTACATGCCATCCCAAAATTTTCACAAATAAGCTAGCCGTAACCTCAACTTTACTCTAACGCTACTACTAACCCTAAACACTAACCCTAACTCTAACTTTATCTCTAGCCATTGTCATAATATTAATAATAAATCCTATTCCTTTACCCAAAACACTAGTGCCCTCTTGCGAATTTTTTTGTATGATTTACATTTGCATTTCATACGCAATCACTAATATCGACGACGAAAACCTGTTTTAGACGATGAAAGCATGCTGAATAAGCGATAAAATAACACAATAATAATTT
>Ga0056128_1010330_pt1 | contig 11641 bp, 3 predicted proteins | sample WorMetLIZISLAND2_FD_71113 | JGI IMG/M metagenome (GOLD analysis project Ga0056128, IMG submission 71113) | Marine gutless worms symbiont microbial communities from Max Planck institute for Marine Microbiology, Germany - Olavius geniculatus... ... | reverse complement strand
ATTTCTCGCAAAGTAACACATGCTATCAAGTGCTGATTCTCTAACGATTATTTTTGTCAAAATCTATTGCTATTGAACCAGGACTGTTGGAGTTATTGCAAAAGATAGCAGGGGTCCGGTCTTTTTGAGACACTGTGTAGTTACTACCGACAGCCTATAAAAAAATCGCCAGCGCCATATCCGGTGGCACAATCGCCGACCCCTACGACTTACCGTTTAGCCACAATACATCCGTGACAAGAAGACGGCCAGACGGACAGACGACGAATGACAGACGACAATCGTGCCATAAGCTCGACCGTTAGGCTTACGTAGGAAGTACGGTCGGCTAAAAACGAAGATTCGCTGAATGTTTTAGTAGGCCTACCAGCAAGAATTAAAGTAAAAATATAATATTATTAGCTGCAATTTCGTTTTAACAAAACCTTGGAAGCAAGCAAATACTGCACCAAGATTTTGAGTATGCGCTAAAAATTTTACAAACGGACGTATTCTTAGGGACGGGGGACAACTGAAAACACAGAAATTATTTTACGCTTATACATTGGATCTGAACTCAAATGCGGTTCGATAAAAAATCGCCCATACATGTACATTAGCCATACCACATTAGGTGCTACGGCTGCATATGACTAGTATCTAGGCGTGTCTGCTTCGAGAAGAATTGTCTTCTTCGTACTGTGGCTTTTCGTATAGGCCTAATTATGACGCGGCGTTGTCGACGGACGAACGTTAGATGATGAATTGCACCGGTAAGGAGTATAGACAAGGTCTTGTAGCCAACATCCATTTTACTATCAGTGATGCTGCGACTAGCAGCCTGCAGCATCAGCGGCACAGCGCACTTGTTGTTGGCTAAGAATGATCGATTAACTTCATCTGGACCATCCACCCAGCACGTTGTCATCGATGTCACCCCCACCCCCCGTATTCTCTCAAAGTTTCAGTGGCATATCTAGGCTTCAGCCAAGGGGGGCAAAATATCCCCCTTGCCGCTCCCCCTCTTCCCTCCATTCCATTTCCCCTCCCATTCCCCCTTTCCCTTTCATACCCTTTCCCCTTTTCCTTTTCCCTTCCGTCTTCCGTTAGGAGTAGGACCCTTTAAATTCAGCTAGGGGGCCTGAGGGAGCGATGTGAGCTCCTCCAGCAGGGTCAGGGACGGAGCCCCAGACGAAATCAAATTTGGTGCATTTTAGCCTTAAAATATAACATCTGGCGGCAATAATTTTAATAATTTTTCTGACACACAAACTTTTTAATTAGCAGTTCGGCAGAGCATATAAAGTGTTTACTTATGCATAGAGGCTCAAGGGAAGAGGACGGCCGCACGTTTGCCCCCCCCCCTCCCCTTGGATCCGCCACTGCAGAGTCTCCTATAGCAAACCACAACGTTTAAACGGCAGACGTGTTTTGAGGCGCGTACGGAACGACGTAACTGAACTAAACTGAACTGACACGGTTTAGTTTGTGACGAACTGGCCAATGAAATGGGTAAGCAGGCTGAGCCCATTGATCATTGGTTGACGAGTACGTGCCACGTAGTCACGTAGCCACCGACGCCGTTAGACAGTGCCTATTCTAATGCATTACTAAGCCATGTCAGTTCAGTTTAGTTATCTCGCTCAGTACGCGCTTTTATAAGCTATGGGCGCTATACTCCCTGTTATCTGACAAGCAGTACAGAAACTACAGATCACGGTTAGGGTTTGGGGTGAGGTTTGTTCGTGATCTGATTAATGTAGTGACGTAGGGCTTAATTTCAGTAATTTGTGGCAAGAAGAACTGGCAGTAGGCCCTACTGCCAGTCGATACGGTAAATGGGAAGGGCGCATTTCCCTCTTCATGGTCTTTAAGCGTCGTAAACTGCCTCCAAAACGGGCTCTGGGTCGTACCGGGCCGAAAACGAGTTTTTTGGTGCATTCTGAGGCCGAGAAACGCGTCTTGGTGCGTTGCAGTTTACTTCATAGCCGCCTGCGGAATCAGTGTCGGTGCAGCATACCGGACGGACGTACCCTCACAAGTTAAGCCCTGTACCCACCGCAGCATAGCCTAGTAGTAAAAGTAGCAAAATTAATGCTACCAGCAAAGTACCCGCCCTATGGGCGGGTTACTTTGATAGTGAAATGAATGCACACAAGAGTTTGGAAGGGGTTGTAAGCGGTACGTGGTACGCGGTCGTAATAACGTGAAGAATGCGCCATTGATCCAATTGCCATCGTGAGCCCACGTCGCAGAGACTATGAAATTCATGGCCGGCCTTAAGGCCTTAGGCTGGGACCTTTATGTGGCCGTCATTCACCAGATGTCGCCACGAAGCTGAGCACTACCGACGAACTTGACAGAATCAGCGGGAAAGTGGACCCGGCAACTCAACCCCAGCCCCCTCAAGCTGCCCGTGGGGGCAGGTGGGAGGCAAGGTGGGGGCACGTACATGTACCTAAGGCCCAAGGACTCAAACGCTGCGGTCGGGGTTCGCGACCGTGCAACAGGGAAGGCGCTAGAAGGGGCTGACAGACAGACAGACAGACAAACAGACTTTCTGCGCATTATAGTAAGATACTGGTGTTTGCCTGTAGGGACCCAGCGGACCTTAGGCTTATGTTAACATTGTTTTTTCTGTTAGCGATTAGTCTATCACTTCTTAATATTTTATTTCTCTTCGACTTCTTTTTCAATAGCCTGATGCATAAGTCTTTTATAGAGTGGATCAATGTCGTTTGCTTGCATGCTTTTTAGAATATTTGAAATAGCCTACTGTAAAAATTCTACAAATTCTCAAGTTGCCTGTTTTGGTTAGGCTTACTTTGAAATTGCAAAAGATAAAAAAGAACTTGGCTATTTCAGGCCCATCTAATTTAGTTCTAAAACCAGAAATAAACGGAAATGAACCAAAAAAAGAGTCCCGTCCTTTGCTACAGATCCCGCACGCATTTAATCCGGACCAGAATTTGTTAATAATTACGGTTTATTAAGTTTTAGATTAAACACTCATTCAGTGAAAAAGATAGCCTACGTTCATTCTCGGTTAATAGAAGCGTAGGCCTATCTGTCAACTCATGGACGTCGCCGACGCCGTCAATTTATGCAAATAACGACATCGAGTTTGGTCGCAGGCATCTCGGTGTCGGCCAATCGACTGGATGGAACACGGACAGCGTAAATTGACTTACTTACTTACTGGTACTGTCGGTATGCCATCGTGCAGCAAATCTCGTTACCATCAAAGCAAACTGGCAACATTGGTCGTTTGTATATTCGGTATTCTAGCTACATTCGACAATTATTGTGACAGTATAGTAGCAGTGGCCTATTTAATATGCATTGGATAATCTCTACTAATAATATTTGTTAACCGTTAGTAAGTAATTACAGTGTGTACAATCATGTACGTATAAAAATGTAGTTTTATCAGCTGGAAATTAATTAACTGTTTATTTCCCGTTACTGCAATTGCCCCGGGAAACGTTCACACCAATCGCGTCTTTGTTTTTTTTTAGTAATGAGCTCTTTCCGGAAAGACAGACCGACAGACAGACGAGCAAGATGCATAATGCGGCCTAAGGGTGACAGCCGCCTAACAACGTTAGCTGCGGCTGCATTGAGCAGTCGTTATAGGCTTTCTGTGCTGCATTATTTCGACAGCAGCGAGCTTTCTGTGTGACGGTCCGCATCCGGCGTCTTGACAGAGGAAATCATAACTACTGGTGATGGGCAGAAATCCAATTTAGCTGCAGCGGTAGGTGGTAGCTAGAGGCTGTATGGCGGCGTAACGTCGACAGAATGGATGCGGCGCACGGCGCGCTTTTATCAACATTGTAACGACGAACGCGACGACGACGACTGCGACAACTAAAACAAATACAAAGACGACAGCGACAAGGACAACAAATTACTACTACTACTACAACGACGACAACGACAACGTCTGCTGTCAATGACTCTACCCCAACCCAATGTTTAGCCCCAGAACGAAAACAAAAATAACACCAAAAAACGAAAAATTACCGTACTTGAAAAAACCTTAAGTGTTTTAGGCTAAACTTGAATACCGTTAGGCCCTATATAAAACGTGAGTCGGGTTGACCGTACTTAGTCAATCAACCAATGTGTAAATTTGTACATTTGTTAAGTCCCCTTTAGACAGAGTGCTCAAAGGCCCTTGCTACGAGTAGGCACGACAAAAAGCTACAAACTCATAAGGCATAATTTCAAGCATTGTCTACTAATGTCACTGTTTTTACGCGCAAAAGCATCTACTGCTTTCAGTGCGTCTTAGCCATCGCAATTCGGTCTGTCCGTCTGTCCGTCACACGGGTAGATCAGCCAAAAACGGTGCAAGATAGGATCACCAAATCTTCACCGTCGGCTGTCTGAAAGACTCTAGTTTCAGAAACCGTGAAGCTTTACAGCGCTCCCCCAGACCCTGTAGCTGGATTCAAGGGGTCCTACTTCTAAAGGGAGGGAGAGGAGAAAGGGGAAGGGACAAAGACAGAAGCGAAGGAAGGGAAGGGGAATGAGAGCGAAGGGGGACGGTAAATGGGAAAACCGGAAAAAGAGGAAGAGAAAGGGGGAGAAAAAAGGAAGAGCATCCGAGTTGGGGAAGGTTGCCTCCTGGTGCTGAGGGGGGATTGACGCCTCTAATTCCACCAGACCAAAAGACGAACAAACAAATGAATGTACGGACGGACACATAACAGACATTATGATGGCATTACCCGCACTGTTGCTATTGCATGGCGCGGTTAAAAGGCGGTCACTGACGCCACTCAGAAAATAATCCGATTATAATGTCAGTAAAGGCGACCACAGAGCGACGTAACTGAACTGAACTAAACTGGCATAGTTTAGTTTTTGACGAACTGACCAATGGGCATTAAAGTAGGCACCGTCTAACGGCGTTGATAGCCTACGTGACTACGCTCACGTCTGCGTCAACCAATGACCGATAAGCTCCCCCCTGCTAGCCCATTGCTCAGTTCATCAAAAATTAAACCTTGTCAGTTCAGTTCTGTTCAGTTACGTCGCTCTCTATGCGCGTTAAGCGTTGGCGATTCGCAGCGCCACCTAGCGGTGCTAGATCGAGTGAGTGACTGGCGGTTGGCCGCGGTGTGTGGTCACTGCTATATGCTGCAGACAGAAGGACCACCGACGTTGAACAGCTGCCAATCAAATATCCATTATGACGTCTTCATGACGTCAGTCTGCTTTGTCAAGCTTTTAGTTGTGTCGCCGGTGGGCAAAGAAAGCTTTGCATTAACTGCTGCTACTGTTGCTGGTGCTGCTACAGTACTGTCATATCACTCCTGGTTCATCTGCCTTCTTCCGTCGTTCTCTGTCGCCTCGTCGCATGATCGATCAGTCACTATAATTATGCGCGTTGTCAGGCTATTGTGTTTTAACAGGGCCGGTGTTACCGGGTTAAGAACATTTGGAGGCCCTGATGGGCAGCAGCTACAACAGTCAGTATTGGAGACCCTCTATACGGTTCTTTGAGATGTTGAGAATAAGAAGACGACAGCACGACACTTACCAAACAAAAAAAAACGATTTTACAAGAGCATCTCAATAATGTTAGAGAAACGAAGATACTACCATTCTTAATCAGTTCTGTGCGAAAAAGAATAATTTCGGACTTGGTCGGTAATATTTTTTTAATAAAGCAAAAAATATAGTACAGTACTTAAATCTTTACGTTGAATCGAACATGGCATTTTTGTTAAATTTAAACACCTTTAATACGACAGAAATTATCTTAAGTTTTTCATAAAATATCTGGACGACTCCCACATATGAATGGAAACCCCTATCCGAGCAACTGCACACTGCAATGCCCGTTCTGTATCACTACGATGGTGATGCTATTAATATTGATTTTTAAAAACTTTTTGGTCTTTTTCTACACAGTAACTAAATTAATTTTTGACCAAAAAATTAAAACTAATATGGTGTACGACCTATTCTTTCTGAGTCTTTATAGGCCTAGTCTTTCACTGAATGAGATTGCGACCACGACCGTATCGCGATGCAATAACGTCGTGGTGGTAAAGGGGGAGGGGCACTTGCTCTCCACGTAAATTTTAGGCTGTCGGCAAAATTTTTCATGAAAAAAATTTTCGTCGAAAAATACAAACTTTGGGGCTAAAATACTCTATTTAAAAAAATTATGGACAAAATTGAAATTTTGAGCAACGATTGTTCTTTCTGGGGAATATGCAGCTGACTGTCGAAAAACGGCAACTTTCTGCTCCTGATCAGGCCCTTAGACTTTTTACGCGCTAAAGCAGCTACTGCTTTCAGTGCGTCTTAGCCATCGCAATTCTGTCCGTCCGTCCGTTTGTCCGTCCGTCACACGGGTGGATCAGTCAAAAACGGTGCAAGCTAGGATCACCAAGTCTTCACCATCGGCTGCCTGGAAGACTCTAGTTTCAGGAACCGTAAAGCTTTTCTATAAGTTCGAAGAGTGTCACCCCGAACGAGGGCGCTAAATGAGAGGGGTGGAAAAAATTTGCGATTTTTAACCAATAAGTCGCTGTATCTCAACAACGGTGCTAGATAGGGTCTAGGTTACTATCACTAATAGGAAGTCGTACACTGGCTCTCGATTGCCACCAAATTTAATGACCTTGGATGACACTGAACGCTAAAATAGAGGTTTATGAATTTTTTGGCGATTTCGGGCTGCGAGACATATTTCGAGAGCGAATTGCGCCGAAATAAATTGAGATAGACGTAGACAAGCTGCGTAGAAAATTTCCAGCACTGAACGTAGATTTCAACAGTCCAAGTCTCGATTTTCTAGGTTTAAGGAAATCTGCGCACGAGAGCATCAAAGAGCGGTACCCCCGTAAAAATCGCGACGAAATGGTTGGAGATAGACTGACAGTTTGCGAACAGGAACTGCCATAGGCTTTCACGCGTCTCGTGAGCATTAGCTCAAATTTCTTGTTGTAACCCACGACGCCGCTACGTGGGAACATCGCAGTCAACCACCGGTGCGTCTATGACGTCCGCGAGTCCCGCATTATGTGTAATACCCCTTTTACACGATCGAGCAAACATCGAGCTGCATGGCTCGTCCAGCTAACATATAGCCAGCTCGTCGAACCAGTTTGATCGTGTAAACGAGGTATAATGCAAGATTATGCTTCCTGCGGATTAGTTCGCTGCTTCAGTTAATCCGGATAATCCTGACGGATCACTGTGAGCTCCGACAACTTAACTGTCAGATCGATAATGGCATAATCTCATACACGAAATCTGTGTCACACACTTAACCTGCATTTACTTCAAAATGCACCGAATTGTCTTTGGCATTTGGACGAACCAGCTGAAAAAAATTTACGAAACCCTTGTAGACTCTTCGTGCCTTTATCTCACAGCTTCAACTTCCACAGCAGCGTCTCTGTTTCTACGATATACCATTTCTGACACTATCGTCTCCCTTTGCCGTTTTCCCTTTATGCGCTTCTCTATTCGCCAACCCTCGTTTCTTATTTTTCTACCGTCTTTCCACGTTCCTGCTCTCTTTCTTATCTCCTTTCTCCTCTCCCGTTGTCAAGTTTACCCCATTTAAGCCGGTCCTCAGTGGCGGTTCTAGCCCTCAATATCTGGCGGCACGGTCCCAGGGCGAGCGCGGTAGTGCGAACCTATAACGGGGTCTAGGGGGTGGAGCCCACAGCGAAGACCAAAGGTAGAGTCCCTAGTGGGAGTCAAAGGGACAAAGCCCCCTGAAGCTAAAGCACTTTTGGTTTTTGAGCATTCAATGGAAACTGCAAATTTGCCCACTTTTTTATAATCTGGTAACGGAAAGAAATGATATATTTGTTATCTTTGCAAAAAAATCATGGGTGGCCACGAAATCGAGGAAAGGGGCTGGAGCAAAACTAGGGGGTTGTGCCCCCCGGCCCGGGCCTAAAACCGCCACTGCTGGTCCTCCTTTACTTCGATCTTTGATGTAATTGCCTACATCTCGCGTTAGCTTATGGCGCACATGCGACAGAACTGAACTGAACTGAAATAGATACGTCGGTGTACGGAGCAGTTCGGTGCACTTCTTTCACTCTGTACACGCATTTACACGCCGTATTTATTATAAGTCGCTGCTGTAGTTCTGCTGATGCGGTAAGCTTACTTAACTCACGGTTACAGCGATGGGCGATGACAGAGCCTGGTATCAGTAAGCTTACTGTACTGTTTACGATACACGGCGACAGTATAGGCCCTGCAGCAGCAGTAGCAGCAGTGGCAATATAAAGCAGCAGTCCATTCCAGACTGTCGTGACGAAGGCAGCACACTCGTGAGCAAACGCGTGGTCAACGGAGTCGTGAGTTTAAAACAGTACACAGGCGCGGGGCAGAAAAAAATTTAGACCTACATTTTTCCCACAGACATCTGCAGATTTCTGACGGAGGACATTATGGGTGTTCAATATTTCAGTTCTATCTTAAATTCCCCCAAAATGAAGGATTTGCAGCCCCTTAATTCGTAGCTTTAAAATAAAATTTTCCGACAAAAAAATTCTCGACAGGCTAAAATGCAAAAAAACAACTATACCATCAAATCAAAGGTGGCCTTTTACACGGATTTCAGTAGAACAGCAAAGGGCTTGTCGACTCCTTGGGGTCGTAAACAGTGTCCTCCTCTCCGTCCCCCTATACTCGTACTCGTAAGTGGAGTGTGCAAATGCATTATGGCTACGTGGAGCGACGACGGTGCATGCAGAGAGCACGGCAAACGAACGATAGACGACCGCGATGCCGCTGCTGCTGATGTTGCTGATGCTGGTTAATAGCGCGAAACGCGGCATCAAATATTAACGCCTGCTGATGGACGACACGACACGGTTGTAGCCTCAATAAGGTTAGAGAAACGAGGCTATTCCTCCAAAAATGTCCAGTTTTGTCCGAAAAAGAATTTTCGGACTCAGTCGGTAGTAAAAGTGTCCTGAAAACAGAGCGGATAGTATATAGTATAGTAGTCAATTTTTCCGCTTGAATCAACACGACACGGTTGTATCTTATAGTGCTACTGTGGCGCCGGGTGCGGCTAACCGGAGTACTAAAGCAATTAACGTCCAACCACTGCACGCTGTAACAGCGTGACCACTAAAACACCACGCACAAGATGCTCAGCCTAGCTGATGCAGGCAGCAGAGAAAATGGCGACTTGCTTTACAAGCCTAGTAGTTTTCATCGGACAACGCAAGGTCCTTGCGTAATTTTTGGACGCTACTGACGACGGCGACGCTGGAGTATACGCAGCAAACGCTGATGCAGCGGCCATGCAGCACGCAGGGATAGAAGCGGTGTTTATTCCTGCATTGCGTGAGTTGAGATGCACTCGATTGAAACTAGGCTTCGCTTTACTTTCGCACGCAATAGGCTATGACTCTCTCGAGGGAATATTCATAGACTAGCCTTTACTATGGAACTGGCTGACTGTGCAATATTCGTTGTATGGACCTAGCTTTTGTTGCACTTTTTCTTTGTCAATAATATTGTCATGTGACTAATAACAGTGTAAGTTTAATGACACGTACACAACGCAAATGACTAACGCAACGAAGGCAACTAACATAGCTGACGCTACGACAGCTCCCATCCTTGTGTTTTAGCCGTTGCGTCAGCTGCGTTCTCTGCGTTTGTTGCGTACTTTCCTGCGTAGGACGTTGCGTGCGTTGCGATAGATGGAATAATCCACAATTTAGTGTAGTGGATAGTGTTGACAAACCTCGACACGTCGCTGCAAACGACTGGAGCCGGGCGCCGGTTGAGAGAGAAACAGCGAGTCGGCGCCGTGAAGTTCGCAGGTCCTTCCTAGAGTCGCCGCGCGCTGTGACTTAGTTACTATGACGACAGAGACGATGAAATCAGTCACTCCACGCCGACTGACCTATTGACTTCTGCTACGCGACCGGCAGCTGCAGCGAGCAAATAAGACAGCGACACGCTGTTGAGCAGTCTAAAGCCCAAAGTCCATTATGCTATCTGGTCCGAGACCTGCTCAAAACCTGCTGGAGACCTGCTCGCTAGCAAGTCTCAGACATGCGTGCGTGCGTGATAGTGTCGTGATAGTGTCGCTTCGTCCAAAGTCCACCATGCTAGCAAGTCAAAAGACTTGTTCGCATCCATGAACTCCATTGACCTGATTTGACCAGTGTGACCTGACCTGTATTAGTTGTGTACGTAAACATGGCTGACTTTGGTCAAGACACTGTTATTGTTTGCTGTAGTCTAGTCTAGCAGCTGGTTTTGGAGCTGCTACCATTTTAAATGAACGTAAAAAAACAAAAGCTCTCAACATGGGTTAACCCATACATCAGAGAGCAAGAATCTTTTGCAGCGTATTGCGTACAATGCGCTTTTATCGGAGTTGACCACATTCCGTATACTGCGTTAATTAAATTTTTATTCTTGACAGTAATATTTACCTATCGAATTTTGTTCCATCATCATGTAATATACTAATATTACTACTAAAAACGATTTATAGCACGCAAAAAATGACGTAATTGACGACTTTCACACAGTGTCATAACACTACACGGTGTTTCATAAAAAGGACTCCTATTTCTTTTTTTATAATTCACTCAAATGATGAGCAATTTGCATGAAATTTTTACCAGTTGTAACTGAATATATACTAATTCAAAATGTTTTAACAAAACATGGCAGTTAATTAAATATTCTTTGCTAGTCGTGCTGTAAGGCTGACACTATAATGTGTCGCGGGTACAAACAGGCTAGTCCCAATTGGTGCTGCCAGTTGCTACCCTGTTTCAATGGTAAAAAATCTGGTTCGTTAATGTCAAATATTTGAAGTTTTACAGTTGAGCCACAAAAACGTGCAAAGCGATCGAATTTACGTGTCTATGAGGATAGTTGGTCTTTCACATGTTCGAGCAAGACAGTGCACTATCACACCGAGCTTGCAAAATGAGTTTTCGGATCACAAGACGCCTGATTTCATGTTTCCATGTTGTTCATTGCTGACACTATAATCATTTTCCATTAACAAACCAGATTAAGTTCACCATCGAAGCAGGGTAGCTATTGACAGCACCAGTTGAGACTAGCAAGTTTGTATTATGTGACACATTATGACGTCAGCGTTACATCACGACTGGCAAAGAATATTTAATCAACTGCCATATTTTGTTCAAATATTTCAAATTTCTATTTCTTCAGCTACAACTGCTAAAAATTTTATGTAAATTGCTCATAATTTGAGTAAATTATGAAAAAAACAAAAGGGGTCCTTTTTATGAAACACCGTGTATATAAATAAATTACTGTATCAAAAAAGTGTCGAACAGGTTCATACGTCTGTCGTTTTTCAAAGTCCATCTGGCTAGCACGTCAAAACACAGCCAACTTGTCGCGGAGTTGTCGCGAACCTGCTAGCACTATCTAGGGATGTTGGTTATATGCGAATATGCGATCGCATATGCGATCGCATATTTTGGCAAAAAGTGCAAATCGCATATTTTTCCGCATATAATGGCATTTTCAAAATCGCATGTGCGGAAAATACGCCGCATATGCTAAAATTCGCATATATAGCGCAGATTTCCGCATATGCGATCGCATTTTTCAGCATTTTGTCCGACGTTTGGCCACGTTGTTTGATTAAGCGATAGAT
>Ga0056128_1010325_pt1 | contig 11643 bp, 3 predicted proteins | sample WorMetLIZISLAND2_FD_71113 | JGI IMG/M metagenome (GOLD analysis project Ga0056128, IMG submission 71113) | Marine gutless worms symbiont microbial communities from Max Planck institute for Marine Microbiology, Germany - Olavius geniculatus... ... | reverse complement strand
ATCTCAGCATTTGTTTCACTGTCATCATGACAATAATGACAGTCAGAACTGACTACACATCATACAATGTTCACAATACAAGTAGCATTTGTCGAGTACTATGAACAGACCTCTACTCAGAAATGAGTGAGTGAGTACGGTTTAACGTCCCGCCCGTCACAATATTTTGGTGACAACCTTTCCAGGCAGAATGTACACACGCACACAGTAATGAAACAGTAAGTTTAACCTTTACAGAAACACAAAAAACGAGTTAAACCTAGAATTGTAAGAACTCCATTATACGCGTGCATATGTAATAAACAATAGTGGTAGTTGTAATAATCTGCCCTGTTATCCTCCAAACAGTCATTAATTTCAGAATACTATCTATTGAAGGACACGGGGGTCTACTCAGAAATCATGAAGTTATTGAAATTACTGACAACTATAATATGTCACCTCAGAATGAATAGCTGGAATAACTCGAGATTATTTCAATCTCAGCATTTGTTTCACTGTCATCATGACAATAATGACAGTCAGAACTGACTACACATCATACAATGTTCACAATACAAGTAGCATTTGTCGAGTACTATGAACAGTGCGTAGCATCGCAGCATGACAAAGACGCGATGCATGTGTATGTATTTGCAAAAATTGACAAAAACACCTAAAACAATATACAAAATCTGCCAATCACCACAAGAAGCTGTGAACTTGTGCTATGTGAATACAGGGAATGTTGAACGGCTTGCAGCATAGATGTAAATAAAGACTGCAAATAGATTACGATAACAAAAACACTGTGGAAAGGAGTATTTCCAGGCACCCCCACTAGCACTGGAAACAAAAGTAACAACTAGAAAAGCAGTCAGAGACCGCAGACCTCCACCACCACCATGTTGTTCGCCAGGTGGCAGCACCATATTCGGTTTGGCAGCGGTTTCCCTTATGCCCCATTGAAAGCAACGTTAACGAAAATTTCAAAGTGATCCAGAATCCAGGATTCCTTCCGGATCACCCCCAAAATTGAATCACTTGTAGTTTTTGCCATTCCCAACATTCTCTGAAAATTTCAGAAAGATCCATAACTTTTTGAGTTATCTTGCTAACACATAGACAGACACACAAACAGACAAAGTCTGGCAAAAACATAACCTCCTTGGCGGAGGTAATAAAAATCAAACAAACTAAAAATGCAAAAAATACCCAAACAATAACAACGAAAATACCAAAAACTACACAAACATAATTTTAACTTATAAAATATTCACACATGCAACACAAAGTTTTAGGTTAGGTTCCTTGACGCCATCTAACCAGGAAACAGATCAAGCCTATTCTACAGCGAAAGAACTAATGAAAAAGAACAAAGAATGGTTTGAAATTGCAATGCATAAATGAACAATTCAAAATACGAAGAAACAAGACAATGTTCGTACAAACACAGAGTCTGTCCAATGCATCTCGATAGCTTACAGCATATGTCCATATAAATGAAAAATCACGAGCTGCATAGACTAGTGGCAAAATTAAAAAGTTTAATTTCAAATCAGACCATGCACCTCAAGGATAATAAGGTCATGACTTTGACCTTTTGGGGTCACGTGACATCATCGATCACATGACCATTTGAATCGCAGTGGTCGACTTCCTATGGGTGGTTCACTGTGACTGTGGATCTATCTGGCACCGTTATGGAGATATGGCGCCTCAAACGTTGGATGCACGCACGGACGCTCAAGTGATTTTATACCATTGCATTGGACAGACAATAAACACAAGAACCGTTGTGTAACATTGCGACATTAAACAAATTTCATTCGACTCTAATCGGTCGGTCACGCTGTACATCATCATTAATGTAAGTTAAAACACAGTAAAATGTGGGACAAGAAAAAACAACGCTATTTGGCACATGGGACTTTTCGTTATGTAAGCTGAACATCTGAAGTCTTTCAACAAAACAATGACAACTACAGTACAACAGATTAATGGCCAGTTGTACCATGGGGAGACAGACGTAGCAGTCTATTTACAGCTTGGATGCCGTGTCTGCAGCTTAAAAAACTGAACAGCAATAGAACCAGACAATAAGTACCAAAATGTCTGCATTCCCTGTCAACAATTTAAAGGTCAATAAATAAGCACTACAACATCAGCTATAGCAACAAACAACACATATGATGTACAAAAGGTGACATTCTTGAAATTCCACGGCAATATACAGGGTGATGCCAAGCTCATTAAAAGACTGCTATGTTGTCAGTCTCGGGACCATCCTCTAGACCAATGCCACGATCTCGAGACCACGTCTCTGATAACAACGCAAAACAGCACCACATCACTCTGCCAGGAATTAATCCTGCAATATAAACACCAATTATTACGATGGAATGACTGAATTTTGAGCAGTTGTTTGCACACAGTGTCGAAATGTAAGCACATACGGTAAAATCTTGTCACACTCACTGCAGCTACCAATGTTCCTTATACTCTGCATCGCATAAAATTATGAATAACATCCGAAAAACAGATGCCACATAGTAAATAACACTATATTCCAAAAATAATGTGACAGGAAGCAAAAAACTCAAAACAGAATAATTTACAAGTATGTATTCACAGCAAAACAGCAGAAAACATATAAACAAAAAGGATGAATTCGCTGAATGACACCAATGCTCGAAGTTCTATTCATACAATGATGACTAATTTCACATAATACTGAACAGTAAACAGACTAAATATGACTGCGAGTCTTATTTCCAAAAACAAATAAAAATAATGTAAAAATAGATAGATATATATCATTACGAAAAATGAGATTATCGACTCCAAACAGTTTATATCTATCTCAATTATGTACCTCTGAGCCTTTGGAGCAAATTCCCTCACCTCCTCTATCTTTATCCTTTTCTTTCCTTCTTTTCCCTGTTCCTTCCCTGGGCTCCACCCACTAAATCCTTACAGGAGATCATAGTGCAAAGCCCCAGCAGCCGTAGTCGATCATAAAACATTCTGGGGCTGCAAAATGCATACGGAAACAAGCCATGAATCAGCATGTTTCAGAAAAATAACTGTTTCATTTTGCATAGGTGACACCAAATTACACCAACTTTGCTTCCCTGAATGATTGAAAACCTTCCCCCACAGTACTTATATGATAGAGCATTTGCTTTAAGGTTTATATTGTAGAGACGCCCCTGATGTCAGCTGATTTTACAAGGTTCAAATCGGTTCGACTCTAAGCCAATGTTTCAGCCATGTGGCACAGTTACCATCACGCTGATGACCTAAGGCTGCTGACCAACGGAAGGTCCAACAATGGCTTGCTGCTGTGGAGGAGGAGGATATCCCACGATGCCTTGAGGCTGTGGCATGGTTGCTGAGTGTCCGAGCGGTGAGAGGGGGGTTCCTACTGGTATCACAGCACCAGTGGGTAGAGCAGCTGGTTGAGGAGCTGACCCAATCACACCCATCATTGCTGCAGCCTGCTGTCCTCCCGCCAGTGCTGTACACCCATACACAACACTCACATGACATAAGATATGGCGAGGACCTTGGTTCATCCCGCATCAAGCTGGACACATTGGGCTGTCACACTCCGACGCCATCTGTATCTAAAAAGGTAAAAAAGGTAAAAAGGTAAAGGTCGTCAATTTGTAATTTGTATAGCGCATCGTCGCAAACACACCTCTAATGCGCTTTCGTCACTAACCAGAGCCGCCTGCAGCACGGCCACTGTGTGCAGCCTGCAGACACAGGCTGGCGCAGCGGACGGCTAGGCAACTCCAGTCACCTGTACCAAGGTCCCCACCTTCTGTAACCGATGTAAATGAGTTACTACTCATTTTACCATCCCACAGAGGGTAGAAGGCTGAGTCGACCTAGCTGGCAGGCTTTGCACCGAGATGGTTTACCTGCTCGCAGGCAGTCACCCATCGCAGTACTAACCGGGCCCGGCGCAGAGTAACTTCATTTCAGCCGAAACGCGCTATCAACTACACCACGCCACCAGCATCAAAAGCTGCCACCTCTGCTTTCTTCCAAGTGAACGCTGTCATTTGGAGGTCTTTGTTGACTGTGCCCCTCCCCCAGTTAGTTTGTGGTCGTCATTTGTTATTGTAATAAAACAGCAAATATAAATGTACAAAACATCAGATATTATTCAGCAGCACATTGACAGTTAGATGACGTGATGGTGAGTGATATCAACTTTTTATGATTTTTGCTGTTTTTGACGTGTCAGTCAATGCATGTCGCCATTAACAAGTGTATAAACTGATGTTTTGTACATTTATATATGTAGCATCTGCTGCCACATGTAACAAACAAATCAATCAGCAACAAGAACATTTGTAGTGGACGTTGGACATTGGTCTCGATCACCAAAGTCGCTTTGTGCCGAGTCCAGTTCTGCTTCAGTGGATCTTGTCACAAACACAAAAACACTGGTGATGGCTTAACCTGTTAGCGACCGAATTAATTTCTGATTTACCGCATAGATGAATTAAATTTGAAAAATCAATGAGACGCCATTATTTCCTAGACCGACCTCTGGCACAAAATATGCATGAAGCAGGTTTGCGTACCCCTTATTAACTAGAGGTTGGGAGTATATAGCAAGTGGTGCTACACATAACTAGGCTCGCAGCACAAGGTACACCTCGTGTATGTATAACATATTCTAACAGCCCAGTTCCTCCATTTTTGACGATTTTGTCAAGTGTCAACCCACGGCACGAAGCACCTTTGCAATACCGCTTATTAACTAGAGGTGGCAAATGTAGTGATTGACACATTGGACACTGCAGGTTTCAGTCGACAAAGTCGCTGTGTGTTAATTGGGTCCAGTTCTAAGTTGATGGAAAACTGTCTACTGCAGAGGATTGGTGAATCGTCTCAGAACACAACCAACCAACGACGTCAACTTAGCTTTCCATCTCTCCAATTATGTAAATCGAACACTGCCCCTCTCCCCTGGCTAAGGTTAAGGTGGAGCACATTCACCCGTAAACCTGCAAAAAACCCAATTTCATTTACCTACGCATTCTAAAAACGCTTCTATTGGAGACAGCATAACGGTGACTAAAATGAACAGATGGCAGCTGCGACTTTCCAGAAAGGGCCAAATACAAGACATGAGGCAAAAACATGGCGAATGCCTAACAAGAACTGTAACTGTATGAGAGCATGTGTTATAAACAAATATCAAAGGTTGTATGTCAACAGACCAAGCTGCTGCTGCTGCTGCTGATAAGCTGACATCTGACCCATATAAGCAGTGTTCATGTCACCACCAGCCTGCTGGGTGTCGTATGCCATTCCCGGCACCAACCCTAGCAACACAAGTACAAAAAGGTTAAAGATGTGTACCAGAGATGTGTGGACGTGTCCACAGACAGAACGCACATCCGCAAGCATTCTGCGGATGCGGTCGCAATTTCTGATGACTTTGCAAATGCGGATGCGGACATTCCCTGACAAAAATTTTTTTTACAGAAACGTTTTTACTCTCTAATAACAATAATGCGACAAACTTCCACTTGCATTTGTATGTCTTGCACATGCCACGTTGGTTAACCATGAGGTCCAATCAATTGCTGGCAGTGTGAACGTAGTCGCGGACGCCTGATGGCTTGGTTTTGTGAACACGGATGTGGTCGCTACCGTGCGGACACAAACGCAAAATTCTAGGATCCACACATCTCTGACGTGTACATCTCTCACAGCTACAGAGTGTCACCTGCTATATGAGATCACACCACATCACCTGCCATTCGACCCAGCCTGCCTTAACCCCAACCAGGCAAGCTAGTACTTGATTTATTTACCTAGAGGGATAGGAGGCTGAGTTAACTGGAGTGGTTCATTACACGACTAAATCATTTACCTCCCTGTAAAGTGCAAACAGTCACCCACCCACAAAAATATCAGCATGACCATTATTACGATTATCATTATGTTCTGATCTGTTAATTTTGAGACTGAAAAGGCATCTCTCGCACAAACACTGTTAATGCTCCAACATTTCCCAGATAATTTAACACAATTAACTTGGAGTAGGTGTAATAGATAAAAAAAAGTGGGCAACAAAATCAACAGCACTGTTTACTGATTATTGAATGATACTGCATGATTGGCGAGATAGCTCAGTCGGTAGAGTGCTGAGCCTTGGATCGCAAGGTCCTGGGTTCAAATCTCGTAAGGGTCGACTCAGCCCTTCATCCACCTTGGTCGATAAAATGAGTAGCACAACGTGCAGAGGTAACAAGGAGTCTCTGTTGAGGATTAATCCACCCAACAGAGATGTATGCAATCTTGAGTTGTACTCCCTGGCTGAAGGATATCGCAAAGGGATGAGCTTCTCCATACTGTGGCTACCGGTGTCGTGGGAAATTTGTCGCATCTGGAAAATTCTTCCCACCTCCATATCATCATAATGTAACTAACGCTAACGCTAACCCTAACCTCAACCCTAGCCCTAATCCTAACCCTAATCTTAACCCTACTCCTAACCCTAACCCTAAATTTAACCCGATCCTTAATCTTAACCCTAACCCGTACTGCTGGGTGTGGGAATAATTTTCTGGTGTGACAAATTTTCCACTACACCGGCCTTTAGCAGTATAAACGCTTTACCTTATACTGCGTGGCGCTAACAGTGAATGATGTAGACTGCTCTGATATATATATATATATATCAGTACTAACCAGCAGACACCGGCAGAGGGTAGGGCTGGTTCTGTAGACTGTTAACAGAGGGCGCCATAAGTGACTTCTGATACTTGCTGCTGAAACTCAAGTTCTCAAGGTTGATGTCCACTCCACAATCAGTCCACGTCTTTGGCAATGGCTGAACATAAGCCAACACATATCCATGTTATACCTGTGTTTCCCTAGACAAGTTACCGGTATTGTATTTCATTTGGAAAATAAAACTGGCATGAAAATCAAAGCTATTTAGCTGCTATAATCATGTTCATGTCCAAAATGGTTACAAAAACTATCTGAGTCCAATTCTGCCGACACAGACCAAGCAAATGTGGCAACAACACACAGTCTTGCTAGCTGGTAAAAACATAATTAAAATAATAACGACAGATACCTTTTCCGACTTGGATGTCTTGGCTGGAGTGAGCTGATAGCATTGTGCTGATGGCATGACTCCCTGAAGAATAATTACAACACTACTTCATTACTGGACTACAATTAACAGAAACACTACCCTACATTACATAGTGTTTTTGCCTGGCGAAGAGATGATAATATAAGTTTATTCTCTTCCACAAAAAGCACAAACAAATCAGAAAAATTGCTCTGTCAATTCCAAAACTTCAAAAAGTTAACCACAATTACTACTACGTAGGATAAGGTGGCACAAAAAATACTGTCCGGTGGAAACTTACATAAAATTTAGCAGAACTGCTAACACGTCAAATTCTAAAAATTCAACAATGACATTACAACTTGATGACAGGGCAAAAAATGAAATTGGTGCTACTCGTGAATAAAATATTTGCAGTAAGTGACTAAGAAAGTGGTTTCTTAATGGCAGATCAGCAGCTCAGAAGAAGGCCATCATCACAGTATCAACAACAGTAGCTGATTACAGAATGATTACATACTCATAGTCAACATGTTATGTGACAGAATGGTTGGCAGAAGGTAAGTTTTCTCACCTGCAATGGTGCCCCAGCCACCACACCTGGATACTGAATCTGTGGCCCATATGCCGCAGCATACTGCAATATTACACAACCAGATAAATGCCGATGCTGCTTTGCTAAGCCAACTACTTACCAGGTGCTCTAGGCAGTTGGCTCACAGTTGGCTCATTGCAATCCTGGGATTCCAGATCCTGACTGTTTTGCCCATCTGAATCATGGGACTGCTGGCATCCCAATCCGAGAAATTTTGAGATTACAAAAATGGTTAAAATAGTACTTTTCGACTGCTAGATGATAAAGTAACAACTCTGGCCACCTAACGAAATATTTCATTCACAAAAGAGTCCTTGCTGTGCAGTGTACGCTGCATTTTAAAAGTCGCAGTCACTACCTACAGATCTGATATATCTACCGGTACGGACCTACTGCATCCTGTGAATGACATAACTCTCGTAGGGTTCCTATACAAATCCTTAATAACAACCAATCTCTAAACCTTATACCAAAAACGAAATGGTAGGATTACAAAATTCTTAATCCTGGATACCGGAATTCAGAAATCAATCCCAAAGATTGCAATCACTAGCTGACAGCCAATACGGTCTTGAATCTGGCAGTAAGCCGCCAATACTTTCCACCAGGTGGCCACAGTTGCTTTCCCAGCCATTAAGCATCAGTGACCTTTAGCCAGCACCAAATTACACCGATGAGTGAAAGATGAGTGAAAGCAGCCCACAGTTCCATCCGCATCATCTCCATCACAATCCCACATTTCTCAAACATAAACAAGCCAAAAAACCATTGAAACAACAAGCTATTTGCAGCTACTGTATTCAACAATACCATGTTAACTGTTATGCGGCCGCCTTATCAGGCCACATTATGGGTATATAGAAAACTCAAGTTGGTATAAACTTTCTGCAGTGCAGGAGAATCCAAAGTGCCAATTTTCAGGTCACAAAGATCAAAGATCAGGATTAAGATTAAAATGGCACATCGCATGCGAGTGAGTGAAGAAAGCTGAGCAGACAGACACATCATGTTGGCACATAGCCAACATGTTATCTTTTTAAATAAAATTGGGGGTCAAATTTTCGACTTCGGACCAAATTTTTTCGAAATCGGTGAAGTTTGGTCCACTTTTTCGGCATTTTCGGAAAGCTCTTGGAGAGAGCTACAATCGCTGAAAATTTCATGGAAAACTACAAAGGAACGACGAAGTTACAGAGCAGAGTCTATTTCGGTCGATTCCCAACCGACGTATAATTATCTGTTAAAAAAATGGTTCGCTGATAAATTTCTGATACCAACCGGCAGTGAAGGCGCAGGGAATGACTGCGTGGGATTCATCTGTGTGGTTGTCATCATCATAGTCTGCTGCTGCTGCTGAACTGACGCAGCCATCTTCATCTGCATCATCGTACTGCTCGAACTTCCCCCTTGCATCGCTGTCTCGGGAAACCCAGTGGCCAAATTTCCCTGCATCATGCCAGCGGCCGGAGTACCCCCTGACATCACAGGAATGACGCCCGGCTGCTGAGCAAACATGTAAACCTGGGACATTCCAGCCATCATCGCCGGTGGCTGGCCGGGGGTAAAAAACCCGAGCAGTTGAGGCGGGGGAGTTGTGACAAGACCATCTAGCAAGTCAACATTGCTGACATGAGTCTGCTGGGAACCAGCTGCCGTTGACGCTGTGTTAGACGCCGTGTTGATGTCCCCGCCACCAGACCTACATCCAGGCACATAGTGAGTAGCGTTTAATGTCCCACGCAAAACAGTATAGGTCATTTCGAAAATAGCCTTTCCACACAAGGCACACATACAAACATACAATGAAACACAAAATTTAACCTTTACCGAAAAAAATTAGATAAAAAACACATGAAACACAAAATATCAATCCTAACTTAGTTCTAACAATCTTCCCTGTTATCCTCCAGACAGTCATTAATTTCAGAATGCTGTCAATTTGAGGACAGAGACAGACATGCTTCTGACTATAATTTAGAACAATTCGACACAAATTCAAAACAAATCAACAGCTGGATATCCAGCTTTCTATCGACCAACTTGTGCAGGAATTAAAAACAATTCGGAAAACAGGTGAATACATCAGGGCAGAGCCAACATAATATGCACATTAATCGTAGCCTAAACTCTGAGCACATTCTTTGATCTTTTCGGCTGAGAATTGTCACACCTGTTACTCCAGCTGTAGGAAATGTTCACACTGATTTTGAAATTCTCCATCTTCTTGTTTTCCAGTTAATACCTGGCGTAGAAAAGATGGAAGTATAGCAAAGATGCGGAGTGTGGCCTATTAGAACTGCCATCAATAATGATCAGATGGTACATCATGGCTATTGAAAGTGCTGCTAATTTATCTAATAATCCAACTTACACTGAGGCTCTATAAGCAACATCAGCAGAACACTGAAAGTCGGAAAAGTCGCCGAATTCTCCAAAACTTCCAGAAGCTGCAGCAACACCACAACACATTATCGGAATAATGTCATCCATCTAATAAATACTTTCAACATAAAAAAACTCACCTGTTCGACACACTTCTACAGCCATCAGGTGACTACTATGAAAACGCACAGCGACTACCATCTCGCTGCTGCAGCAAAAGCTGCTGGGTGCTGCTACTAATAACTACAACTATTAACTAGAAACTGAAATATCACAAAATGATGCTCCTGTTACTGTTAACATCAGTCCTGATGTTACTGTTGTAATCTACGGACAGTATCTAGCAAGAAAATGACAGAATTCACACAGATATTAAGAACAAGGGAAAAAACATACATTGTTTGACTGTGTGTTGTTCGTTGAAATTAGCAAAATCTCCATTAGCATTCGTCATCTTCAAACTAGCAGTCTTCTCAGCCAGTGACGGTGTACCACCGCCAAACTAACACAACATTCAGCAGGATATTAGCAACAATCTGGGCAAAAAAGCTGCACGGAAAAAGGACTGTGATATAGAAATCGATGACCTTAAACTTATCAGATCACAACCTTTATGCACTGACATGTCGATGTTGCAGTAACCACTGTTCTAATTAGTAATTGCTGTATATTGACTTCTGCCTAAATTTGCCACAAATGAAATTTATATACTGTGTTTTTAACACTGTTATAAAGACCATAAGATTTTAAGCCAGGGACCAATGGACCATATGATGTGGTCTTGAAGTTGCCATGGGCCACATTACCATCATCACACTGGCATAAACTGAAAAAACAAAACTCTTTACAATATAGCACATCTTCATTAGCACACTTGTGACTGTTTTTAAACCGTAAGAAACACTAACTTCATCGACTATCACATGCAGTATGCAATTATCATTGACAAACACACACATGCGGACACATATTGCATCATATATTTTACCAAAGTGAGTGAGTAGTTTCTTAACAGCACATCAGCACAAAATAGGCCATTCAGTGCCATACGTGGTTAAAATTAGTTAAAAGCAGTTAATATATGTACTAAAAGCAAAGTTAAAATACTTGTTAAGATCAAGGCTATTAAGCTAATGTAAAAACAACATCATATACAATTGTAAAAGCCGATATCTTTAACATAAGCGATGATGTTGCGAGATGCAACATTTTTAAAAACGTCCTTAAGTGTGTCCACTCCAAAATATCTCTGACGTGCTGCACTGTAAAGGGTGCAGTCTACCAAAAAGTGCTTAACTGTGAGCGGAGAATGGCAAGCTTCACATACTGGCTGACTCTCTCCCTTTAGAAGATAAGAGTTTGTAAGTCTTGTATGTCCAATTCGAAGACGGTTGATGAGGACTGAGTTGTAGCGGCCCAGTGACGAACTAACACTGCGACCAACGACCGCTTGCACACTGTAAAGTTTATTAGATGTACACTGGTTCCACAGTTGTTGCCATTCTTTAACACACAATTGGTTGACACAAGCGGACAAATCTCCAACTGGAAATCTCATGTTGGTGATGGC
>Ga0056128_1010324_pt1 | contig 11644 bp, 7 predicted proteins | sample WorMetLIZISLAND2_FD_71113 | JGI IMG/M metagenome (GOLD analysis project Ga0056128, IMG submission 71113) | Marine gutless worms symbiont microbial communities from Max Planck institute for Marine Microbiology, Germany - Olavius geniculatus... ... | reverse complement strand
TCACCGTTCCTTTCTACAGTTTGAAAGACGCTTCTCTTAGTAACAGCTCTCTTAAATCCAGTTATAGAGTCTGGGGGAGCGCTGTAAGCTCCCCAGCTGGGCCTAAAGCAGAGGTCCAGCCGAAATTGAATTTGGTGTTGGCAATAGCCTTAGAAGGTGACATCTGGCGACAACAAACTGAATGATTTTTTTTCGAGAATTAACTGACCAAATTTCGTGCAGTTTGCACAGTATGCCATAAAGGTCGATAAAAGACCAAACGTTTGTCGTCAGTCGTTTGCGCAAGACTCACGACAGTGACAGAAAAACGGACTGAATTGGCATCTTTTCTGCCACACGCTTTCAGAGTTCAGATGATAAAAGATCCAACTAATTACGTACCAACTATGTGATGTTAAATAAAACACGACGTACGTATTGTTTTTGCAGCAGTAACACTGTTTCACGTTTAATCAAAAGTACGATTTACAGGAAAAAAATAAGATCATAAATCCTTGGCGGGTCCATAGACCCCCTAGACTCCCTCCCCTAAATGACGCCCCTAGTCGAAGTCGTCATCGGAAGATTTAACGTGGTCTAAAAGGCTGCATTTTTAAGACCATGTCAAGTGTCAAATAATAGGCCTAAGTTGTATTTGTATATGAGAAAAACAACAAGTAGGTCGAAGAATAACGGCAAGAAACGAACTTTTCTTTAAAAACAAAGCCAAGACTAAATGTTTACTTTTTGTCCTCGTAGTCGAAACCTTACAACATATCTAACTTCTGGTGCATACGTGCCGTATCGAAAAGTGGGTGTCCCCACTTTGTGCCAAATTAACGCGTTGTGTCCGATTAATGAAGTTAGCTCAAGTTACTCTACACCGAGTCTGATTAATATTTGGATGGGTAACCGTCAACAGATGAGTAAACCATCTCAGCATGTAAGCAGCCACTCGGGTCAACTCATCTTGGCAATTCCTCGGCACAACAACTACCAGCGAAAGCTAAGGCCTAAACTGGCACATCGCGCGATGCACTAGCTCTGCGTCGGAGGTCTCTCAGTGTAAACTGGTGTCTGGGCTAAGGAAACAAAGCGCGCGATCGGCGCCGCCCGTACGGAACTTGCGGCTCGAGAAAAAACTTTACGTTTCTCACCTTCTCGGAAGCTGCTTGTACGACCGGGGGCGGCTGCGGCTTTCAAGTGTCGCGCCTGAGCCTTCAAGTCGTTGCTAGGGTCAGTGGGTTTGACGCTCTGAGGTCGTTGCTTAGCAGCGACAGCTGTGCCTGGTAACGACCTGGTGCTGGCGGTGCGGCGCAATGGCGAGGCCTGGGCTGCGTCCAACTGTAGATCGGCTGATGAACGACTCTGCGCCATCAGCAAATAATAACTGTAATAACTTCCAATCAAATGAAATTTTGTTAAAAGATAATATGCCTTTTATTCAAAAAATACAATTTGATAAATTGACAGCATGTTCGCCATCATTACTGAAACACTGAAGTTTGTTTCAGGAGTTTTCGTAGCGTGACATAAAGTAAGTAAAAAAGTAAGTAAATAAAACGTGAATATAGCGCACAGCGTTAGAAAATAATCTCATATGCGATCGGCTTACTACTACTATAGTCATATCACAATGTTAATACTACCGCCAATTTTTAGCGCTACATGAAATGTGACTGAATCTTGTTTGCTGATCTAGTTCATCAACACTTCATGAACTCCATGCACCTTTTATTCCTGCAGGCCTACTTCTGGCTTCGCCATTTAACTTTACGTCTATCCTGTTTTGTTTTCCGCATTTCCAGCGTCTAGCTTTCCCGTACTCGCCCCCAGAAGTCGCCGTTTAGACTTTAGAGCGTGACTGAAAAGTCGGAGCGAAGATATATTTTCACCGGCAACGACTGACCTGTTTAAGACTCGGCGGGCTTGCCGGCACGTCCAGTCCACCTTGAGCACTGCTAGGCAATATGTCAGGACTGAGTGGCGTCAGCACAAAGTTGTAGATTGGACTCGTCGGGCTGGTGGTCGTCGTCGGTTCGGATGTCTCCGAGTCGCTCAGGTCGACATCCAGCGGTTCTTCGTTGTCACTGTCCACTTGCTTCTTATCGATCGCCACCACGCTCTCCATCGAGTATCTACACAAAACCAAGAAAAATGCAGGTTGGCACAAAAAATTGGCCAAAAAATTTTGCCACAAACCAGTAGGCGACATGGCTCGCGTAGAGCGGGCGCTGTTGTCGACGTTTTTCTGTCCGGGGCTGTTGGAGAAGACGGATGCGCTATATAAATTTACGTTTTACTTACTTACTTACTTACAGACACGCTGTCTGATAATAAGGGTCGCTTATAGCTTTTAGCGTCGCGAGACAACAACTGCATCGGATTTTGGCAGATTCACACAATTCTTTCACGAACGCACCCAGTAATAGATAGGCAACTAGCTGATTATTTACAAATTTATGTCACAGCTCGAAAAACTTCGCTGCGCTACCTTGCGAACTTTCTATGCCATAAACCAGCGTGTTCAGTGCGCTACGGCACTCTGTTTGCTCACAATATTTTTCCATCTATAGATATACATTTTCTGTCCCTGGCTGCACGTATTATAGACAGAAAAATGTCATAACAAATTAATGTTGTAAGAGTCAATAGCTGACATGGAAGAAGAAAAGATGTCGGCGGCAAGTACCCAGGTGTTGACAGTAAACTAGGCCAACGCGCAAGAGTTAGGCCTATTTTGCAGTCGACGCCTGAGCCGCGTGGCACATGTGCTTTGCATGCTAGCGAAAGAAAACACGTACGAATAGACCAAATATTATACAACAATTTCTTGCGAGTTTGACTTCCAATCACTTTGACCCTCTAAACTGAAAAGAGGCACACCAGTTACTCCCACCTGTCGTAGAAAACGTTTGCATAAACCATTTTTATCTACAGGATGGCCCAAAAGGTAAGCTATTTATTTATTTATTTAAAATCAAAATCGTACACGTAGTACATAAGAACACAAAAGAAAAAAGCTAATGAAATGGAAAAAAGTGAAAAAATACACAGTAATACCAAACACAAAATACAAAGTGTGCTATACGAGCACTTATCCGTACATAACGACGCAATTGCCTATTGTACTTTGTCTATGTCTTTACTAAATATTGTCCATTTTTTACAAATGCGTTCAACAGTAAACTTTGTAAAAACATTTTCTACTTAGCGCAGCATACCTACAGTAATATGTCGCTACAGTACCTCGTAAAACACAAATATCCGAAAAACCAACAATATTTACAGATGGGTAAAAGGTTTAACAGTAAATTTACTACTGGAGTAGCAAATTCTTACAAAGTCTACTGGTGAAAAAAATTGTAAAAAAATGGTTGATATTTAGTGAAGATATGGACAAAGTACAATAGCTTACTTTTCGGCCGCCCTCTATGTATTTTTATTTAAGAAACAGAAGCCCGCACATGACAGACGAACGGACAAATAAACGGACGGGCAAGACATGTAATGCGGCCTGTATATATGCAGAGACTGAGAACGCACGCTCTGCGTAGATCTCCGGACGTGTGGTTTCTGACGATCGTAGCGATGTTCCTGAGAGATGCGTTCCAGCGCATCAGAGCCTGCTGGGTGTCGGGCATCTTGGTCAGCGTCAGAGCGTCCTGCTCCGTCAGCTGTTTGTAGACTTTGAGAATCTGCGCGCCCGGTCGGTGAACTTTGTCCACTCGACCGCGACCTGTGATGTACGGCCGCAAGTAGTAGTCGATCTGCAGAAACCTACAATTAATCGTGTTCTTCGAATATTGGACAATTTTCACCCGAAATAAATAAATAAGTTAATTAATTAATTAATGCGGCCTGCTTGGCATGCAGGCACGTTTTCAATTTCGGAGTCTGCACCGCGACCATTCCAAACATGTTTTTATTCAACATTTGAGCCCTGGAAAATTGAGTACCATATACTTTAAAAATAAATAACATAGAACTACAGGTTAATAAAAAACAATAAACTCGCTAAAAATAATTTGATCGTTTGCTACCAAGATACGTTAAACTAATAATAGTATTAATCGTATTATTATTATTATGTTAAACTACGAACAAACAACAAAAATATGCGGCGGTTGGAGATATAAAAATGGCCAATGTGCCAAAACAGCACACACACAAAATGCCATTTATTGTTATGAATGGACACTGTGAGCCTAAATGTACTCGTGACACAGTTCATCGAATTGTTCACTTAAAACTTATACAATTTAGGCTAAAAAAGCCGGTTCTACCGTTCTCTCATGTGATGATGTCCTTTTTCCTGGGAAATTGCTTCAACTCCCACCATCACGTGATCAAGTACCTGTTGACGACGTCACAAAACAACCTGCACTGCATGTGTAACTTCATAGCGTCCATTATTGATAGCGTACGACGCGTCGCGAAATACACAGCGCTGGCATAAACCTGTTGACTAGCCAATTTTAAGCTACCGCACCAAAACAAGCATAAAAGTGACAAGAAAAAAACAGAAAATAAGCGTATAGCCTAAAGTTCAGAAAGCAGCCACAAAACCTTACAGTATGAGAAACTCAGCTGTCGCCAGGGAAAACCTACCGTACCGTCTACGTCTGAAGCCCAGCGTCCGACTTCCAATCACAGAGAGAAAGCGATTTCTCAGAGGTGACACAGTTCTACGCACGCACGCTTTGTTTACGGAACGCTGCTCTCCAAAGCTACAATCAACGCCAGTGTAACAGACGTCGCACGTGGTCATCTCGCCAGGCGACATGAATAGCTACAGTCGTAAATAACCAACGCAAATATCGGATGCAGGTTTCGTCAATTTTTTCTCACAATAAAAACGCCTTGCTAGAAAAGACGCTCTGAAGTTCCTGTTGCAGTACTGATCTTCAAGGTCATCCAAGGTTAATGATTTTCATATGTCATTTGAAAACCAATATGCGACGTCCCATTAGTGCTCAATAGCAATCTAGGCCCGATCTCTCACCGTTTCCGAAACATGGCCAGTTTTTCATTAAATTTCCTACCCGCCCCCTTCATTTAACGCCAAATTTGAGAATTTGAGAATCGCTGAAATTTTGCATGAATATGTTTATGGCACGTAGCTAATTATTCGTGTGAAACGTTTCCCATACGACCTAACACTTAGCCACAATACATCCGTTACAAACGACGACGACAGACAGACAGACAGAATGACGACAACTCTAGACCGTTACTTAAGTACGGTTGGCTAAAAACCGACACGTACAAACTGTAGAACACACTTGTTGACATGCAAAAGTAGTACAAAGCACTTTAGTGCATAATTTTGTCAGCATTGTGTAGTACTGTGTAACGCAGGATGCCAAGCGCGCTACGTACCCTCTCGACAATCGTTAAGCTCATCGTCATTTCGACTTCCTGCTGCGTTTTGACTCGTAAGATCTTCACGAGCGGTTGCATCGTCGTACCCTGTCAGACAACGCAGCACGCATTAAAATTCCATTACTCAGTAAAAAGTGGCTACATTACAAATATTTCAGTTAAATAACTGCTTTTGTATATCGTTTACAGTATTCCAATTAATACGTAAACTTTAAAATTATTCATATGTTCTTTGAAGAAAAAAAATTTGTTTAAAGTGACGTTTTGTCATTAGTACTGCCCGTGAAATCGACGATATTGAAAGCTTATTGTTTTCAGCATTACAGCTGAGTTTCTTCTTTCTCTGTAAACATGACAACTCGTGAACCACTGCACTTAGATGATGAAATTTTGCGTGAACATGAATCTGATAACCTCTAAAACGCTATTAAATATTAAAGTCATACGTCAAAAATCAAGGCCACAGGGGTTTTTGTGTGCTTGAACCAGTTGGCCCGGACTCAGAAAATGTCATTTGCTACAGATAGGACCACTTCATTACTGCTCGTGGAAGCGATTGGGCCAACAAGCAAGCAGTAGTTAGCCTTGAGCAAAGCTTGACAATGTGGCTTTCTGAAATACCTCTTAAGAATTTATTTCAACACTAAATCATAAGTTACCACATGACGCGAGTAGTCTTAATGAGTTGCGAACCGGCCGTGTGGGATTTTAATGTTTTGTACAAGCACAGGAAATTCTGGAATTAGGCATACGAGTAATTTGAATTTTAAAGACATTGCTGAAGTAGAAAATGGGTAATTTTTGCTTTTCTATAAAAATGCCTACTATTCCTTTTTCTAGGCTACTTTTAAGATTTTCGGGCTAGTCTAATACTAAAGGTATACACGTAGTTGACAGAGCTCTGAGACTGAAGCCAATCATAGTTTTTATACATTTAGCCCGCTTAGCCGTGCAGGTAATTTAATGATAAATTCGGTAGCGGGCTGTCGTTACCTTCTGCCAGACGCACCATTACCTTATAACCAAAAATATCACTGGCTTTTAATTGATACGATACTGCTTGAAAAAGAGCACATAAGTGCGAACAGTTTGCCAAAATTTGTTACGCGATAGTGAGTTAGCAGAAAACTGAAGCAGAAGTCCAACCAGCACGATATTAGTGAAGTAGACGACGACGATAGTGGTTGTAATAAAAAGCTGTCGACTGGGAAAGACGTGCTTTTCCAGCACTACGGCCAGTGAGAAAGCGATCGCGCCTCGAAGACCACCGTATGCCATCACGAACGTGCTCATACCGTCGAGCTTCGTCGCTCGCTTCAGGTTCGCCAAATTATTCAGCACGGTCACCACTAACAACGACAACAACGTTCAGCGTCGCCCCATAAACGCGAAGTTCACTGTAGCTTTTCTTTCTTTGTTTTATTCGTTAAAAGATAGCGGAGTCGACTTGACTTTATCCGCACGGTAATACCCCGTTTACACGATCAAGCAAACATCAAGCAATCATCGAGCAAACATCCAGCAAAAGCATTCAAAGTACACGTGCACGACGTGTGCTCTAATTGCTTGATGTTTGCTCGATGTTTGCTTGATAAATGCTTGATCGTGTAAGCGGGGTATTACAGTCATCGACCGTGAAGTGCACTGACCGTGTTAAACCACTGTCTGAAGTGTAGCCTATAAGTTTGTTCACCACTCACTTTTAAACTGCAAATAGAATTCCTGAGCTCTTTGCATCCCTGGGAAACAAAAATCATGACAGTTGTAAATGTTATAAATTCTCTCACTCTCAGTAGTTGTATCATCGTTCTACTCTGATGTAGGCCTAGCTCACTCACCGATGGCGCGGTATGCGAGACAGAACAGCAGAGTCAGTAGAACGAACTCCGTGTTCCAGACGTGACTGCGAGACACGGCCGAGATGCCGAGGAACATGAAGATGACTGCTTCAGCGACTGACGCGAGCATCTTGAGAACGTATCTGATGGTTATCTTTGACTTGTCGGCGATGTTCACCTCAACGTACTTACGCATTGCCATGCCACAAGCCACGCAGCTGTCGCACACAGTCACACAGCCTGCTAGTCAATTAATTAATCTTTATTTACTAGACGAATATAGCTTAGAATACAAAATTAACAAGGAAACGATGAGTACGTCAAGTAAAAGAGATAGTAAAACACGATATCTAAAAACAATCCGACACATCCGCACACTAGTACGAGAATGGCAAAAATGTAGCAAACTAAGCTACATTTAGGCTTAGATTACAACTGCAATAGGCCTTGTCAACAATCAGAAATATACCGAAGGCAATCTGACGTTGTGCAGCAAATGACAAAAATGCGCAAAAGTACACCCAACTCCGATTCAACATCGGATCTAAAACATTTTCCGTGTTTGCGTAATTATAATATGAAAACTAGTATAACAATGTTGCAGGCCTTTCATCTTAATTTTACGAGAAGAAAACCGACGGGTCCTCTCGCTAATGCTGCTGGCAGTGTTAACTCATTATCGTTGATCGGATGATAGTATGTTAATTCGTTATTAAAAATATTTAAACTTAATGAATATATAGCATGTAATCGATCGCCAAATATGATATAAAGAGCCAAATAAATTCTCAGTACTTAGCACTTAATTCTCAGCACATTAATTGCATACAGCAAGCCTTTAGACCTACAGTCTATCACTGAACGTGTACAGGGTGTTCCAAAAAAACGGATACCCAGTTTTATTTTTTGGATAACTTTGGTAATTCAGCACCGATTTTAACCATTCTTTCACTGTTACAAGCAGAAATTTATGGCGCGTAAACATGAAGTTCTTCCACCGCACCTTTATTGTGTGACCACATTACCTAGCAAAACAGTTCTCAGTTCGTAAGCCTATGATCAAACAGCGATCATCCTTTATTATTCTGCCCATATCAAACGATTTATTCTAAAAGTTATTACTGGTAAACAAAGTAAATAAACACAATATGACGCAACAATGACGTCACAAGGCACTACTGCGAATAAGTAAGTAAGCTTAACTATTTTATGCTACGAAATTGATATCTTTATGAGTTGCCTGTTCTCCGAGACCACTGTAGCTTTAACAGTGTTTGTTCTGCTAGGTAATGTGGTCATACAATAAAGGTGCGGTGGATGGAAGAACTTCACGTTTACGCGCCATAAATTTCTACTTGTAACAGTGAAAGAATGGTTAAAATCGGTGCTGAATTACCGAAGTTATCCCAAAAATAAAATTGGGTATCCGTTTTTTTGGGACACCCTGTATATCTCAGGTAGACGGATGCAGACAGACTATATTATTGGGCTGGCTAACTCCATTGGTATTAATACTCATAAATGTACAAAACATCAGTTTATACACTTGTTAACGACGACATGCAATGACTGACACATCGAAAACAGCAAAAATCATTTAAAAAATGATATCACTCACCATCACATCGTCTAACTGTCAATGTGCTGTTGAATAATATCACCTTTTTATGATTTTTGCTGTTTTTCATATGTCAGTCATTGCATGTCGCCGTTAACAAATGTATAAACTGATGTTTTGTACATTTATATTTGCTGTTTTATTACAACAACAAAGTTTTAAGTTGATGGTCAATTATAAACCATTTGCTTTCCACGGCCATAAAGATACTGAACCTGAAATATTCTGGAGTCACGATTTTGATTTGTATGGGTCACGTGACGTCATCGGTCACGTAACCATTGGACTCGGTACATGTGATTTCCTATTGGTGGTCCATTGGAACCATGCGTCTATCTTGCACCGTTACGGAGATATAAAGCCTCAAAGTTGCATTTGCACATGTTAAAGGCCTCACGGGACCTGTAGGCAGGGGGCCCAAAATGACCACATATTTTGAATTCCCAAGTCCATATTGCCTCTTCACTATACGACTTCTATGAGGCTACGATGACGATTAAAGACCGGTTGTAGGTGAAACTTCTATACATAGGCATGTTTTTAAAGGCCAAAACGTTGACTGCGCATGCCCCGTGTCACGTGACCTGTGGGTAGGGGGTCCAAAATAAGCACATATCTGAAATTTCCGAGACCATATTGTCTATTTACTATACAACTTTTATGGGCCTACGATGACGATTAAGGACCGTTTATAGGTGAAATTTTTATACAGGAGCGTTTATAGCCGAAAATTTCCAAGTCCGTTTTGGGGCCCAATTTTCGACTTTGGAGCTATTTTTAGGGGTTAGATATTAACTTCAAATTTTGGTTCCCGAAAAGGTTTGACCTTTGCGTGATGTCGCGTTGTCCGAGCCATTGCGCGTGAAAATCCGCCGGGCGGTCTGCGCTGTAGGTCGGTCAAAAAAGGCATATATATATACTAGAAAATTTTTCGTTATATTTCACCCATTTGCCGAGAAGCCCCCAATGGACAGATTTGCACGGTATTTTGCACGGGGGGTCGTCTCGCGAACGTAATTACCTGTTTCAAATTTTGTGTTGATCGGTTGAGGGGTTTCGATCTGCGCTGGGTCGAATTTTGCCATTCTCCATTGACTTAGCCGGTCGCCATTAACACAGGGCTGCGCTACCGCGCGCCTGTGATTAACTAACTAAAAACGATTCGATAGCGCCACATTGTTGCAATGTTAACTGCGAATCAGAAGCGTTGTGCTGGAGCTGATTTGTCCTAAGTGCGATAAGCGAAGATAAACAGTTCAATTTTAACCCTAGATTTGACAGTGTGTTCAAAAGTACGGTAAAACTTTACTACAGCCGACGGATTTAACAACGAGTCTGATTCCAATATTTGTGGTATCTACGAACGTTACGAAACACAAAGAACTGTCCTTGGCGTGAGTTTTAGACTAAACTTTGTGATCGTTTGCTACATGTAGTCGGTCGTGAGCGTACGTAAGCCTACCAGAGAATGCCGGAAAGGTGGAACATTTCGGCGATGAGGAAGGCGATGTATGGAATAACGACGACGATCATCGGTTCCATCGTACGCATTTGAGACGTGAATCTGGCCGAGAAACTGCCCGCCAGACCGAGCAGAGTCCCGATGCCGATCGAAGCTATGACGACGACGAAGAAGGATATGACGCCCAACACGACGTCAACGGCGATGACATTGTCTTCCCCGATCTCACTGAGCTCACTGAACACGTGATAAAGCACCTGAAACGAACGACCACACGCAATACACAGCGCACTGCCCCGTCCAGCGATTGACGTCACGTAACAAGAAGCCCAGCCGTCGCTAGGGAAGACGCGCTAAAGCCTATACCGTTCTGTTGCAGTACTGACTAAGGTTTTCCAAGATCTACGAATTTTCATCTCATCTGAAAGGGCGCATCACAATAGCAAGTCGCCGAGTACCTTTACGGTTATCCAAGGTCAATAATTTTCATGTTATTAAAAAACCAAAATGCGACTTCCTATTAATGATCAATAGCAACATGAGCTCTTTTTAGGACCGCTTAGCCATAATACATCAGTTACGGACGGACACAACTTCCGTTACACACAAACAGACACATCGTGCCATAGACGCCTACAGAATAGCTGTAGCGCGTCAAAAAGTACGCATATTACTCAATTCACATCGGCGACGACGATGCGACTTAACTCGGCAGTTGAGTCGCGTTGGCGTCGACGGTGTAAATTGGGTATAAGCTCCTAGTTTTTATACATCTAAACCTTTGTCAAAATACCAATTGTTTTTCAAAGACGCAGTCTGCAAAAAGCATTTCCCGTCCATAGCGAGCTTTCACCTGATTGTCTCTACACCGCCACTCTCGATCTACAGGCAGCGTCTCCTGCCTAGAGAGACTTTCCTGTTTCGTCTCTCCTATCCGGATCTACTTTCGGATCGGACGTTTTCTGACACGATCATGGAAATAACGTTTATTACTTAGGCCACGTCAAACATCCAGCTCAGTCCAGCTGCTGCTGCTGCTGTTGCTGATGATGATGATGACTACAGCCGACAATGTTGAGTTGCTTTGGTACGTGATGCTCATGCGGTATATGTGTTAATAGACGTTTATGGTGTGCTATAGACATACGCCAGGAAAGATAACTTAAATAAGTAACAGGAATAGCACGAAACGTATTTGTTACCACGGCGACTCCGTCGTTGAGCAGCGATTCGCCGAAGACGATGATGTAGAGCAGTTGATTGACGTGAATCGATTCGAAGACGGCCAGCACGGCGACTGGGTCGACAGCGGCCAGTAATGAGGCAAAGACGAGCGCGTGTAGCAGTGGTAGACAGACGTCG
>Ga0056128_1010319_pt1 | contig 11647 bp, 4 predicted proteins | sample WorMetLIZISLAND2_FD_71113 | JGI IMG/M metagenome (GOLD analysis project Ga0056128, IMG submission 71113) | Marine gutless worms symbiont microbial communities from Max Planck institute for Marine Microbiology, Germany - Olavius geniculatus... ... | reverse complement strand
TTTTTGGCCAATAAGTCGCTGTATCTCAGTAACGGTGCGAGATAGGACCTAGGTTACTATTAATTACTAATAGGAAGTCGTACACTGGCTCTCGATTGCTACCGATTTCAATAACCTTGGATGGCCTTGAACGCTTAAATAGGGTTTTTATGGATTTTTTGGCGATTTTGGGCTGCGAGACACTTTGTAAGAGCGAATTGCGCTGAAACCAATTGAGACAGACATAGACAAGCTGCATACGAAATTTTTAGCATTGAACGTAGATTTCGACGGTCTAAGTCACGATTTTCTAGGTTTAAGGAAACCTGCGCACGAGGGCATCAAAGAGCGGTACCCCCGTAAAAGACGTTATTTTACCGCTGTTGGCCAGTCATTCGTGAAAACAGCTGGAGAGAGACTGACAGTTTGCAAACAGGAACTACTATAGGCTTTCGCGCGTCTCGTGAGCCTTAGCTCATTTTTCTTGGGTAATCTGTTCCATGCTATGCTATAGCAATGGGACAGATAACCAGTGTTTGAATTGTGAAAAATTAGCTGAGGGGTTGAACTTTTCGACAGTTGGAACCCGACCAAAATTGTGATATAAATGTTATGTATATAGTGTATAGCTGACCCTCAAAACATAATTTGACAGTGTGTTAGGAAGTTGAGAAAACAGTTGGGGGGGGGGTTCAACTCTCCAATCCCCCGGCAATTTAAACACTGCAGATAACTACGTGTACACAGAACTGAGATTCGGTGGTCTATAGGCCTAAATGGTGAAGCTTGTGCCGCACGCCAGCAGTGTTTTTCAGCGTTGGAAATTCATGACAATTCGACACATTACGCTATTGATTAGCGAAAACCGAACGTCGGTTTTGATGCTGCACCAAATATTGACTAAATGTAGCACAATTACGCAGATTTATGAAGTATTGTTTGCTAAATGAACGAGAAGAAATTGGTGCAGAAATAATTGTTATATATATACGGACAACGTGATTTTCGTGTTGGGACATTTTATTTTGGCTCTGACCGAAAAGCCCAGAGGTCGACTATGCAACGATTCTGCGGTACGGTCAGCACGCAACACGCTTCTCGCTTGCTTTATTTCACACATGTACGCCGGCTGCGGTGGTGACGGCTCAATTTAGTCGCTCGATTGCATGATTTCGCTGCGCTGGCCGAAACGCCGACGACCGACGCTGGCGCTGACGCTGTTTCCATTACTCGACGACGATCGCATGTCGACACGTCAAGTCGAACCCAGCACCCAGCCTCAGCCTTCGTAGCATGCCACACTGGTCGGCCCATGCACGACCATCGACCTCGCTAGTAACTATCTTTCCGTCGTCGTCGTGGCTATAAAACGTCCGACCGTCGTCTTGGTCGAGTCACACACACAACTTGTCGATCTCGTGAGCACTAGAGCTATACGTGTACAGCGTATTGTATAGGGGGCGTAAATGTATGAACTCGCCGTTACGTATATGCTGCTGTGCATAGAAAGATAGAAGTTGTTAAAACGGTCGGTTACTAGACAGATTGTGTGTTGACATCGGGCAAGACGTGGACGACGACGACGATGACGCATTCGTCGTTCGTAAGCTGCAGGTGAGTTTCTCGTCTCTGTTAGTCTGTAGGCCCATAAAGGCTAGTTTTATAGCACAGCTAACCTGAACAACGGGTGCTACCATAGTGTATTATGGCGAATGAAAGTTGCATATGAAGGCCCGTAAGGCGGTGCTGATGTCCGTTTCCTTAACCTTCAGCCAGGCACCAGCTTACACTGCCAGATCACGATCGCATCGCGCGGTATGCTTGCTTGTATCTGGGCTGTGACTGATACTAAATGCGCCTATATACACGCATGGAAGGAAGGTTAAGCTGAGTTGACCAAGCTGGCTAGTTGCATACATCGACAGTTTGCCCTTCTGCCGACGGTCACCCACCCAAGTAGTACTCAATGCGGCCCGGTTCACACAGTACTACGGCCAGTACAATCGTGAAAAAACTGAATATTAGATAAGATTTTCATGATAAGTTGGATAAAATCTTTAAGTCGTGATAAAAATAAAATTACTGCAAAAGCGAACTTTTTTCTGGCATTTTCTAGCAGTGAAAGCGTTTTATTTTAGTTCAAGGTTATTGAATCACCACTTGGCAACAGCAAATGTCATCAGTCTAGTCCAGTGGCATTTTGAGTTACTTCTGTCCGCTTATATAGCTGTCACGTTGAAAGCATTTCTTGTCGGCATCTCGCGTTATCGTCGTCAATCTATAATCGTCGCTAGTTGTTTCAGTAGATGAATCTCGTCGCCAGTGATCGGCCGTCATCATGACGTCACAGTGACGTCATCGTGCCTGTGACGTCACTGCGGCCTAATGAGTGGAAGGGAAGAAAAGCGAAGGGAAGAGACACCGGCCGGCTCGACCCCGGGTGGCCTGAGATGACCGCTATGTCGCCGGTTGTGCGATTATTGTGCTATTATTGTGTGCTCTTAGCGACGGCGCCGGGTCGCTAAGTGGTGCGCACTTTGTGCATCGTCGACCAGTGAATGAATGCCCGCCCGGCTGATCAGTCTAACTCGTTCAATTAACACTTCGCCGTTCGTCGCATTGGCCTCCATTTAGCGTCGATTCCATGCAATGGATTCACTGGACCAGATGCAGTGTTCACCCACCGAGCCATCGCTGCAGTGACAGCAGCCAGCTGCCAGCGCTCGTCAACGAGAATTTAAAATACAGATTTAGTATTTCGATCATTTACCGAATTTGAACAAGTTGATAATCGGAATTTTGTAGCCAATTCTGATTTTAATGTCAAATTCTTGGGCACGGCGTGCACGTGATATTGAGCAGCCATGTACACAGTATGTATGCATTTACGTCGTCGGCGATCATATTTATTTAAGAAAATGAACTTTTTGTTAAAAACGGTTTGAATGGAGTGATTGTGTAATTAATTTGCACTGGGAAAGTTTTCTCAGCGCAGCAGCCGCAGCTGGCTGGTAAAATACGAGTTGGACGCAACGTGGGGGGCCCTGAGCTATGCGTTTAGTGGATGCTTTCTACTTCGAAATACGAAGGCAAGTGCACTTTTCTATACCCGAAACTGCATTGTAAACTAAATTTGAACTATACTTGTTAAAGGTGCAAATTTATTTTTTTCAGACACTTTTAGACTTTAGAACAACAAAAGCGATTTTTGTCACGTTATAACGAAATATATACGTGGACCGTGGAGGCTCTTATCCCTGCAAGTTTGCTGTCTCCCTTGTTTATTCCCAAAATTTATACGACGCGGCGCGCGGCGTAAGCCGAGTAGGCTATAACGTTTAATGATGAACGCAGTATGACGACAACCTTTCAGCAGCAGCAGCAGCAGCAGCTGCAGGGTGATAATGATGAGAAGCGGGGGAGAGAGTGGGCGGATGAAAGGATGAGAGAACGACAAATAGTGACTATTGTCAGGGCGAAGTGAGTGACGCTGTTAATTGGTTGATATAAGTCTGCGGCGCTGCTGCAAGACGAGTGCAGAAGACGTCATCGACTGCGTCACTCGGCAGTGCTTCCAGACCGCACAAATTGACAGCTCTGAGGCCACTGCACACAACTTCTCCGCCGACCCACTTCACTTGAAGAATAAAAACTGCGCCAGTCAGACTGCTCTCTGTACTTATCTGTTGGTTGGCTTATCCTCTATCCTTAGCAGACTATTCTCGTTATATAATAGTGGTGAGATTATACGGATTGTAACTTTTGGTTATTGTCTCTGGAATCTCATAGTCCGAATTCAGAAAAAAATGCGAAATAATGAAAGTCGTCGGTCTTGTTCCATTTTCATGAACTAAGAAAGTAAAATAGTAACAGGTTAAGCCTATTATACAGCGGTCGATATGAGATAAGATCGATACACTGTTCGACAGTCGTTCGGGTCTTGTTTTACATGTTCATCCGAGTATGTTTCCATACCTCATGCGTTTTATGACAGTTCTGCATGCTCACATGGGTGTTCGGGCTTAACGCCTACACACATTCAACCCCTCTAGGACGAAACCTGCCCCTTCTACTGCTTACATATATACACAACATTGCATTCAAGAACCATGCGCAGTTCGACGGCTTCGTCGCTCGCATGTTCTCCATGTGACTTTTAGTTCGATTTTTGACTTTCAGTAGGCCTAAGTGGGAACTCGAGCAGTAGGCCTATGAAAGTCGGCGCTGTCGTTTGCGGCGGCTAGTGACAATGGGCGTATGTATGTGAAAGCCATGCAGGTAACAGTGACGTCATTAGCGTCATTACGTACGCGAACGAGGCTCGGCGCAGGTGCGCTGCTAGCCTGCTACACGTCACGCGACTCCGTCCGTCAGTCTCTCAATCTCTGTCTCTGCTAGACTCCAATACGTCGACGTCTTCGTCTGTGTCGCTTGTGTCCGTCGTAGTCTTGCGTGTGCGTGCATGACCCGTCGTCGGCAACGGCGACATACGACCGCACCCTTGCTTCTGTCGCCTCGTGGCTCTGCGCGGCCGGCCTGCGCGCTCCTGGCGTGGTACAGCTGATCTCTGCTCCTCGTCCGAACAGAACGCTGCAGTCGCTCGTCAAAGCTGGCTGCGACAGCGGCGCCTCACCAGTTAGTCACATCTCTCCCGTCTTCGCGCTCGCTTCCTCACCCCCAGCGACTCACGGCTCCTTTTTGTCCACGGCGTTCGCTCGCTAGCTTGCGTGACAAGCAGCCGGCCGCCTTCTGCACCGCGAGTCCTGACATTCACCGTGCTACCGCTGTCGTCGCTGCTATACCTACTACCTACCCGTGCAGAGCCGGTAATTGGTGTCCGCGCTAACCAGCGTCTAGTGTGTGTTTGAGCGCATGTGAATAGCGCCAACTAACGCCTGTGTGTATTTCGCCGGCGTCCGAGCTATAGCATCGCCCCAGAGATGTTTGCAGATCACAAATAACGATCGATGATTATACTCGACCGTATATGCAACGCTGGTTCTTTTGTTGATACACTGCATTTCAATTACATCTACTCATCGACTGCGCTAATGAAGCGCATCGCTTGTTGTGCGCAATCATAATGTCGAGCGAAAGTGCGAAAACTAAGAAATAATTACCGGTCGTGTATATAATGATCGCTGTGATTTGCCGCGGATGAATACGTGCGCATAATCACACTATACGTTCAGTAATTGCAGACGTGATTAATTACGGTCGTCAGCGCTAAAACTGAAAAAAAGTTGTATAAAGTAAAAGTCTTACGAATGGAGATGCTACAGTTTTGCATTGAAAAACTGCAAATACTGAAACTGCATGTTTCAAGTTTATATTCAGTTTATTTTAATTACTGTAGTTAAATACAAAAGTCAGTAAATTAACATAAATGGAACTCTATATAAGGCAAGATAAGCGACTGTCGTGAAAAAAAATGTTAACACAGAAATCGACTGGCTGGTTTTCTCATCAATGCTAAACGTATTTTTTACGTTCTGAAGCTTAGGCTCATTTTTTGCTCAAATGTCTTCGTAATAGAGGTTTTTGGTGCAATTTGGCAGCTTAGCCTTAAGAGGAGTGGATGCAGCGGTAGTGCAAGTAATTGGCGTAGTGCTGCTGACAAGCTGGTCCAGTGGATGGAGCTATGTAGCGTATCATCGTGAATCGTCGAGCGGACTAATCAGGGCGAGTAGTGACAGTTGTGCCCGTGGCGACGGTCAGCGCCAATCGGTCCTCGCCAGCATATCACCGCCACCACTAATGAAAACACACCTAATCCACGTACAACAAATAGGCGCTGGTTTCCAGAGGTCACTGTTGTGGGGTGACTCACTTTTTCTCTTTTCCTTTTCCTATTTTTGCTTATTTTCCTTTCTTCTATTTACCTACTTTTTGTACTTCCTTGTATGTCTTTTTCCCCGACGTCTAAACCCAGCCACAGTCCAGTTACGAAGTCCAGGAGATCGCCGGAAACTTTCTCAATGCAGTAAAATGCAAACGTGTCATTGTGCAAGAGACAAAAACTGCATGGTATCATGCTGGAAGTGTACCAAAAATCATCGTTCGGCACTCAGCGTCACCTGTACTATGACTCGTTTGTATTTTACGGTTCAATATAATGTCGACTTGCATTGAGGTTGAACAAACGCCGACGTGCAAAAACTTGCTGTTTCTACGTTTGCAAAAAATCTTCAGGAACCAACCATCACACACACACACACTAGCTTTTAGCCTGGGACGATCGCCGTTGGAGTCTGCGACGTTTCTGACGTCGTACAGTATGGATGGACTAGTAGGTCGCTGGTGGTCGGATGACAGCCTGTGGCGCCTAATGCCCGCCTGTCGTGTGTGGTCATTCGTCGCCGGCGGTCTTTGCGGCCCGCTAGGCACCTGCTTCTGCTGCAGTCAGTTTCCCGTCTCGACGGCGCCGACTCGTCTCGTCTCGGGCTTTCTAATTCCCGCACCGGACTATGCCGCGTCACTTCGTTCATGGACCAATCGGTTAACCGTCGAGCTAGGCGCTGCCGTATAATTAGAGACGGCCGATTACTGTAATTAGCAACGCCCGGTCGCTTGGTGGCTCATTCATGCACTATGTATGTTGTTATTGATCGAATCCACTCCAAAGAGGACGTCGTAATATTTATAGTAGGCCTACTCCTATCCAGCTACTAAGTTATTTTACAGAACGCTGTTAAAGTTGACCAGCTTTTTGCGCATTACCGCACAATAAGTCTCTTTCGCTTATTTCTTATAATAACTCTTATGTTTTCAAGACATCAGCAGACGACGAAGATATATCACACCACAGGGTGAGGCAAAAAAGTAGCCCCTAAAGTTTTTCGCTGTTTTTTCAGCAACCGTTTGAAATTTTAATTTGAAATTTTACAGATTTATTTACAAAAACGTTCTACATGTAACTGACAAGTAAAATGTGATTCTGTTGAAAAACGACAAAGTTACAGACTTTTAACATGACCGCCTACCGATTTTTCAGCATTCAAAAATGTTCTGGCTACAATACCAATTTCATAACATCGTTGAAACAGCACAGTTAAATGATGATCAGATGCCAGAATTCCATTGTCACTGAAAATGTTCGAAGTGTCCACCGTCAGCTCCAAGCTACAACACCAGCCTCCAGTCGCTTTATTTGAGAAATCTTTTACAGCCTTGTCGATTGGTCTCCATGGCAGGTTGCCCCGAATAACCTGAAGCGTTTCCTTGAGTTCGGCGCTTGTTTTCGGCTTTGTTTTAAGCTTGCGGTAAGCCTCCAACATTGCAACCCACACGTAATAGTCAACTAGGTTTATATTTGGCAAATTTGGAGGCCATTGGTTTTTTGTGATGAAATCTGGACAGCTGGCCCGCAGCCAGTTCTGTGCGCTGCGCGGCGTTGCGCGCTGTGTGTGCTGACGCGCCGTCCTGCTGGAAGATGAATCCGATGTGCAGCCGGCGATTGCTGTAAAGGAACGATAATTTAATGATAATTTCTAAACAAAATAAATTATTGTTTATTAAAACGTCACTATGACTTCATCGGCATTAACGTGATAACCGGTTTTTGAAAATTAAATAGCATTTTTATCTTAAACGTTTTTAATGCTGAACAATCAGTAAGCAGTCATGTTAAAAAGTTTATAACTGCGTCGTTTTTCAACTTAATCACATTTTGTTTGGCTGTTAGATGTAGGACGTTTCTGCAAATAATCGTGTGGAATTTTAGATTAAAATTTTAAACGGCTGTTGAGAAAACAACAAAAAACTTTAGGCGGCTACTTTTTTGCCCCACTATATATAATATTTATCTACGCCTAAATTTAGCTCAGCCAAATTGAACTCATTAAATTGCATATGGCAATAAGAGAATCGTAGGCCTCTTACTGGATTAAATACTATTTCATTTATACAGCATTTTAAAATAATGTTTAAAAGCCAATCTGAAAGAAATTGTTATGTATCCATGTGGTCAAAAACCGCTAGCAGTTTCTGCCAAAGTTAAACGGTGAAGCTACAAAAACGTATCGAGTTCCTGTCGCTATGAAGTAAGTTGATAAATAAGTAAAAAGTGAAATAACTTTTGATGCGCTATTGTTTCTCTTCTACGTTTTATTCGCACAGCGGTATTGCGTCACGTACGGTAGTTTTTTTCAAATAAACGCTGGACTCAGTTCGGCACGCGTGTCAACGACTGTGCAGAGAGGGTAGAATGAGAGGCTGGAACACGAGTGTGAGTGGATGAAGAGTGAAAACAATTGAGGATGCTGCTGGTGGTGGTGCGGTGCTTGTTGGATGACAGTAATTGGCATAAGATGAGACGCGGCTGCTGCTGCTGCAGCTGTCTCAGCTGAGATGTAATCTTAAGTCTGTGGAAGGTGAGTTCAAGTTGCTCGAAGGACGCGTTCTGTTTACGTCGTCGCTTACATCAAGTGCTTCTCGACCCCACTGTCTCTCCCCAAACGAACATTTTTGCATAAACAGACGATTTAGACGTTATTGATCATATTATGAGACTAATACGTGCAATTTAACAGAAAATTTATTGTCATACAATTTATGATCTCACAGCTCCGAAAACTGTCAAAATCAGTATTGCTTAGCTAAACTCACACGAAGATAACATAACAGATACAGTGGATAAGTAAATACTTCTTTAGGCATATTACGAGAGCTGATGCAATATGCGACTAGCCCTGAAATTTAAAAATTAGCGAGAAGCAAATTGCACACTGCCCATTGCTGATACATAACAAAATATGCTTTATCTAGATGTAACTTATTAGAAAAAAATAAATGTGAGTATTTTTTACTATATACAATAAGCAGTGTCGCAGCTAGGCCTATATCTTATCAGATATTTTTACAAGAGCAGTGCAAAAAGACAGGTGTTTCCAGTCAGACTGTGTCAACGATAAGATCTGCCGAAGAAGAGAGGTGTGAGTTAGAGTAACTTCGATGCATGCAAAAGTGAAATTAATTAAACCCAGGTGTAAACAACAGATTAAACAGTAAAAGAACAGGTGTAATCTCGTAGATGACAGGCGAATCGTAGTACCACTCGGCTGTGTGACCTAGCGAGGCTGATGCAGTGGCCGTATGGAAGTCGCAGGACAATAGGCCGCGGCTAGCCAACGTTCTTCAGCTGCGATCGACTGCATTTTTATGGCATTTCGCCACGCCATTCGCTCATTAATCGGCAGCAGTTTCACACCGGTAGGCCAGCCACCGTGCTAGTGTATTATAGTTCGACCCACCGGTCACTACTGGTACTAGAGAAACGGAATTGAACGTTGTAACGACTAGCGACATTCTGATGACTGTGCGTGATGCTTTTGTTGATGTCGTGCTTCAAACGACAAGCTACGAACTCGAACTCGAATTACTCGATGACAGAGACCGACTCAAAACATCTTGAGACCCGCCGGCAGCTGCAGTACGGGGTCTACTGCATGATAGCATTGAAATATGATCACAGATACAACAGCACATTCAGAACACAAGTCATAGCTCCATAAATTATAATTGCTAACTGAGTTCTATTGCAAGTTTCGATCGGTTTTGGCGGTTTACCTGAGCGTGTTGGCGTTACGTATCAGACAAACACGACAGCTTCAACGCGAGGAGCAAAAAAGAGTAAACGACTTAAGTAAATAAATAAATAAACTGATTGATTGTGTCTACTAATTTTGAGAAAATGTAACAGATAAATTTGAACACTTATTTAAGCAGGTTTTTTAAAAAAAAATCGTGCATTTTGATTTGTTTGCTGTACGTACTATCTTTATGTACTAAATTTCGAATATACGAGCACAACTGTCTTTGCAAAACGGTTTCGTGACTTACCCCTGCATTGTTTGACAACTGCAAATGCGTGTTATATGTGAAACAACGCTACGTTGTTTACCGTAATTTTTGTTGCTACATGTAATATTGTAACAGTGACAATGACGTGTATGCATGATGATACCGGTAACACTGTTTTTAATTTTATATAATGGGGTAAAAAACGAAAAAGCAGAAATTGCATTTTTTCTCTTTCTTATTTGTCTTCTCTTCTTTAGATCCCGACATGTGACGACGCAGACACCCGCGCATCATTTCGAAGCGAAAAGCGCATTTTACAGCATACGATTTGTACGAACTTAACGTACAAGATTTTCACCTTGCTGTGTATATGCAGCTCGTTGTGCAACTTTCTGCGTATTTTTTGTGACAAGTTGTGCAAGTGGTTTTGTCTTAGCGGTGCTTATGTAACGTCGATGACGATTTTGACGATGTTTCAAACTGTTTGTAGCGGCGATTCACGACAGCCGCTACTTGCCGGACAGTCAGCTGTTGCAGCGGCTGCACCATCGCATACACCACGGCAATCATCTTTACACAGACGTCGGACTCGTCGACTCCGACAGTGTTCTACAGGTTGTTATTTATACATGTACGAACACCTGAGTATTTTTGATTCGAGTCCGCCTATACCCGCCATTCCGAATGGCGGCCATTTCGAGGGGCAGCCAAAACATGTTTTAGACGACGAAACGCTAGACTCATTTTGACACTGACCCTAACCCTAACCTAACTTTTGTTTCTAATCCTATTTTTAACCCTGTCCTTAACCGTGGCGGCCATTTAAAATGGCGGACAGACATCGATTTTTCTGTAAACAAAAACTATCTGCTGGACCAACTGGTTTTGACCAATTTATTCAGCATGCATGATTCATTCTACTTTACTTTTTTGTGTGTTATATGTAAGACATACTTTGTCCAAATTGTCCCTGCGTTTACTTTGAGACAGGACACATTTCCTGCGATTATTAATAAAATATATACAAAGTTTGCACCAATAAACACATAATATAAACTGCATGCTCAGTTTGAAACGTAGCAAGTGATAGGGGGCTATTTTAGTTCTATAAGCATCTCGATTTCTTTTTCAGGATTGTATGTACTTCGCTGCCTGTTACTGACACTTTTCCGTAAAACATTTTCATTTGTTTACCATTCATGTTATGTATTTTTTGGCTCATTTTTGCTATTTTTTATTTATCCGAAGAGCGCGGGCGTTTGCTGTGGTTTCAGGCACTAAACGGTTTTCTATTCATCGTAACTTGCGACGGAGAAGTTTTCTTCGCGTCGAATACGGTCGAACAATACCTCGGATTTCACCAGGTACAATTTCTTTTTATCCACAGCATTATCATTTATTGCTCCTACTTTACAGCACGACGGAAACGTAAATAAACAAATCTGTGTCGCAAAACATGCGTTGCAAGTACAGCATACAGTTTCTCGTTTTCTTAATGAGATTATGCATTTATAAAGTGTAACATAGTAATTAGTGGTGTCTGGTAAAAAGGTTAAGTCCGGTGTTGTGGGAAATTTGTCGCATCTGAAAAATTCTTTCCACCACCATATTGTCATAATGTAACTAACGCTAACCTTCACGCTAACCCTAACCTTAACCCTAGCCCTAATCCTAACCCTAATCTTAACCCTACTCATAACCCTTACCCTAACCCTAAATTTAACCCTATTTTTAATCTTAACCCTAACCCGTACTGCTGCGTTTGGGAATAATTTTCCGGTGCGACGAATTTTCCACTACACCGGTACTTGCTATAGCGCTTCTTACATGAGGCAGATCCGTGACCAGAACTGCTTTACAGTCTTAA
>Ga0056128_1010318_pt1 | contig 11648 bp, 7 predicted proteins | sample WorMetLIZISLAND2_FD_71113 | JGI IMG/M metagenome (GOLD analysis project Ga0056128, IMG submission 71113) | Marine gutless worms symbiont microbial communities from Max Planck institute for Marine Microbiology, Germany - Olavius geniculatus... ... | reverse complement strand
TATGGATTTTTGGCGATTTCGGGCTGCGACACAAGTCTATGTCATTCACAAGGTGGCGCCACGCTACTATCGTTATGCGATCCAGATAGATAATTTGGTATTTGTATGTTAACTTAGCGTGAACCGGAACTGCTATAGGCTTTTGCGCGTCTCGTGAGCGTTAGCTCAAATTGCTTGTTGTTTTGGAAAAACAGTTATGTGAAGCACTTAAAACAGTATTGTTCGCTATTTGGCGGATTTTGTTACGATTATCGTGAAGTAAGCGGAATTGTCAGTGACACTGGGTTGGTCGAAAACCGGAAATTTCAATTACTTTCTTCAACTTAAAAATTAGGCCATAAATGTCGTACTAACTTGCAACAAAAATATTTAGCATAGACTCTAGTTTGTGATAGTATACTTCTTTGTGCAAGTTATCTATTTAGAAAAGCACATCAAACGACTATGGAGTGTGAACGATGCTTTGTCCGTTGCTACGTATAATTTTTGAAAGCGCTGAACGTAACGTATTAAAAACATCCCAAATAAAAAGCCCAGTTTTCAAGAGTAGCATTCTGATGAAACGACATGCATAATCACATAGATGACGACTAGTTTTCTAAAAGGTACAAAAGGTAAAGATCCGGTACTTGCTATAGCGCTTTTTACGTGAGACAGACTTGTTTCCAGAAGCAGTTTATAATCTCTGTTAACTGACTGGCACGAGCAAATGATACCACAGCGCACCATACAGCCATCCATTGCCTGCGTCAGCAAACATTTATAGACCCGTAGTTTGCAGCTAGCAGACATACCACCGTCTTAATCAGCCACACTAGGCCTTCACCCCGTAGTCCCGTAGCTACTAATTTTTTATTCCGCTGTGGGTAAGAGGCTGACTTGACGTGAGCACACGGTATAGTTTAGCAAACTTATTGTGTGTTTTGTTGTTGCAGTGAGATTATGGACACTCTATAACACTCTATATTGGTAACAGAGATATTTTGTTATCGATATTCAGCAATCAATAACTCTGCTAAGAAATAATATTTTTCAACGAAAATTAGCGATCGCTTTACCAATGTATTTGAAATTAAGTGTACGAAATTTTATTCAGATTAGTTCAGATTTGACACTGTTATTGCACGATGGCTAAGGGGTTACTTTTTTCTGGACACAGTATAGGTCACGAAATAAGCTTCTCGTGCGGTTTGCGAAGGTCTGGCGCGCTTGGAGCTGCTACACCAGGTGATCGCGATCAGTAACTGGACGTTGGTTGTCGAGCCTTTCTGGCTGCATGACGTCACTTTCAGTTACATGCAACTACGCAGTCTTGACATGCGGGATACCAGCGATAAATACATCGTACTCGACCTGTCACGGGCAGACCTTCTCGCTACTGTCCTCAGACAGGTCTGATATGTCGCCCTCTTTCTCTCAGCTTGTCACATTCTGTGCACACGTTTTTCTTTTCGTTGCCGTTTTTTCTCCTTTCTTTGTTTTATAGTTGTTTCTGTCTTGATTTTTTATTGTTTCATCCCGGTACATATTTTTCAATTCTGTCGTTTCGGCTAGGTTTAATAAAGTATAGCGTTTTTTGCGCTGTGTGTACGCATTCCCACTGAGCATTTAATGCGTTTTATATTAGAGAAAACGATGTGATCGAGATGTTTATATGGCTCAATAATAATAGACCGGCACACAAGTTTGCATGCAACAAATATCGATTTTCATAATTTTTGATTATTTTAGCAAGCATGTGATCGCTAAGTGAATCATCTTAAATGCGACATCTTGTGAAGTGAAAAAGTCAGTTCTTACTGTGTACTGTGCAGCGCAGTGTTTGCGGTGTGATCATGGCATGTTTAACGATGACTATTTCTAGTGTTGTCGCTATCGACTATTTTACTAGTCCATTAGTCGTCGACTATTTGGTCGACTAGTCGTCTTTAGCATGCGATAAAAACAACAACTTGCAATTTCAAACATCAAGTTATCTCTTAAAGCTATAGGCCTAGAGTCCTTACGGCAGCTATGGCGCTATTACCCCTTCGTTACCACTCCGTGTCGATTCCAAGCTTGGTGGTGGGTGTGCCAAAAAACAAAAAAAAACAATAAAATAAATGGTTAGTGTTCGATGAAACTGTAAAATTACGAAATTTGATGGCCGTTGGATTTGGATGACTTTTATTGAAGCTGAGTTTCATTGATTGATTGACTGCTGTTGTAGATTGAAGCTGTCGGCATGAATCGCATAGGATACCACTACGTGCTGGCAGGCTTCGTGAGTGCATGCTGTTATGTCTTTCCTGTTTAAGCTTATCAGTTTACATCATATTATTTCAGTGATAAAATAATAGAAAAATAGCTAGGAGCTGATTTTCTGGCTTCTGGAGGTCGTTCAAAACTGTGGTGTATGTATACATTATATCGCATATTTGCTGCAAATAATCCATCCCCCAATGCATAGTCTGAGAGTGTGCTGAAGAGTCAGAGATCCGGAAAAAAACAAGAAAGCCCAGCTGTCGCTAGGGAATACGTGCTGCAGCTTATACAATTTTTTTGCAGTACTCACCTTTAAGGTCATACAAGGTCAATAATTTTCATGTTATTTGAAAGCCAATATGAAAATTCCTATTAGTGATCAATAGCAACCTAGGCACTTTTTGGCCGCAGTAGCGCGTACCGATTTTTAAGGTCATCCAAGGTTGATGATTTCTATCTTATCTGAAAGGGTTTATGCCACTTCCCGTTAGTAATTAATAGTAACCTTGGCTTTATCTCGCACCGTTTTCGAAATATGGCTACTTATAGCTTGAAACGTTTTGTTAAAAATTGCCTTCAAACCGCTGCAGATGGAGACATAGTTACTATTGGCAGCCTATAGGAAGTCGCCAGCGCCCTTTCGGATGGTACCATCGCCGACCCTCTGCGACTTACCGTTTAGCTACACTAATGCACGATTGGCGTACCATAGTGCGTTATGACCCTTCAAGGTCATCTAAGATAAATGATTTTCATGTCATTTGAAAGCCAATATGCGACTTTCTATTAGTGATCAATTGCAGCCTAGGCCTTATCTCGTACCTTTTAGCCACAATACATTTGTTACGAATAGACAGACAGACGGACGACAACCCGTACCAAAGACGCTCTACAGCGCGTCAAAAAACTAGTGGAAAGGATTTAAATCCAGCTTTACCAGAAATTTAAACATTGGCCATAAGTGTGACGAAAGATGACGACTTTCGTTCGTGCGTGTGGTAACCCCCACAGGAGATGAGCGAGTTGAGCCTGCGAGATTTTCGACATGGCGGCGTCAACATCACCGGCTTCAACCTGATCAACCATGACTCCACCACATCCAGCGCACACCCCACAGACGCATCTCTCACCGTAAGATATACACTACTCTTATACCCCGTTTACATGATGAAGCAAAAACATGAAGCAAACTTAGAGCACACGTCCTGTACACGTGTTTTGAATGCGTTTGCTTCACGTTTGCTTTATGTATGCTTCCTCGTGTAAACGGGGTAATCACTGGTGCCGCGAAGCGCTGTAAATGATGGACCATCAAAATTGCAGGACATGAAATTGCAGGACGTAAAATTGCAAGACAAAAAAGTAATGTTTTAGGCAGCTGAATATATTCAGTAGAGTTGGATTTACCATTGCGCATTTTAGACTCTTACATGAACACGACTATTGCAAGTCAAAGTTTTCATAATTATTCTGTAACAATATACCCGGTACAACTTGCTTTGCTGCTGTAACTTGTGTTCTCAACGTTGCTTTGAAAAAATGTAGGAAATACAGAAAGTTTTAATTTTCCAACTGACGCGGCAAATTTCAAACAGAATTCCGACAGATCGACTGTTGCCAGTTTTCGACAGAGGTGATTGTGGGTGCTCAAAATTTCAAATCTGCCCATGAATTTTCACTAAATGGGAATTTTTAGCATCAGATATTGCATTTTTGGACGAAAATTTTCAGGCAAGAAGAAGATTTTCCGACAGCCCAAAATTTAGGGTGGGCATTCCCCCTTTTTTCTCCCCCATAAACGACGCGACTGAATCTGCCACGCCTGATTGCGTCCTGTCGTGCTATTTGTTTTCGTGACCGCCGTGACGTCACGAACGACTCAAAACTGGTAGCCTATCAGATGATGAGCGGGTTCATAACTGCAGTGCGTGCTTCAGCGGAGACCGTATACACCGACCCAGGCTTAGCACACGTTCTGTCCACTGGCCCGTCCTTAGCTCTAACACACCAGTTAAGCCGTTTTTAGCGTCTCTCGACCGAGCAAGAGCAATTTGCTGGCGTGGCGTAGTCGATAAAATAGCCGTTTGTACTGACGCCGACATAATTGCATTACGTCGGTGTGTCGCTTGCTGTTAGTGTCCTCATCATCAGCTGCCGCATCTTTCCGTTTTTGTCTCCAGTGGCGTACACAAGGGGGCCCAGGAAGCCCAGCCCCCCAATCCTCCAAACAAAACACAAACATATGTTTAAACTGCACCAAATTTGCCAATTTAGTCAGTTTATTTTTAGGAAAATGATTAAATAAAGCTGTTTCCATTAGATTTCATCTTTTAAAGCTAAAACTCATCAAATTCGATTTCAACTGGGGCTCTGCCCAGACCCAGCTATGGGAGCTCATAACGCTCCCTAGAGTCCCATAGCTGGATTTTAGATGGTCCTACTTCTAAGGGAAAAGGAAAGAGAAAAGGAAAAGGGAAACAGAGGGAAGGGTAAAGGGGGAGGGAGGAGAAGGACGAAAAGGGGAAAGAAGGGGGAGAAGGGAAACGAGGCCCCTTTAAATTAAAATTTCTGGCTACGCCACTGTTTGTCTCCTATTATCTTTCCGCTTGTATGCAGCCTCGCATTTTGTCACGTCATGTCTCTCAGTCACAGCGAAAACTAAGCGAATCGTCGTTAGCTCACCGACGCCGCTCTAAATCTAAAGACGCTTCCAGAGCGACGTAACTGAACTGAACTGGCATGGTTTAGTTTTGAACGAAATGACCAATGCGCAAGCAGTAATAAATTGCAGTATGCATTGCCTATAATATGGCATCGGTGATACGTGACTACGCTCGCGGACGCGTCAACCAATGACCAATAGGCTCACCCTGCTCGCCCATTGGTCAGTTCGTCAAAAACTAAACCGTGTCAGTTCAGTTCATTTACGTCGCTCTGTACGCGCCTTAACATTTTTCACAGTAACACAGTAACACACAGTAACACACAGTAACACACAGTATTTAATAAAATATGTGACAAATGCACATAATAATATAGCAAAACAGAAGAGAAATGTAATTTAGACAAGGTAACATAGCATAAAATAATTAGACACACTCAAAAACCGTCCCTAAATTTTGGGCTGTCGGAAAATCTTCTTCTTGCCTGAAAATTTTCGTCCAAAAATGCAATATCTGATGCTAAAAATTCCCATTTGGTGAAAATTCAAGAGCAGATTTGAAATTTTGAGCACCCGCAATCACCTCTGTCGAAAATATTCTCGACGTAGCGTGGTCAGTCTGTCCGTCGTCTGTCTGTCACATTCGTGCCTCTTTCTTAAACCCTTCGACAAATTTAGATACTATTTGGAAGATACATTTCTATGGTCAGTGACACACTGTGTTAGATGGGCGTTTTTGCCCCACCATAGTAAGGGGAAATTTGGGGTCTAACCCTGACAGAAAACTTGCGCTTTGCATAGCGTGCAATATTAGAATGGCAATTTGATTGAAAATTTCTCCAGAAAGTACTACGGGCGACAACGCGCAGATTATGTTCAAACCGTGGACGTTTTCGGAAAGGGTTTTGCGTCGTAAGTAATTTAGGTAGTTTAGCTGAAATTTACAGCTCCTCTTGCACGTTTTTTTAAAAACCAGGCTGGAAAAGTTGATTGAAGCTTGCATGACGCTGGTTTCGTCGTTGCGTCGAAACGTTATTCACGCGGAGTGACGTGATTTCACGCTGGACGAATCGCGTTCAAGATGCGCGTCTTCGGCATTCATATATCGCTCTATCGGCGGAAAAAAACCTACAATCACTGGCTACGGTCAGTCGTAGACCTATAGGGGTTCCTACGACGTTAGCATATGGCGACGACAGGACCATCGTGGGTTAAAAAGTAGACGGAGCGAACAATTGCATTTTTTCGACAGACACTCCAAATTTCAGACAAAAATCAATTTCCGACATAGGAGATTACGATTGCTCAAAATGCCGATTTTGTCTTTAGGCCTAACTTGTTTTCTCAAAAATTTGGGTTTTAACTCCAAATTTTGCATTTTAGACGAAATTTCTTAGACAAGAAAAAGATTTTAGCCTACCACAATTTTTCGAGAGCTCAACGTTTAAGTTGGGGAGCAATGCCCCTTACCGGCCAAGAAGCCGCTGGGAAGGTTGATTTCACAGTGACTTGACGGCTTCTGTGACGCCATGCAACCAGCTCAAAGCCAATCATCCTGCGTGCTGCAATGCAGCCAATCTAGGCGATAGTCACACGCGTCGATGCGCCGTATAAACATTGCGCCAAATGCCCCGTGATAAAAGTATGCGGGTAGCGCGGAGGTTTTCTGCTTCTCGAGAAAAACATTCGTATAACTTGGAACCTAAATGATATCAACTTTTTTCCAGCTCGCTACCAAATGCGTTTCTTCTAGGCTCGGAGTGTCTCAAGATCGACTGTATAGACCTGGTTGAAGGAACGTATATCGCCCCAGGCCCTGTAGTTATAAATTTAGAGAAAAAGCCGCCGTAATGGAAACGGGAAATGGTCAAAAGTAACGAAAGGGGAAAAAGAGAGGGAGAAAGGAAGTGACGAGGAAAGTGTTTGTTTTCAATAGCTCAAAGGGGATGCGAATTTCTGTCCAGTAAATGGTTTGGTCTGCCGTTATATGAATACGGCCCAAGGACGCATTGTTTCAGATGGGGTCTGTCCTTCCCCTGGCGGGTCAGGGACCCCGCCAGGGGAAGGACAGACTAGTGGGGTCAATTCTATCCCCAACCAAAACATGCATTACTGCTGCCACCTAGTGAATAGAAACGAGGAGACGAGAATGATTCTGTCTGTTTCCGAATTACTTGGCACAGAGCGACGTAACTAAATTGAACTGAACTGAACTGACATGGTTTAGTTTCTGACGAAGTGACCAATAAGCAAGCAGTAATGCATTACAGTAGGCACCGACTAACGGCGTCGGTGGTCTACATGACTACATTCACGTGCACATCAACCAATGACCAATAGGCTCCCCTTATTTGCTGATTGGTCAGTTCATCAAAAATTAAACCGTGTCAGTTCTGTTCAGTTACGTCGGTCTGGACGCGCCTTTAAGCTGTTGTTGCTGTTGTTATTATTTTGTACATGCATAGCTGGACGAAGCTCTGACGATAGACGCCGTGGAAGTGCTTTTGTCCGTTGCTAGCTTCGAATCATCATCAGCATCATCATCTCACAGTCGCTCAGCTGTACCGAGGTCTCGGCGTCAACTCGCGTGCAGCGACACGCCGACGTCACCATGGCGACGCGGACGTGACGTCATGCAGCATCTGAAGCAGGTCCGTCGGTCGTCGGTCGTCCGTTGTTTGTAGGCTACTGCCTCGGCTTCGGCTTCGGCCTCGGCCCCGGTCCCGGTCCTGGCCTGGCTCTTTCATGTTTCGCTTTTCAAAGTCCGTCCGTCCGTTCGGCAACAATTCCCACCGCTGCAGTTCGTTCGTGTTTCTCTGTATTTTTTCTTTTCTTTTCGTTCGTTTGTCGTTATCCGTCCGCTAGAAAACATACGCAGTGATCAGTAAGGGAAAAAACAAACAGGGAAGCGAAGGACTTGACTAAATACCAGCTAGCGACTGTTTTCAAAACGGGCCAAAGTGATGTCTTTTCCGCTTTTCAATTATAATGTCTGGCCGATAAAAATAAAAAAGTTATGCTGACGAAGTGTGCATTGGCGCCAATTTTACTAATTCTTATGAGAGCTGCTTGGCCACATGTAGTTACTGCAGCAGGTGCCAAAAAATGTCCCAACTTGTTTTTGTCGGAACTTTGTCAAATCTCCACAAAATTTGATAATTTTCGGCATACAGATTTTTGTGTGAGGTACACTCACCGTCCATCTCACCTAAGCTTTGTCAACGCATTACCGTGTTAAAAACAGATGCTCCAAACTGTTGCATTATGAAGTGATGCGAGTTAAGCATTTGGCTCGAATGCTTGACGCAGGTTGAGCTAGAAGGTCTGACAGGTCACGTGGCATTTGACGAGAACGGACACCGGCGAGACTTTGAGCTTTCCGTCAACGAACTCATTCTCAACATTTATGCCCGACCGGTATATGACAGCATCATACTGCTGCTATTGGCTATTATAACAAGCACCGAAGTAATTTGGTAAAGACGGAATCGCTGCTCGATGCTGCTACCTAGTGAATCATTTAACAATTTTTTTCGTAAGTCGGAAGCAATTGCATGGTTGGTGGTTACATTCGCAGATCTCCCCTTTCCCGGTCGATTAGGGACCTCCATCTAACGCAATGAACATACCGGGGTTAGTGTTTTAATTTTTTGGCTGGGTGTTTGACCCCTAAATCTCCATTTTTCCTGTAAAATCAGAGACCTTATCTAAATAATGTATTATTAGACTGTCAAGTGTAACTGCCAAATTGCATTCAAATTTGGTTTAAGCAGAGGGCACGAATGTGACAGACAGACGACAGGCAGACAGACCACGCTACGGATAAATGTGTGGGAATAGGCGGAATCGATCGCTTTCACTACAAGATCGATTTTGCCCAGTATGTTATTCTTAGTTTTCATTTTTTTTATTAAGACATTTTCAGTTTAAATGGTCAGACGTCAGGGTTAGGGGTATTTGGCTGCGCACCGACAATGCTGCTGAAAGCTGTCGAGGGTGCATGGGGTAGCCTATAGTTTTTTTTATTCATTTGAAGCCAATCCCAATGCCGTCACTGACACAAGTGAACATACCCCGCCTTGACCCCAGCCAGACAAGCCGGTACTTTATTTACCTACCCCGGAGGGATGAAAGGCTGAGTTAATGTTTTGTCAAACGGTTTACCTGTCGACTGACAGTCTCGCGTCAAAACAGTAACACCACTTGATAGCATCCCGACAGGGAGTCGAACAAACGACTTTGTAGTGTTGTTGTTGTTGTAGCCCACAGCTCCCCTCTTTCGTCAGTTGTCGTCGAGCTTGAGAAAATCAGCCACCGCATCTGGATCTTCCCATAGATCTTGAGTTGTCAGTTGTGTCGGACATGCAAAGCACTGGAACAAATGTTCAACGGAGTGAGTGTGGTGCCACTCCACAGTCCCGGCAAACATCTGTCACGCCTGCAGTGATGCGGGCCTTGTAAGAGTTGAGGAGTCGGCAGTGACCCCGAACGTAACTGAGCAAGAGTAGTGCGAACGGATCTAGAAAGGTAGCATTCGAATGATGATAATTCAGGCGGAGTAGTTCCAAGGACTCTGTTTGGTACAAAGTTTGACTGTGCATCTACGACTGCTTGGCTATGAAGATTGCGTAAAGCAGAACGATATTGCTCAATTTCAGAGATGCCATCATCACGGAGAGGTACAACTACAACGTTGCTGTCAAATTTACTTAGTGTGCCCTTCATATTTCTAGCTGGGGCAGGCTGAGATGTTAAATGATGATCGCATGTCCAACATTTTATACAATGTCCTGAATGTGTGTGTACACTGCAGATCGGCACGTGGCGGTCCGGCAGCGGTCTGACGATGATCAAACAAAAGTCGGACTCAGACGATCAGGTCACCATGTCACCGCCCGTCAACAGGACCCTCATTATTACCACCATCGAGGCCAGTATACTAATGGGGTGTTTACACGATCCAGCAAACGTCCAGCAATTCACGTGTATTTTGAATACGTTTGCGGGAAGTTTGCTACTTTTGCTGAATCGTGTAAACACCCTATAACAGCAACGCCGTGACGGAGGTGGGGGAGAGGGCAGGGGAGGCAATTTTTCCCTTTCCCCTAAAGTTTTGGTTTGTCGAAGAACTGTTGGAAAATCTTATTTGTTGGCTAACTTTTGTCCGAAAATGCTAAATCTGACACTGAAAAATTGTCATTTTCGGAAAATTAAGGGATATAGTTGAAACTTGATTAAGCGTAATCTCCGCTGTCGAAAATTTGCAATTCTGTGGAGGGGGAAAGTTTCAAGTTTTTCTGTCCCGCCTAGTTTTTTTAACCACCGACGGCGCTGGAGGCATCTGCCTATCTTTAGCTGTTCCGTTTTGGTTTTTGCGACTTTTCCGCCTGTCAGTGGAAGTTTTCAGTAGCTTTAGTATACTGTAAAACCCGCATTTCTTTTCCAGATTTTTTCTCTTTACCGGTAGTTTCTTTCTTTCTATTTCTGCACTCTCTCTTGTTTATTTACTGAAAGATTATTTTCATTTTTAGGAATGTTTTTCTTGATTTATATTATGCGCACTACACGTCGTGGGAGCGTTTGCCTGTGTGGGGGAATTGGGATCGTTTAACCTAAAGCCGTTTGCCCAACGTTGCAAAAATAAGGGGAGGCAGCTGACCGGCCGGGTGCTAAGCATTTGAAAGATGGGAATAACCTAACTTTTAGCATGGGCGCAGGCTGACACGGATTCGATGTTACTAATCACCATGTGACCCGTACGCCGTTCGTTCTTATCGATCGTGTCCCGTGATTTATATCGTTGTGACGTCGCATCATTCAGCATCAGCAGCGGCTCGCCGATCCTGTGCTTTATACAGCGCTTCATTACGACAATGCTTGTTATCGTCGGCGCAATTAACTGATAGTATCACTCGAACCTGCATCCGTCCGCACTTTTTTAGCAAAATTGTTTCTACGCCGACTTGCACAGTCGGATTCTGTCGGTATCATTTGTTGATTTACAAGCAATTTGAGAAAAGCTCACGCGACGCGCGATAGCAGCGGCTCTGCCACCTCGGCAATCAGTGTAGCCTACAGCAATAAGATATTAATGCGTCTTGAAAGAGTACTTAAATTTGAGGCCTCTGTACGGAAGACTTCTTGAATTTAGGAGAACAAAACTTAGATTCTTAAAAATGTACGTTTTATGCTAAAAATGTCATACGCAAGTTGTTCAAATCCATTTCCAGCCATTTCGGTGCAATTCACTCTTAAAATGTCTGACTCAGCCGGAAATCGCCAAAAAATTTACTAAAACCCCTATTTTGGAGGTTCAGAGTCATTCAAGGTCATCGGCGTTAACACCAATAAAAAGCGTGTCACTATTGCTTGCTATGATAAGCAGCATGTCTGTGCCTATCTGCAACCGTTTTCCGCTACACGAGATAATTGCGGTAAAATAACCCCTTTTTAGGTGGGGTAGCCGTCTTTGACGCCCGCCTGCGCCGGCTTTTTTGAACCTAGGAGGTCAGGACTTGGACTGTTAAAATCTACGTTTAATGCTGAAAACTTCGTATGCAGGTTGTCCATTTCCAACCACTTCGTTGCAATTTACTGTTGAAATGTGTGCTGCAGCCAAAAATTGTGAAAAATTTACTAAAAAACCCTTTTTAGGGGGTTCAACGTCGTTCGAGGTCATTGATGTTGATAAATCTAAAAAGCCTGTCACCAGTGCTTGTTATGATAAGCAGTATATATGTAC
>Ga0056128_1010317_pt1 | contig 11650 bp, 8 predicted proteins | sample WorMetLIZISLAND2_FD_71113 | JGI IMG/M metagenome (GOLD analysis project Ga0056128, IMG submission 71113) | Marine gutless worms symbiont microbial communities from Max Planck institute for Marine Microbiology, Germany - Olavius geniculatus... ... | reverse complement strand
CAGAGTAGCAGAGGAGTACACGGTGTAGGCCTAATGCATTAAATGCTGGTCACGTTCTCCATACGAATGCATCCGATCGTGACTACGTCATGGCGCCGTAGATGTGATGTGGCCGGCCACCGGCAACTAGCCTATGTGTGATGTGGTCTGGCGCTTGGCAGGTAATTAATATAAGGGGAAATAGGGATAGCAAGGGAGACGTCCATTCCACAGCCGCATCGCGTCGCTGTTCAATCACTGGGTCGATGCAGACTGTTCGACTGCGCGAACACTAACGCTACGATTTCTGCAAGCAGTGGCTTTTATTCCCCAAAATTTGGAGTCAAAATCTCGGGCGTAACTTTTCCCACTTTCAGGCTTAAGTTTCCCACCCCTGTCCCCCAGACTTCTTTCCCAGCCTCTCTAGGGGAAAGTTTTGTTAAGGGTGTAGAGTGAAAAATAAGGGAAAGTAAAAATAGGGAGTTTCAGTGGTGGTTCCAGCCCGCAACATCTGGGAAGAGTGGGGGCACGGCCCCATGCCATGGCGAGCGCGGTAGCATAAGCCTGTAACGGTTGTCTGGGGGCGGAACCCCCAGCGAGGTCCAGGGGCAGAGCCCCTGCTCACGGGGTCAGGGGTAAGACGGCAGAAGCACTTTTGGCTTTTGGACGTTCAATGGAAGCCTCAAATTTGCCCACTTTTCTAAAATTTGAAAACGCAAAAAAAGTCATGTATCTGTGTTATATTTGCAAGAAATCATGGGCGTCTACGAAACTGGAGGGGGCTAGAGCAAAATTGGGGGGGGGGTTGTGCCCCTCTCCCGGACCGGGCCTAAAACCGCCACTGGAAAATTTTGATCTACACCCTTAGCTCTAAAACTTTCCCCTCTTATTTTTGACTGGGCAGCTTGTGTCCGCCAGGTATAGGACAAAAGCTACTGCCTGCCAGATAGCCTATCGAGTACGCCATCGCTCACATGCATTTCCACAATCTGTCAATGCAAGTGCAATAGACTATCTATATATATTTTTACCAACTCACAAAACAATTAAAACACAGCAGACAAACGTTAATTGTGGAATGCGAAATGACGAAGTGCAAGACTTTCATTTTTGCCGTGTTGCACAGTTCACACTATAAGTAAGCCTATATATATATACTGATAGCACACGATGGCTCAACGCGCTCTAAAAGACGTTATATCGATCATCGAGATGATTAATAATAATTAGTCGAATAACTCAAATGTGTCAAAAAAAACCTTTCGCGTATAGGCCCTATTTACTTGACCGCAGCGTAGGCGACCTTAATTAGGCGGCATCGCTGTAAGCTACTGTGACATCGACATACGCTATAGGCCTATATGTGACGTGACGTTGTCTGTCCATTTGTCCGTCTGCACAACTTGCCGGGAAGCCAGTTAACTCCTTCGATTCACTACGGATGAGGAAGGTAAATTTTCATTTCGTGCACTTAGAGTGGTGTTAGACGCCTATATTTTATTCAGCAGAGAAAATAATTGACTGACTGAAACCAATCTCGTTATAATAAGCCTACTATTTTGTACAACTTGAGGAATTCGACTACCGCTGATCCATCAGCAATAGCTTGTACACTGCACTTGTATCCATCATTCGAACAATCGCAGCTGAGCTGTAGGCCTACAGTACTGTTATGGCGCCAATCAATAATATTGCCCGCCCGTTGGTTCGGTAGGCGTCAGACGTAGTACCGTAGACTAGTAGCCTGCCTTGGGGGTCGAGGGATCGGGAGGGCCTCGTGGTGAGGGGCTTATTACCGGCGGGAGGGCGAGCGGTCGGCGGTTCGTTGCTTGCTAGCGAGCCGTGAGTGAGTGCGTGCGCTATGCTTCTCTCTTGACTGCGCCGGTGTCACATTAAAATGTATCCCCATGAAAAATCCGCAGAGGAGAGATGTCTCCCCCTTATTAAAATATCGCCGGCCTCATAAAAACGTCTCCCCATTATAGGATCGTTTCCCCAGAAAAGTCTCCCCCTGGCCGACAATTTACCGGTAAAAATCTGTCCCGTCGGGCATTTTTGCCAGTAAATTATCGGCCGGGGAGACTTTTCAGTGGGGCGATCCTCTAATGGGGCACCGGCTGGCTTGCTAACCTGCGCAGCGGCGCCTCGTCGATGTCGAGCAACTACTAGGCTACTGGAGTTCGGCGCCGATTGGCTTCCTGTGTGGTCGGTGGTTAGTCACAGTGCTGCTGTGGATTGGTCATCGACTCGTTAGCACCGAGGCAAGTCCTGCAACCTGTGTGGGTGGTCTCGTGTTGATGCAATGGACAGTATGCCTTGCAGTTGACAAAGTATGCAGGTGCATGTGCTCCATGGGCCACGTGCTGCAGTCATCTACACTGGGAACGAACGCTGCTATTTCGGTAAGTAGAATCAAAGTCACAAAGTAGAATATAAATCTGATAGCTGCAAAAAGAGAGCCTACTTTGCACATAAGCTGTACTGTTTCCATGCAGAAATCTCGGAGATGTGATGTCGTGATGCCTGACTGTAGGCATACATGTAGCCTAGGCCTATGCAGCAAAATTTGTCCATGCGTAGGCCTCTGATGTGTCTTAATCTGAACTCTGCTCAATTTATTGCTCATCATCATCATCATCATCATCTCTCTTTAATAAAACAGATTGACAAAATGCAACCATACATAGCATACAAAAAAACACGAACGTCTGATAAATGTCATTGAATAGAACTTTTTCCAAATGATTACTACTGTAGTGTGACTATTAGGTGGAAATTGCTGACTATAATAAATGTCTTTGAACAACATTCTGTTTATGTAATTTCTGCTATCAGTCTTGACAGATAATGTGAAAGAATGACTCCGTGGTCGGAGATTGTAAGTGCGATCGGTTTTCTCTGGTAAAAGTTTGTACAGAACGTGATGCGGATTGTGCTGAAAAATTATTGTAGTGAATGATTTGCGGCATTTAATATGAAGAACGAGACATTCATTATAATGTCCACTGTCCATTGTCCAGCCTATAGGCCATATATAGGCCTATATAGTTTACTGAATTGGACTGTCGATGTACATTGTAGGCCTACGTAGAGCGGATTGTCATTGGCCAATTGCGTCTGCTTTAGGCTACTTAGCCTACAATCATATATGCGTGCACATTTGCCAGACAACGGCTTATTGCTAACTATTTGCTTTAAACGAGAGCACGACTTATTCGCACGCGGGTTTTGTGCACGTCGCGTATCGTGTCGACTTTTGCGCAGATATGCAGTTAGACATAGCCGCTGTGTGACGCATCGTGATGTATACGTTACGTTAGCAGCCAGCGCCTGTGCTGAGTTGCATGGAACTCAGCTGCTCTAGCAGGCGGTAGTTTCTATCCTAGTACCTGGTGGTTGCAGCTTGTGACCAGTGAAAAATAGGGGGTGAGTTTTGTTCAGGGTGTAAATCAAAACTCTCCCCTGTTTTTACTGAGCAATCAACACCCTTAACAAGAAGCCTGATACGGGGGAGCTTTACTCCGAAAGTGGGGGACTGCATGGGCTAAAAGTGAGGCCGTGGGGGGGGAACTTGCGCTTGATTTCGACTCCAGTTTTGGCGGGATAGAAACGGACAGTGTTTGAATTGTGAAAAATTAGCTGCAGGGTTGAACTTTTCGACGGTCGGAGACCGAACAAAATTGTGGTAGTCTATAAATCGTGTATATAGGGCCTACAGTTTATAGTTGACCTCCCTGTACATAATTTGACAATGAGTAAGGGGGTTGAGAAAACAGGTGGGAGGTTCAACCCCCAATCTCGATCCCTTCCCGCAATTCAAATACTGAAGCCAACGGTATCAGGCGACCTGGCCTTGTAGGGTCCACTAAATATAAAAACTTAGGCCTATACGTACATCAGCTGTTGGACGCAGAACAATAATTTGTTGCTGCAGCCCAGAACGGATCGTTTGTCGACCGACTTCCTGGTTAAACTACGTACAAACGGATGCATATAGCCGTACCGGGCTGCAATGGCGTAGCCAGGATCTGGATGTAATTGTAGGGGGTGGGACACTTGAGGGGTGAGGTGTGGGAGAGGTTCCCCTCCTCACCAGGGGAAGGATCCGTGAAGGAGGCTGTGCTTTCTGTCCAGATTTTTTACAAATTGGCTACAATGAAGTGTTTTGTGCATTTTTTGCACGTGCCCCCAGTGACTCCTTGGCTATGCCAGGGCCGGGCTGTAGTTCCGAGTAAACTAATCTTAGTTTTTTTTGCGGGACATCTATTTACTAAAGAATTGTTTAAAACTGCACAACGCCCGAGGTCCACAATGCCAAAGTCGATGCCGAAGGCCATGAGAGGTCAGCGGGGACAGCTAAGGTTCACGGGGAGAGGGAGTAGACAGTGAGCCCCTTCCTTACCAAGTATTGTAAATAAGCTCATGCCCTGAGGGGTTTAAATCCGTAAATTTTAAATCACTGTCACCCTTCTGTTCTGTCGCCTGTAAGATAGGATCGGAAAAGGATTCTTAATGAAAGTAAAGGCGACACAGGCCACCAAAGATGAACAGGCATCTGTTGTAGCTGGAAATAAACTGCGTGAGATTGTTGTAAGTTGTGATATCTCAAGTGACGGAGACGGCGAATTCGTCACTTGTGCATAGTGCCCGAGGAAGCTGAACTATAATAAGCCCATACTGGTTTGTGGGTACACGTTGATCTTACGATTCTCTTGTCTAGTGAGCATCTGGAAAGACGTTGGTTAGTTACAGGGGTATCTTAGATAGATTGTATTCGGGGTCATTCTCGAGGGCGCTGTGCTTGACCGCCTCTGCCGGCAACAAGCGGTGTCCGCCAAGAACTATGCAAGGCTGCAAGCACCGCCTGACCAACGATGCAGACATGCGCAGAAGACACCGATCGATCGATTGCTGCTGCAGCTGGACATCGGTCGTTCAGCTGTCCCGCCTTTAGACCCTGTATCTGATCTACTGCCGACAACTTCCGCTGTCTGCTCTGCTGTGCTCTACAGTAGAGATGCACTGAATTTCTGCATCAAATGCACCTGCCACCGAGCATAACGATTAACGAAGACGATTTTTTTTCTGTAATCTATCCGGATTTCAGTGTTGGACAATCAAGAAGTCTGACAGGAACAGAAAGTATTGCGACATTCGAAATGTGTTTCGGGAACGTGATGGAATATCGTACGTGGAAAGGGAACACCTGTAGTGTATTTTGTGTCGTAATGTATCTTCGTATTTTCGGTAAAACAAAATTAAATTCGGGCTTATTTTTCTTACTAAAATGTCTTAAGTCCATTTCCCTAAAATTATTTATCTTTCGAATATAAATAATAAATATTTTAAATTCATATCTTTCGTTAAAAAGGTCATCAAACGTCGCCTTTTAGAGTGGTATAAAGCCACGCATAGGTGCTGTCGGAGCTCCCTGTAAATACGTTATGTAACAATTGCTATAAAATACGTTATATTATGACAATGGCAGTCAAGTGATAGGCAGCCTAGGCTCTTTTGGCCGGCTCCGACAGTATAAAAGGCGAAGCGCAGTGATGACAACTGATCAGTTTGATCGAGCGCTCGGACAGAACACATCGACTGACATGGTGCTGAGCCTTCGCCTTCCCAAACGAAGCAACAAAACCCAACGAAACACCTTTCGTCCAAACGAAATCCACTGTTCAATAATAACTATATCTCTATCCATTCACTGTCATTTCACAAAGCTTCTTTCGTCTTCAACCCTTCGTTTAACACGAACTCATTACCAGCATGGGTAACCGCTTATCTTTCGTGGCCGAAGGTACCCATGAAGCTGAGATCTTGCAGTCACCCAGTACGAAAGACGAAGCGAAAGCAGCGGGTGGTTACAGACCGCTGGAGTGAATCGCTATACTGAATGAAATGACGTCGTAGTCGTACTGATGGGTATTGTCGCGTCGTCGAAGCACGTCCTGCATGGCGCACGGAATTGCCGGGTAACTTGCAGTCGTTGTATTCGGACGCACCGACGAAGGCGAAGTCGGCAAAGCTTAAAAACACTGGATGACAGTGGCGGATCCAGGGGGCACCCCCATTGACTAAATGCATCTGAAAACATGTAAAAATTTTGCACGAATTTGGCTTAAATTTTTCAAAAATTTTCTGGAAGGGGGCGCAGTCCCCTTTCCAGGCCCCACCCCTACCTGTCCGCCCCCATTCTGAATTTCTGGATGCGCCACTGCTGGCTGGATGACAAAAAACGCTGCGGAATAACTGCAGGATTACCTTATGGGCTAGATGAAGAAAATTGCTTACATTGCACAAGACACAGCAACTCACACAGGCCTATCGACCAGCATTGGAGAAGAATGAGTCACGATGGGTGAATTAATGTAGGCTAATTGACGGTTCAAGCTTTTTCTGTGTAGTAGCATTTAACGAGAAGGTCTTAAGGTGCGTACAAAGCGACAGAAACGAAGTAAAACGAACTAAGCTCAGGCTGAAATGATTTCATTTTATTTCTGTCGCCTTTAAGATTTTGCGATGGAAGGAAAGCGTTTGCAATAGGCAGCAGCAGCAGTAGCATATACTTAGTTGCATGCGTTGTCTGTCTGTCCGTGCGTCTGTGTGTCTGTCTGTCTGCGTTTTGCTTCTGTTGACTGTTGTTGCTGTTGAAAAACATGACATGTGTTGAAAATCATTTTATCCAGCGCGGTCGCAGTCTTTTGCCGCTCTGTGTATAGAAACGACCCAATGCGTGCGCTATTCGTATTGCAGACTGAAAACCACCAGAACACGCCGATATAACCCATGTATATATTGTTAAAGGTTAAAACGTTAAAGTTGGTGTACAGCTCTTTATTGGAAATCCATCTCAGAGCTACGAGGGGTCATTTGCCGTATATGGGATCACACAGTGTTACCTGCCTTCCGACACAGGTGGACGCGCCCCGACGCGTCCCGCTTTAACCCCAGCCATATAGGCCGGTACTCGATTTACCTGCACCGGAGGGATGGAAGGCTGAGTTGACCTACTCGGTTGATTACATACCTAGATGTTTTACCTGCCCGTAGGTAGTCAGTCACCCATTTAAGTACTAATTAATTCGGCCGGGCGTAGAGCAATTTCGTTGATCGGACACAACGCGTTACCGCCACGCTGCCAACCCGCTAGCCTATACTTGAAGTTTTGAAGTCTTGAATTCGCTATTTCGCTTTCGTGCTTTTCTAATTCAGCGCTCGGTCTATATATATAGCTAGTTCTCAAGTCAAGCGTTACATCAGCTGGGGTCAGGCGTGAACCGTCGGTTTCTCGCAGCACGCCAGCAGAATGACGGAAAATTGCCAGGACTCGGGAGTTCGGATTCTGGAGTCTTGTCTGTCTATAGCTGTTTCGTCCGGATTCATTTTCCTGCAACGCAGTGGACTGCGACTGTAAACATCACGGTCAGAAAGGCGTGCGCTCCGCTCCAGAATTAAATCCGTGACTGTCCGTCGTTAGCCGTTACACATTTGCTGGGTGGAATTGTTCTGTTTTTCGTTATGGATCTTGTCCTTATTTGTGGAAGTTGTAAAATAAAGCTTATGCATTTCTGTTCAGCAGAACGCAATCATGCTGTAGGCCTACTTCATATTGGAATAGTTTTTGTGATTGCTTTTCTGCAAAGCACCAAGCAGGCAGCGAGTGCAGAGTGGATAGTGTCCGTGATTGCCGGTGAAATAAGAGAAGGTTACTGGAGTTCATTGGCAAAATCTCGTCACCGGTCTATCTGAAGATGGCGTAACTTATCTGCCGTTGACCTAAGCCACATTGCGTTCACTTGCTACACTAGGTCTAGAGTTTCTGCAAGACCTCAATTTGTGGCCTTGGAAAAAACGTCGTTAATCGATGGCTTGTTGTCAGTTATACGTCTGGCAGCATAGTCGGAGACAGTTGCTTGCGCTGTCACAGCTTGTCGCTTATTTCGCCGTCGCCAGTAAAGAACATTCGTCATTTTTATAGAGGCGAGTACGGCCTAAACAGATCTTTCCGCTTGGTTCCTTTCCATTGTGACATTTTCACAGTTAAAAGTGGCAGATCCTACGCCCGTCAGCCGGCTCAGGCGCGTCGGATGACACCCAGTACTGACTGCAAACTATATAGGCCTAATTGTTTACTTCGGCGCCTACGACAGCTGAATGGACGCCCGCATGCATGTCGGCGCTAGACGCTGACGTCTTGGCTTGATAATCAGTACTGAACGCTTAGTGGCTTGCGACCGGTCCATCAGTGAGAAAACTGCGAATTTACAGCATCAGTTGTAGCCTACGTCTGCAGTGTTTCAGGTGTTGCTTGCTGACAGCGCTCATCTCTAGTTCACTTGTTTTGAAGCGGTGCAGCCACGCATAGCATTGCTCACACGGGCTACACGTGCGTATCTTAAACCCATTGGGAATGCCGGGTATATTGCGAACAAAGAGCCCTGGATAGCGAGTATGCTGAGGCTTGCTTCAGCCGATATAGCGCGTTAACGAAAAAGATGCAAAAGTTCGATTGAAAACAGTCGCGTTTTGCAGCGAAACGAATAGAATGCAAACAAAGGACGTCACACTTTTTCTACATCATCGAACTCTAGGTGGTACGAAAATTGCTGGCTATGGGATGCGAGTATTTGCTTTATTTTCTCGCTTTTAAACTAATTGCATTATTGGCCGACCGTTTGATCGAGCTTAGATGGGATATGTTGTCTGTCTGTCGTCTGTAACGCATGTATATGGCTGAACGATAATGTCGTAGAAGTCGGCGATGGTACTGTTGGATAGGGCCTAGGGTGGATGATGAGTTCCTATAGACTGTCGGTCGTATATAACCATGTCTGTATCTGCAGCGATTTGACGGCAATTTTGAAAGCAGAATTTCTGCCTGCAGCTATTACTCCCGTGCGCCAAATTACCATATCGTATCCTAGCGTTGTTTATAGCGCTCGATATGTCAGCGTCACCATAGCGTGTATCGGATTGCAGTCACTCTCAGGAATTGCTTTCTTTCTGGGACCGGAAGTCGGACTCTGGCCTTCTGGTATAGGCGGTATACGGTCGGCCTACCTTAGCGACAGCTGGGCTTCCTGCTTTTTTGTGCTTGAAAAATAACCGCCTACTTGCCACATCACGCGTGCAAATCATCTCACCCATAAAGCGGCTGCTATCGTACGATACGATTTTCAGTCCAGTAGCAAGCAATATCCCGCATTGTAGTCATATGTTGCCGCCGCGGTTCGTATTGTCGTGACAAATGAGGAACGATGCTTTTCGTTGTGCTTGTGACAATGCAGTACGAGTGGGCCGACTGTATCAAGGAGTTCTAGAATGCTAGGTCTCCATGACTGTTCTATAGGTATAGGCCTAGGCTACGCTTCATGCATAGCTGGTTGATCGGCTCATTTAGTCGTCAGTCGACGAGATGAACAATAGCCTGCCCAGACTCGGCTGGACATTGGACAATCTACAACCTGTCAAGTTTGTCGACGTAGGCCTACATGTATCTCCGGTCGGCCGGACAGCACCGGCTCTGATGCAGTAATTTAGCTCCGTGCGGCAGCATCACTCAGAGACTTCTGTCCCCCTTTCAAATCTAGAATCCAAATCGGGCTCAAGTTCACCCCCGTTCATTTTCACTTTTTTCTCCCTACTTCCTTTCCCCATCGTTTATTTCCCTTTTTTCCTTTACTATCTTTCTCAGGTTTTCCTTTGTGTCTCCTTTCTCTTTCCGTTTCATCCTTCTTTCTGCCTTTGTCTTTATCTTTTCGGGGGCCACACACCCTTAGTACAGCTAAAAGGTCTGGGGAGCGCTGTGAACTCTCCAAGCGGGTCCGGGCGGTGCCCGGCCGTCAAACGGATTGTGGCACATTTTGAGCTAAAAGCGCGTTTTTGCTTGATAGCAATTAATATTCTACACACCCTTATTAAAACTACCCTTCCCCTATTTTGGACTGTACACAAGCTGCGCCCACCGGCTGGAGGGATCTAAACGCCTGGCGACGGCGCCACTGTCCAGTGACGTTGATGACGACGTCATCTCGTGGTCGTCGGCTGCTGTTGATAATAATTGCGTCTCTGCACGCTCGTTTGTCGTCGCTTGTTCCGCCACTCTAGCTGCTGCGTCTATCGCCGAGCTGTATAGCCGTCCGTGCCATTAATGTAGCCTATACTCCACAGAGCCGAGCGGTATTCGCCGTTTTTGTCAGTTCGAATAAAATTTCTATTCATCTATAGCAGATTCGGATTCGATTCGTGCATGCGTTGTAAAGTCGGATTAGCACTGAATGAACCTGAAATGAACTACGCTGTATAGAAGTGATGTACATCGTTGCAGTTTTTTTCAGTCTATCAGTCAATCGTGCCAATAACTAAGAGACTCATAATCAGTCATAATCAGACATAGGCCTACACGTGAAACAACATAGAACATCCCTATGAGGTGGGTAAATCGAGTACCGGCCTTTTTGACTCGGGTTAAGGCGGGGCGCGTTCACCTCTGTCGGGTGGCAGGTAATCCCATATGACAGGTGACGCTTCGTAGCTCTGTGATGGGTTTCCTTCTAAGAGCTATACGCCGCTTTTATCTTTATACCTTTTTCCAAGATGACAGACGGCAGCTTATGTTAATGGTCTTAACTATAGGCGCAGTGTGTACTTGATGGCCGCGCTGCAACTGCCGCTGGGCAGTGACGTAGAATGTAGGCCTAGCAGATGTCAAGTTCGGACCAAGCCCAGGTACAGTAAACCGTTTGCGTTCTGCCTTAAACATCAAAGCAGCGACTAGCTAGCAGTTCGCGCCGTTAGCTGTTGGACAGAAACTGAGGAATATCAGCAGCGTCCGTGTGTGTGAAAATGGTTACATGTACAGAGGCCTGTTAGTTGCTAATTTTCTGCTCCATTGCCTCCGTTTATGCGCTACTTAACTCTATACACGTAGGCTTACGTGCAGCTTTTTAATTGCGAGATGGAGAGGTGGGAAACGGCGCTGCATAAGGGATCCTCATTTCGCCACAGTTTGATGAAATCTGGGAACATTGTTCCAAACCGTATTCCATGCTGTTGTGACAACAATTTTCAAAGTCTTTGGACCATCTTGTATGGTATTATAACATCGTATATTGATGCATCGTCATTTTTACGCGCGACAGCTAGCTGAGCTAGATAGCGCGTATTAGCTATCTTGATTCTGTCCGACTGTCCGTCACAACCCTATGCCGGTTGGAGCCCAGGTAAGATAGAGAATTCGTGACAAAACTTTATGCCGCTGGGTGAGGGGGTTCTGTTCGAACGACGGCGTAAAAGAGGGGCACTCCTTTAAAAACGTTATTTTACCGCTATTGACTCATAGCATGTAAACGGTTGCAGATAGGCACAGACATGCTGTGCCTATCATAACAAGCACTGACGACGAACTTTGTATAGGAATGTCAACACTGATGACCTTGAATGACTTCGAACCCACAAAATAAGGGTTTTTGATAAACATTTTTCGAGATTTTTTGGCTGCAGCGCGCACTTTAAGAGTGAATTACGACAAAATCAATCAATCAATCAGTTCATCATCATCATCATCGACAACCGTGGGCTCAATGCCCGTTGGTGTCTGACGCCATTCTTACTATCGCTGCCCACCGCTGCCTATCTAGGGCAGCGTGGCTTAACTCCTGCAGGG
>Ga0056128_1010315_pt1 | contig 11654 bp, 9 predicted proteins | sample WorMetLIZISLAND2_FD_71113 | JGI IMG/M metagenome (GOLD analysis project Ga0056128, IMG submission 71113) | Marine gutless worms symbiont microbial communities from Max Planck institute for Marine Microbiology, Germany - Olavius geniculatus... ... | reverse complement strand
CACATTGTACGTTTTGGAGTGGTGACGTTTTTAGTGTTTTTTCTACGTTTTGCAACGTTTTCGTCGTTTTCCATTGTTAGCTACAGCAATTCCGCACCATACATTCCGCAAATTACCACCTTGTCTAGCTCGGAAGGTAGGCAGTAATTTGCGGAATCGGGCTGATCACGTGATCATGCCCATCAACCAATCATCTTCATTCCGCAGATTTAGTTCCGCAAATTACTTTCCGCATTTCCGCAAATTACCCATACCCGTCGTCCCCGGTTTTCTGGAAAAAGTACGACATTTAGGTACATTGTGTTCAGATCAGCATTTGGTTAACAATGGCGTTTATGCCTGCAAACAGTATTAACACTACATAAGCTCTATTGGCTGCTTGACGTTGTATCTTTAGGCAGTAGCCGAAAACACCGAAAACTTACAGAAAACTACCCAAAACTTTGGTTGTTTTCGGTTAGGGTTAGGGATAGGGTTTTGGGTAGTTTTCGGTATTTAGGGTTATTGAAAAGTACAGAAAACGTTTTTGTAGATTTCGGTACCAGGTATCGTATTTAGTGCCGCCCCTTATAGGTTCCCTTGCCATTACTGCTGCTGGGGCTGCACAGCAATTACCAGCATGAACAGAGTTTGTGACAGGTGCATTGATGTTATCAAGGATTTTGTGCTCAAGGCAAGGGACTTACAAAAAACAAGGACAAAAAACTTGAGGCCAAAACAAAGGACTTCCACAAGTTGCTTACACTACGACACATTGCTATAAAAAATTTTCAGTGTTTTATGCAGTCAGACCATCTTCTTTAGAGTTCAGAGTAAATACAAAGTGGGCTCCAGTTACTGACATCGTGGGCTTGGGTATGTCAAAAGCTAATCGTGGCCATCTTTTTTGATTTAAATTGTGCTCTAATAAATTCTGGCCGAGAACTTCATCACAAGGCCAAGACTAAGGCATTCTGCCAACACCAGTCTGCTGTCGGTTCCACGTGTCCACACTATCTTTGCTTCCCGTGGTTTTAGCATTGCAGCCTCCACAGTCTGAAACTCACTATTCTCTGGCATTCGCAGTTCTAACTTTGCAGACACTTTCCGTGGCCTTCTTAATACTCACTGCTTCCAGCAGGCCTACTATTCCCCCTAGCAGCTCAACCAAGTGCCTCAGATTCGGCCACTGGCTGACGTTGTGCACTCTAAATATGCACTTACTTACAAGGACTTTAACATCAAGTGTAACCACTGCACTTTGTTCTTGAGGTGCCTTGGGGATGAGGCCAAATCCTTGAGGACATCTCACTGCTTAGTGTATAACACATATCTGGGTGCAGTACTGTAGTAGGCCTAAGCATAATGTCAGTATTTTTTGCATTATTTTCACACATAATTGGTTTGTTTACCACAAGTATTTTACTGTTCTTATGGTTAACGCTCTTTGATTTGTTGTAGGTGATTGAATGCACTGAAGCTAAGTGTAAGCGATGGCTACTAACAGATGAAGGAAATCAAATTGCAGACAATGGTAGTCATGAAGCAGCTGTTTTCTATAGTATTCCCAGTGAAGGAATTGCTCTGGATGAACTTTTGGTCAGAGAAGTAATATGCTATTGTTATGCTTTTGTTATTAATCAGCTTATTTTTTCTGGAGTTACTCTAGGTTATGTCAGTTCCTAGAGACCTTGCAAGAAAGACATCCTTTCTGTTCTTGAAACTACATTTGAGTCGTTGACAGAAGTTTAGTAAGAAAATATTAACATTGTGGTTTATTTGTTAGTCTTTTAAATATTCTGTTAACTATCGTGTACATTACAGTGCATTAGAAGATTGAAGTTTTTTTACAACTGATGCTGATGTTCTTGTTCTCGCAGTATTAGTGTGTTCAGTGCATTAGAAGTTTTATGACAATGCGCTATATCAGTCAACATTTGACATTATTTTGACATTATGCCTTAGTATTTTTATGGACACCTATATTGCACACTTACATAGAAGAAGTTACTTTTGTTTTTATTGTAGTACATTAGCAATGTTTTATTTGTTACCATAATGATACTACATATTGTTTAGAACTGTTATTATTTATTGATTGTGCTGTACAGTACATGATGATGTTATTGGTTTATGAAAATGTTGTGTGCAATTTTTGCAGGCAAATATCACCAATGCAAAGATAGGCTTTGGTAAAGCAAAAGCACATGGCTGGGTCGAGTTGGTTAAGTGTGACAATGGTGTACAAAAAGTTTCTAGGAAGGTTTGTGCATATTGTTTTTACTTAATCTGATGCTATTTCTGTGCCAAGTAACAAATATGTTGCGAGTTGCTTTTATTGTCATTTGCCAGTTTACAATGTTAGTGGCTGAGATAGAAATTGAAAAACCAAGAATTTTTAACTTTGAAAATCTCATGGTCTTGACTTTGACCTTGAATTGGGTTATATGATATACTGTCGGGTATCACTCATCAACCTCCACTTATGGTATATATTTTTTGTGGATGGATATTGGATAGCCATATGGATAGATAGACAGACACCAGCTATACAGTAAGGATGTCTGTAGTTGTAGTAGTATTAGGTCTACTCAGTTAGACCCCTAAGCCGCTGACTTAGCCGCTGTGCCGTGATTTTGCTAAGCCGCCTCTATCGCGAAAATTGCGGCTAGCCGAGAAAAATTTGTTAATATCGGTTTGTGTGAACACTAAAAGAACCACAAAGCGCCGTAGTAATAGCATCCCGTAATGTAACTTTCCCTACAATCAGTCACACAGTATTACAAATTACAATGTACACAGCACTTGCATAATGCGTTGCAAAATATACCGGTTATGCATTACATAGATGTAAAAAAACGTTTCAAAAAAATTTTTTAAAAAACGTTAAAAGTCTTTAAAGATGTGGCAGGAAAACTGTTCATAAAATTTGAATAAAAAAAAACTTTAGTCTTAATTTGTTCAGTCTCTTGTCTAATATACCTAATGCTGTATGCACAGTACAGATGGAACTGGGGAGATAAAGAGAGAGGAGAGAGAGAGAACTTTATTCATTTTCAATTCAACGTGTGGTCTTATTACTCGACTAACTGAGCAAACTACCACAAAACCGAAATCTGCATGTGGCCTATAAATTCGTTTCTGTGATGGTTTCAAAAGAGCTTCTCGAAGTTCTTGGTAGAATTATCAGTAAACGTTTTTTAAATATAGAAAACGTGCACAAAATGAGAAAAAAACGTTAAAAATGCAAAAATGTAGCAAAAGTGTAAAAACTGCATGAAACTGCAGGAATGTACCGCAAATGCTAAGCTGCCGTCGCAGCGAAAATCGCGGCTAAGCCGGGACGTTAGCCATGAAAATGCTAAGCCAGCCGTGAAATTCACGGCTAGTTGGCTTAGGGGTCTATACTCAGTTAACCTCCTCAGCGGTAATCCCGAGCGTTATTCGGGGCGGTTGTTATGTACTGAAAACGGTAACCCCAAGTAAGACTTGGAGCGCAGCTATAGCAGTCTCCCTGCCACCTGTGCTGCAAGGTGCCGGGGTGCATGTCCGAAATCATCAGCGGACCATGTCTGTGTTGTGCTATCAATTAGTTACAGTTAGTGGTCAGTTGCAACTGATAAAATTCTTTTCCCTTCCACCCGACTGCCAGATTTCATCTGTGTTGAGCTAGTTTATCAACATCACAAGTTTCAGCGCATCCAGCTACATCGGCTGACAGCTGTCGTTCACGCCGCAGCTGTACTGTGAGTTCAGGTCCAGTGGGAATATACAGTCGAACGCTGAAGTGTACATTTAAATGTCATTTGGCGAATGTCGCTGTGAACTTGTCACAGCAGATATATGTACCGCTTTTAGACAGAAACTCTGTCCAAATTCATACTGCCAAGGAGGTTAAGCAGTCAACTTAAAAAGGGAGAGTCTAGAGAATTACAAAGTAAACAGAATGTTACTGTTACTTGGATGACTGAAGAGTCGCAACACAAGCATCTCACGCCAACACCACATTCTATCTGTGCCAACCAATAGGCTAGCAGTAACCTGGTACCCAGTAATTATACTATAGCACGTATACATGGCGCAGGCATAAATAGCACAATTGAACTACTTCTGCCGATAGCCGCTGTGGCCGAATGCCAGTGGGCAGCGTCACTCATCTGCTGCTCGAAAGGTCCCGGGTTCAAATCCTACTTTTTGCAACTTTTTTCTCTTCGCTGTCGTAATTAAATTTTTTTAAGATAATAAATGTCTCACTTGAGGTTAAATGTTGTCAAAAAAGTAAAGTTTGCGGGAATTACGACACTCGCATTTTTCCACATTTTAGGGTTAGGGTCAGTTAGGGTTACGGTTAGGGATAGGGTCAGTGGTTAGGGTTTGTGCCATTGTTCGTTCATTGATGAGAAATTGTTCGGCACAGATGGGACAGGGTGCTGGTGTGAGGTGCTTGTGTCGCGACAGTGAATCTGGTTATCAAACCACATTTGTATAGCACTATAGCAGTACTACTGACGAAGTTATTTTGATTACTTAGCTATGTGCAAATAGTTGTTATTGTGTTCAATTGGACGCAGGTTGAGGTGATAGATGATGCTGTACAGAGGATATGTCAGCAGATTCGTGCGTTGAACTTCACTGCAGTTTTGGATAACGAGAAGAAGGAGTGTAAAAAACGAAATCTCATTAAGGAAGAGTTAGTTGCATTATTGTTGTGTTTTAAAATTTTACATTTATTAATTGTAAGCTTTTTTGTCAATACAGTAACCTGTTTCTGGTGCGCAAGTGCTGCAGTTTCATTGACATTCATAATCTATAAGCAGTATGGTTGTACCTTTGTACTACAGCAGGACCTGAGCAGGTATATGCAGTTTATGTACAATTTCTGTCTTAACATTTCTCGTTTGCATTGTAAATGTGATATGGTATGTTAGCTGTGTGCTGTGTTAGTTTTTTCCAGTTATATAATGCAGGGCTCCCAGTTGTCCTGAAATTCCTGAAATTTAACAGATGTTCTGAAATTGTCCTGAAATCAGCAATTTTCCTGAAATATTACTCATTTGGTCAGAATGTCCTGATATGGACCTTTGTCATGCTGTCGTTACGGTATTGCATTCATTTTGTACTTTACTTAGTTGACAGGACTCTTATCAGTACTTTTGACTTACTTACTTACTTTCTACAGTTTTGTCTTAGTACGTTGATAACAGTGCCTTAGTAACATTTTTAGGACTGCAGTACTGATTGCTTCAATGAATAACATTTATGAGGACAGAAAAACGTGCATTTCCTGTTTCTTGAGCCTCGTGAAACTGACAAAATTGTCCTGAAATTTTGTAAACATTGTGTTGTGAAATTTCACTTCTTGCTGCTGGGAGCCCTGATAATGCAGTCAAATACTCAGTACCAGTATGCGGGAATGTTAACTTTGGTAACTTTTATATTGGTAACAGACTATTTTCTTGGGAACTGATTGAGTGCCATGTCTGTAAGTTTATATTATATGAATGGCTGTACATGACACATGCCTTTGTTACTAAACCTTCACTACTGAACATTTTATTTCTATAATAATTTTTTATTCATTTGGTGCTGTTGTTTGGGTAATTCGACTGTGAAATTTTTTGCACAGATTAACACGGAGTGTGTAAAAGATGGTGTTTAATGGCTTTTTGTTTGTTAACTGCTGTATTTGTTAATGTCTCGTTTGTTGCAGGGAAATTACATACTACTGCGTGAAAAAAGGAGTGAATTTCACTGCAAATATAGAGAAACCTGAAACCGATTTAACTGCTGAAATGATAAGCAGGTCTGCCAAACTGCTGTTCACTTCTGGTGTTTGTCATGGGTAGATTTTGTGAATTATATATGCAAAAAATATTCTTTGTAGATGTAATGTTCTGTGCAGTTGTTTTCTGAACTTCTAACCAATCAAGATTGCATTCTAATAGATATCTTATTTTATCTGATATGTGCTACATAGGTCTCATTGCGTGCAAAACTGTTACTGAATACTCTGTGTACTGTGTGTTTTCTTGTAGTGGATCATGGCGTCACAAACAGTTTAAGCCATTGAACTTTGATTCGTGTGGGAAGATGCCTGATGGCGGCCATTTGCATCCACTTCTTAAAGTTCGTACTCAGTTTCGGCAGATTTTCCTAGAAATGGGGTAAATAATCCAGCATTATTTGATTTGTTGGTAACTGTATGTAGCATTAGTGCAGAGATGTGTTTTATTATGTATTGTATCAGTCGCTGTGCTGTTTGTGTATAACCTGCAAAGTGTGAAGTTGTGATAACTGTTTCCAACATAGCTGCTGTTGGAATCTTTGAATAGTGTTTCATCAGTCTTTTCATCAATTTCATATCTAGGAATGTTGATTGATTTTTTCACATAAATACCAGTATAATTTATGTAATATGCACATAGTGTAACTTAGCTTTTATTTATGAGTTTTGACTTTGTAAAAATATTTCTGCTTCTGCAGTAACACTGGATAAGTGAATAATGTTGAAATTGTTTGGATCATTGTTGGAATTTGAAGAATTTCGCTAGTATGTGGTGGGCTGTTTTCTTAGTTTGCAGTTGCAGTATTTGAATGTAAATGTCTCGATTGTGTTTTTTTTGTGGTAGTTTCACTGAAATGCCGACCAACAGCTTTGTTGAGAGTAGTTTCTGGAACTTTGATGCATTGTTCCAACCTCAGCAGCATCCTGCACGCGACGCTCATGATACTTTCTTTGTCTCTGGTCAGATGTCATTGAATTGTATTTTTGTCTACATCTGCTGTGAATTGCAGGTTTAATTTTTTGGCCTCGTAGAAATAAATAACACATGCAATGGTTTTTTTGTTTAACCAGTCATTTTTCAGAGTTACTTTGAGTTACTTTCTATAATTTGATGTGATAGTATTAGTATATCTGTTTGTACAGTTGTTGGTGCACTGTATGAACTAGTTTTTTTCACGTTTTTACCTTGCAATGTGTTGATGAATTCAGATCCTGCTGAAGCTGGGCAGTTTCCGATGGATTACGTGGAGAGAGTGAAAGCTGTCCACTCTGTTGGTGGTTATGGGTCCCAAGGGTAATTGTTTTCTTGCTTGAACAACTGGCATTTACGTAAACTCATTTATGTGAATAATTTGTTCATTTTAACTTGTCATTACCGTGGAGGGCGTTTATATAGGCAAGAGTCTTGCATGATTAGACATGTTGACAGAATTTAAAACATTACACAATAATTTATTGGATGAGTTATTCGACTGTAATTGAGACATGACATTGTAGTTGTTGTTGAATGCCTGGTGGTTGTTATAAATGATAATGATAAGTGTTATATTGTCACACTTGGTGTGTTGTAATTTATGCCAAGTTGTTTTTAAATGTGTCTGTGTTATTTAGGGTTACAATGATACTACTGCTCATTGCCCAATCATACCGGCCTGTGCCGGATACCATTACAGTCTGTCTGTAGTGAAGTTGGTTTATTTCAACAAACTTTGCAGCTCTACTGCTTTAGCCTAAGAGGGCGAGAACCAAATTAAGCTGACAAGAAGAATCGGAGATGCATGTTGCACTACAGATTTGGTGGCTTTCCCATTGACATTGTGTGCTGTCCATTGTGTCCAAATTTACCTTCTTGCTTAGTAATAGTTGCAGTGTGCTTTAGTTTAAGTGGTGAAAGCATGCTGAAACAATGACAGTCAGAGACTATTTGTGTGCATGTGTGGCTGAAAATAGATGTTAATAGCCTTTTGAACTTTAGTCTTAATGCAGTGCACTTTGATTTTCAGTGGCTGCAAAAAGTGCTGCACTTTATTTCCATCCCAAGCCAGGATGGGCCTGATATTTGACACACATCTGTAAAGATGCATACAGAGCGATGTGATTGAACTGACATGGTTTAGTTTTTGATGAGTTGACCATTGTTAATGAAGTGACCAATGCATTACAGTAGGCACTGTTTGACAGCATCGGTGGCTTATGTGACTATGCTCACATATGCATCAACCAGTGAACAATTCTTTCATTGTTTGCCCATTGATCAGTTTGGCAAAAACTGAACCGTGTCAGTTTAGTTCAGTTTAGTTTAGCTATGTTGCACTGTGTGTGACTCACGTGTTGAAACGTGGTGTTCTAACTGTTATGAGATGTTCTGTTCGATGCATTGTTGTTACTTGTTGCTGCTGGCGGGGTTGTCAGATACAAGTATGACTGGAAGTTGTCAGAAGCCGCTAAAAACATCATGAGAACACACACGACTGGAGTGTCGGCAAGAATGCTCTATCAACTGGCACAGGAGGTCAGTGCTTGTGAGGAGATGGTAATGTAACTTAAATGACTGACGTTGCTGTGTTCGTTTGAACACATTTGCTGTAGAAAGCGTGATAACCTCATGTGGCTTTCATTCTAGAAGTGTCAGCAATCACAATGTTGCTTCCATTAGTTTGATCTTTTTTAGATTTGTAGCTTTTGCCGTATATTGCACAATTTTTATTCATGTAGTCAGTTGCTATTAATATTTTAGCACACAAAATGGCTGTTTATACGCTCATGTGCCATTAAGAAACGACCCACTTTTGTCATAGCTAAGCACTGCAGTATGCGGTCAGAGAGACGATTGCTCACAATAAGAAGTCCACACAGAGCTGCATTTACATGCATTTGAGTTTTTTTTTCGAAGAATGTGCTATATAGGTTGGCTTTTACGTTGACACAGACGTTGACATGGATCATCATGTAGCTGTAGTGTACTGACTGTGTGCAGGAGAAGTTTCGGCCAGTGAAGTATTTCTCAATAGACCGTGTGTTTCGCAATGAAGCTTTGGACGCGACTCATCTGGCCGAGTTCCATCAGATTGAGGGTCTTGTTGCTGACTACGGTCTTACACTCGGCAACTTGATGGGCATCATCGAGCAGTTCTTCAGCAAGTGTGGTCTGTTGTCTTTGTTAAACTTGTAATATTACTGTTTTTGAATTTGAAGTAGATTTTTTTTATTAAATGTTGTTTTTAACTAATTTGGGTATCAGATTAGTGGGAACTATGGATCGTTATTCTTTGTTATTTTATTTTTTGTGTTATTAATTGCTGTTTTAGCAAATTTCTGTCAGGTGAGTAGAATGAATTGTTTCCTTTTTTCTCACTTCCAGTATGAGCTGTAATGAGGGATTTGGTGAGTTTTGATGGATGTGAGTCTTAGAAAAGGCTGATAGTTCCAGTGCAGAAGTTTCTTATATCCAGAATTCTTGTGCCTGAATCTCTGTACTGGTGGGTTGTTAATTTAGTTGTGGTGAAATGTTAGTAAAAAGAGTTGTGACATGGTTTAGGTATCAAGAAGTTACGTTTCAAGCCTGCATACAACCCATATACAGAGCCAAGCATGGAGATCTTCAGCTATCATGAAGGTTTTTTTTCGATTGTAACATTGTGGAAGTTTGCATGCTAGCAGTGACAGCAAAATATTTTTTGTCAATTCTTTTCAGCAGCTGAGTCACTTGTGACAATTGGTTTTAGTTCGTTCTTTATTAGCCATCCTTCTAAACACTTCAAAATTGTGTGAAAAATTATCTTTTTGACACCTACTTGTGCTGTTTGGTGTATTGAACAATGGTTTTGTAATGGGTCTTATTAGCTTAGTACCAGCTCCACTACCAGGATCATATTTTCTTCAGTTCATGTGGTGCCTGTGATCAGTGGTCTTAACGTGGATGTGAGTACCCATCTGTGTTCTGCTTTATGTTGGTCTGCAGTTTTTGATAATTTTGTATTTTACAAGGTAGTGTAGTGCCATATTTAAGGTGTGATGTAATCCGAATGGTGACTGACCTACTGAAAATTTCCTCTAGAGTCTGCCAGTTAAACAATTATGTGGCAAAGATATGGACAGGTGTTTGACAAATTGGCATTTTGTTTTATTTCAATCACATTGCACTTACATGGCAAGTTTCAACATCCCATTTGTTTTAGTTCCTATCCAAACATACCATTGTTGAAGCTAGCATTAAGGCACTTTCAGCTCTAGTGCTATGTCTGCGAGTTGTCTAGCTTTAAGTTAGCACCAAGTCATAATAACACGGTTTACAGTGATGCTGGTGATTGCCAAGTTATTATTATTAATAGTTGTTGTTCTAGTTATAGTCATAGTTGTGTTATGGATACTGATGGTGACTTCGTGCAGGTCTGAACAAGTGGGTAGAGATCGGTAACTCTGGTGTGTTCCGGCCAGAAATGCTGTTACCTATGGGCCTGCCGCCGGACGTTTCTGTCATTGCATGGGGACTATCGTTGGAGAGGTAGCCAGCTTGCAGTTATTTCACTGGATATGATGTGGGAAAGATATTGGTAGAAGTCTGTTCTTGGCCACGTCATGAACACAGTCTATGCATGTTGGTGCATGACAGAAGTTATCATGCTACTTTTACTTGAACAATTCCTTTCATTAACATTGTTTTTTTGGTCATGCATAGTTTAATCACTGCATACATTACAACACGTGCACATATCTGCATGTTTACATGAGGATGAGGTATTCTGTCTTGATTGAAGTAAGAAAACGTACTTCACATTGCTAATCCTTTGCTGTACCTGGTATTGGTTGAGCCAGTAATAGGCATTTGTTTTTATTTCTTTTTAGACTCGTTAGTTGTGCCATTTTTATAGACAAATGTCATTAACTAACAGCCGGAGTAACTTTTACAACTATCTGACAGACTTTTCGTAGTGCGGACATTAGTTGCGTTGATTACCAAGTTATATAAATGCATTTTGATTGATCATTGCTTGGTTGATAATAATGAAGATATTTTTATTGTTTTAGGCCAACAATGATCAAGTATGGGATTCATAATATACGCGAGCTGTTTGGTCCAAAGATCAACCTGCACACGGTGTATGCAAATCCATTGTGTCGGCTAGAGAAATGACCTGAACCAATTCATAGGATATATTGGAAGCATTTCTTCTTCAGCTGAGCTCAGTACTGTGCAGTTGTTATATAGATGAACTGTTGCCACTGTTAACTGTGCTCTGTTTGTTATATACCAGCATCCGAGTGATGTTGTATGTGTTACTGTAATTTCATTGGTTGCGGCTTTACTGGTCTACATTTTGCAGTCTTTTTAGTCCGCCCGAAAACGACTTCGGAAGGACTTATGTTTTACGCATGATGTTTTTTTCCGAGCATGAGATCTCCGAGATGCGTGGGCCCACCAGCTTGAAATTTTGCACGATGGTCAGTACTAGGCCGAATTTTATAATGCCAGTCCAAAATTTTAGGGGCGCACCCCAAAAAAATTTAGGGGGCGAAAAACATGCAAAATTTGGCCCGATTTCAGACGACTTCGAAGTTCGGCGGCGAATATCTCCGAAACGGATGAAGATAGTCAAAATCGGATTTTTATTCCGTCTACCACGATTCCTCCTGCGTTAGGTGAAACAAGTCCGGTGAAGTTTGGTCCAGTGACCTTGGAGATCTCGATGTGAAAACGTACCCACCTAAAGCACATTTTTTGGAAGAACATATTTCGGCCCCTAGGGGGTGCTGCGCCCCCAAATTTTTACACGCGCTAGAGAATGACCAAGTCTTACTAGCACACCCCTCACCGGGGACGGGGGCCCCCCTTACAACTTTTTTCAAAGGGGGGTCAAAAATTGGCTTAAAATGTAGCGTATTAGACGAA
>Ga0056128_1010313_pt1 | contig 11654 bp, 6 predicted proteins | sample WorMetLIZISLAND2_FD_71113 | JGI IMG/M metagenome (GOLD analysis project Ga0056128, IMG submission 71113) | Marine gutless worms symbiont microbial communities from Max Planck institute for Marine Microbiology, Germany - Olavius geniculatus... ... | reverse complement strand
TTGTGGCCTTGAGTTACAAGCCCCAACAAATGGGCAAAAGCCATAATGCAGCCAATTAAAATAGCCAACAAAACACATTCACCACGTTTGGCAGAACAAAGACCCCCCCACAAACCAGGGTACCTGCCCGCTATTCCAAAGGTCCACTATTCTGAAGGTCAGTTATTCCAATGATACGTGCCATAGTGCTAATGTTTGGGTTGAGGTTAGGTTTAGTGGGAATACTAGACTTTCGGAATAGCAGACCTTCGGAATAGTGGACCAGAATCCAAACTAAATAACGTCGGAAAACGGTGCAACATTTTCTGCCCTGTGGGGGACCTCTCTGTGGCATGTTGTGACATTAAAAAGGTCACCTGGTGTAGAACGCAGATTAGTCTGGACAGCTAAACCATCTCAGCAGTAGCAGCGAAGGCCCACATTTTTACTCAACATGGCCAAATTGGGTTTAAATACAGCTACGTAAAAACAGAGTTAACATTATTACCTGGCAAAGGGTGGTTCCAGCAGAATGTAAGCTGTCTAGCCGCTGGTCAAGTAATGGCATCGATGTGCCTGGAACGTCTGGTCTGAATATGTGAAGCAACTGATCATAACTGATACTACTGTACGTCCGAGGATCTGTTATTGCAATTCCTTCCTAAATATAAAAAAACTAAATGCATTTTCATTTTTCACCTGCTAAAACATTGCTACATTTTAGTTTCAATTTTCAACATTTCCCAATGGAAAATGTTTTGCCACGTGCAATTTCTGAGCTTACAATGCACAAAATATGTTGGCGACTGGGGTTCCAAACCACCCTATAAGCTCTTTGCTGGGGAGTTCAAAACCTCTAGCTGAATTCTGGGAGAAGCTGCGGGACAGGAGGGAGAAAAAAAGAAAACAAAATGTAAAAAAGATAAGGCTATTATACACTGTGCCTGGAAAAAAGTAACCTCCTAAACATTGCACAATAAAAATGTTAAATTTAAACAAATTTACATAAAATGTTGTGCACTTAATTTTCAATAAATTGCAGAAAAAGTAACTAAATTTTGTTTTAAAATATTATCTTTAAGCGGAGTTATTAACTGTTGAATATCAATAACAAAATATCTTTGTTGCCAATATGGCATTACATAAGTAAACCCCACAGTTAATATACATTTTTGTAACTCCGGCAAAAAACATTCCATTTTGGCAAAATTCTGCGTCATCAATGCGTTGTCCATTGGCAATCCAAGTGCCAAATTTCAGTTGAATCTGCCAAAGCAAACAATAGTTACAGTGGTTTTAGTGAGATAACCCTGCAACAATTCAGTTTCAGGTCGTCTTCGTGTCTGACATAATCCAGAAAAACCTGAAACTGAAGTGTTTGGAAATCACTGCACTAAAGCTGCTGTAACTACTGTTTGCTTTGATTGATTTATTTAAAATTTGGCGCTTTGATTGCCAATGGACGATGCATACTTGATGCAAAATTTTACCAGAATCGGGTGTTTTTTGTTGGAGTTACGAAAATGTACATTAACCGTGGGGTTCACTTATGTAACGCCATATTGGTAACAAAGATACTTTGTTATCGATATTCAACAATTAATAACTCTGCTACAAAAAATATTTTTAAACAAAATTTGGTGATCTCTTTAGCAATTTATTGGGTAATAATCGTAGAAAATTTTATTTAAATTGGTTTAGTTTTGACATGTTTATTGTACGATGGTTAGGGGGTTAATTTTTTCCGGACACAGTGTATATTTTGCTATTTTTTAATGATTATTGCACTTTAATGTTGCATAATGTATAAGGTTATTCTTATAGAAAAAAAGCAAAAAAAAGAGAGGGGTAAAAAGAGACAAAAAAATTGATTTTGTGCATAAATGTTAACAAAAATTCATGGACAATCAAAGCTCTACATATGATGCAGTTTTTGGCTTAGCCAGACATGATCTAAATAATTTGAGGGGGGACTGTTTTTATCTAATGTCTGCTTCTTGCTTGTTTGTTTGTTGATTTGCTTTTATTTAGAACTGTTGAAAAAAATGACAGAATGACAAATAATATCTATGAATAAACTATTACACAGAGTAGACCGGCGTGTCCTACATACATCAATAGCTCTGTTGATGGCAGCACAAAGTGACCAGTAACCTGTCCACGCCTGACCAGCGTAACTAACACTGTACCGAGGCATGTCGGCTGCATCTCGTTCAGACCAGAATGAGAAATTCAACAAGTCAACCACAAATACCCTGCAAGTCAATCATCAGCAAACAGATACCACAGATAGACGTTAGGGAAAAAATAGCAAAATGTGATACAATAATACACAAAGATGCCTTTCATGGAAAAAAACTTTTAAAAAACGTACGTAAACAAGTGAAAAATTCAACCTTCTCTACGGTGCTTCTGGGGCTCTGTAATTAGTAAAGTTTAGAAACTGTTGTGGAAAAAAACTAAGAAAAAAGCAAGAAAGAAAAGTAAGGAGAAGCGGTGGCAGAAAAAAAGGACAGAGTAAGATAAGGGAAAAAACTGCAGAGGATAGCTTTGTCATTGTCACCACAACAGTTAGTACAAGTCACTACCTGCGACACACAATCATCACAGACGATCCTAACAGGCCACAGCCCATCAGTCTGTCCATCTGTCTACCAGGTATGAGCTCCTAACAAAAAAATCAAAAGCACAGGAAAATCACAATAGAGATGAAGATTCAACAGGGTAAAAAAGGTAAAGATCGTCAATTTGTACAGCTCATCGTCGCGTATACATGCCTCTAATGCGCTTTCGTCACTGACCAGAGCCGCCAGCCACCCAGCCGCCGTGTGCAGCCTGCAGACACAGGCTAGCGCAGCGGCCAGACCAGGCAGCCCCAGTCAGCTGTACCAAGGTCCCCACCTTCCGTAACCCATACAATGGGTTACTACTCATTTAACCGACCCCAGAGGGATGGCTCGCTGAGTTGGCCTTGTTGACTGATAGCAGACGCCGTACCCACAAAGTGGTCAAGCAGCCATCCATCAGTCTAGCGCAGGATAGGGTAAGTTCGCCGGCCAGGACCGACGTTCAAACCACTATGTTACACCACCAACACCTACCGCATTTCCTCCATTAATTCGCATGGCCAAATATAAACAAATTTCTTAGCGTTCAAATTATTAGAAGTAAAAAAAAATAATTACTGAAAAGTCTGTTCGAATTATTTAACTAGAATACTACAAACGCGTATGATATTCTCTAGCAGTGTTTGGCCAGTACAACTGCCAGCAGTAGACCTACTGTGGCCTTTGATCGCCAATTCAAGCACGAGGGTGTGAAGGTGATTGTAGCAGTGACTAGTGTGAGCGCCAGCTGCATAACATGTTGGTACAGAGCTCACATTATGTTTCTATCATCGTCAGTGTCATCGGCGTAGTCATCATCAAATGAAGTAGACGTAAAATAATCACACCAGTCAACGGCGGCTCTGTCCCGAATTTTAGGGTTGAGCGGATGCTGATCCCATCGACTCACATCCAGAACTGTTTCGTGATTCTTCAACATCTCCAATATCTACCACAGACAGTTTCCCACTAAAATGACAACACTTAAGGAGTGTACAAAGTGACCAAACTGAACTGAACTGAACTCATTGAATTCCTGCCTTTGTATAGCTTACAATTTACGAAAAAAAATGAACTCAACTCTGTTCAGCTGAAAAGCTAGTTTCTTGCTGTGTTGTGTTAGCAACAAAACAAAACTAAACTGAGCTGAATTCAACGGGTATGCAGCATGAAAAGAACTTCTGAATTTTATGACAAACTTACCAATGTTTATGTCAGTTAAGTTTGTTCATTGTAAACAGGGCTTAACATTCATATTTATATAATATCAGCCATAATTACATGTGCCCTGATTCTCTAGTGAGATTTTGGCACTCTATAAACTGGTACTTACTTACTTACTAATTACACAAAAACCTTTAAACCACTTAACTAACTTTATACTAGTTATTTTCAGAAAATGCAATGTATTATTTCCTAGCTAATATACAGCTACTTTATGCTGATAACAGGATCAGAATTTCTTCAATTTGACCTAGAAGTCATTCTTGGTCTCAGTTTTGACACTGTGTTCTTAAACAAATCAATGTATTTATTTATTTATTAATTTACTTATTAAATCTTGCACAGAGTGCCAAAATTTTTTTTTAAATAATGAAAGAGATCACAAAACAGCACAACAGAAAGCAATTAAAAATCAAATTTTAAAACTAAAGCCCAAAAAGTTAAAAATATAAAAATAACAGTCAGAAATAATGCATACGATAAATACAAAAAAAAATGAAAACTGAAAGCACATTATACATGCCTTCTTAGCAGTTTTCTTGACACCCTGCTGTGACACTTTGACATCAATACTGTGCTCTGCAATGTATCTGCCTGCATCTCTTGGTGAAAGGATCTCACTGTCTGCCATCAGTACAGTACTGATGAAGGTCTCTTTACTGAAATACACATACCACATTACCACTGACAGCGACAGTTCACTGACTGAAGAGACACTAGTCCGAACAGTGCAAGGGTTAAGGATAAAAATTAAGGATAAGGAATAAGAATAAGGATAGCATTAGATTTAGCATTAGTGATAGAGATGGGAATATAAATAAATTGAATCTCTGGCGTTTGCAAACCTCAAATATGGTGGCCCTTAATCATGGTAACCCACAGCTATGGCAGAAGGGAATCTGACCAAATTTGGACAAGTGCCCCTTTGGACTCGTAACTCAGTCAGCCCACAGACATTTGCATCTGCAAACATCTCAGGCAAGTAAGTAGTTTTACCACAACAATAATAACAAGTAAACAAATTAATCTGGTATTAAGCAGAATCACTTTCTTTTTATACATGTGGTGATAGCAACAATATGCAACTGTGTGCTTTGGCTACTCCCCTTCTCCCCATCTCCCTCTCTTCTGGGAATCAAGGACCCCACCTAATACAGTATGTCACTAGACCCCACGAGTGTACCCACCAAATTGTATCTAAATCCATCACATGATGAGGGGTGCACAAATATTCCGTCCGATAGTAAGAATATTAACAAAACATTAATTCTATTTTCAGTTCGGCGAACTGATAGAAGCAACACAAAATTTGCTACTTTCAGTTCGGGGAAAATAGATAACGCCCGATGCCGCCGGGCCGCTGACATCCTGCCTCCGTCAGCAGGCAGGCGATGGTCTGGTGGGACAAAAACGTAGCAGAAAGTTAACGAACAATATACCGAACAAAGCTGAAATAAATAAATCTAAGCTGCGCAGTAAGATTTCAGGTCCACGCTGTAAGTACACGAGCTGCAGGCCATTATGATCCAATTCTGCCACTGTCCAGCTGGGAGTAAAACTGAAAGATTTTTAACCTCTCAGCATTTTGAAAAGATAGGAATAAGAATTGTGATGCTTAATCATTTTTTCAGTCGATCTTGTATAAAGAAAGAACGTCGCCCTGCACAAGTCATAGTAGATCTATAGCGCCACTCTCCACCTGCGCAGATTTCATCTCAGCAGCCAGCGCTGGTAACTAAAACTCAGAGTTAAAGGTCCTCCTTATATTTTTTACTTTAAAATTAGTGAATCTATTCACCATCTCTAATACAGTACTGGTAGCAGCGCGGCCGAACTGATTTTCTTAGCCCAGTTAGCTGTACTTCAGATCGCCGAACTGTTTTCAGTAAATTCTGATTCTTTCGACTCAATTCGGCGAACTGACGATAGTAATTTTGGTCACCAATCTTTCAGTTCGCCGAACTGACCGTAGCACTGAGCTTAACAAAATGACAAAAAAATTCTGTGTAAATGTATAATTTTACAATAACTGAATCTCTTTAAAATGTTAAATAAACGAAACATATGCAAAAGAACACAACAACTACAAATATAAACTTCATAGACAACAATGTAAACAAATGCCACACCCACTTTGGAAGACACACCTCCGATAAATAAGCAACTTTATTATTTTTTATCGGGGGGGGGATAATTTGTTACTTATTTATTGTAAACAGATGTTTTTCAACCAGGAAGTGCGCTTGTACACACAACTTCGAGAAAAAAGATTGACATTGTATTCAGCAATGTCAGTAAAATATTGGCGAGTATATGAGAAAGAGCAATGATAAAAGTCCATATTCCGTCTTTTCGCAGAGTTGACGATGAACACGAACGAAGCTACACGGTGAGTTTTGCATGTAACTTATTTCTCGTTCAGCTTGCCAACCAGAGCTGTGAAATCTGTTTATTGTATGCACGGTACGTTATTGTAATGAGCATATTTCAAAGAGGCAATTTTAGAGCGCTTCGTACTGTGTTAAGGACGTGAAGATGAAGGGTACGGTTCATTGGCGCAATGATACCTCGTCTACTGTTAAGTAGTTTGCAGTCTTAGAGCTGTGCTATTTACAAAATTTATTAGACTGGCCTTATTCGCACTCCGGAGTGCGAATAAGCGGAGGTTGTTAGCGCGCCTTCCAGAGTGCGAATAAAGCCAATAATAACCACCGCCTATTTGCACTCCACATTGAGTATGACTGATTACCACAATGGACCATAATGACGGACAAGACGACGTCATAGACAAAGGGATGGTGAAGACGGCCTATAAGACAAACGGACAAAGATGTCAAAAGCCAAGATCGACGATTGTATGGCAAAAACGAACGTATGGAAATGTCGATGACGCGGCAAAGTCAAATGAGACAGACAGATGATGGGAAAACGAACGGACAATGAAGACAACAGCAAAAACAGAAGACATCTCTTCTGTTTGCCGTCGCTGCAGTCACTGTGTGTCGTCTGTGCTATCTTGTCCGTTGTTTTCTCTGTTGTCTTTGTTGTTCATGAACTGCCGTAAGAGATGTATGTGGCAGCAATGGCCGCAGACAGATGTCTTTAAGGCTTATGGAAGCCCGGAGCCAATGAAGCTTAGCAGCATGCTGTTCGCATATGTAACCAATTCTGCAATCTTCGTATGGGTGTACATTCCTTGTAAAATAATTGCATGAAGTATATTTAAATTCACATGCTAAAAATATGATAGGTAAGAAACTGAATAAGCGATAGTTTCAAGTAGTGAATCTTAACTTTAAACTTAAACCTAACTTTAATGCTGAAGCTAAAGCAATAACGGTATGCTGTCCAATAACACTAGTACCACAATGCTAGCGCCACCTATTAGATATCGAATATTGCCATGAGTGTGAATAGGCCAACCAGTGGATATGCGCACTATGGAGTGCGAATAACCACTGTCAATTTATTATTCCCGTAGCCTTTGAACCCAGTCATTATGTGGCACTGAAACAATTTTTTTCATTTTTTTATTTTCCTGGCCTAGAGGATGCTGTAATCTGTGATTATTTCTAAAGCTATTTGTTTATTTATTGTTGATTTGTGTAAGTGGCATAGTCATATGGATACTGTAAAACTTTGGATAGAATTCCGGTTAAATTTACCTTAATTGGACTTAGCGTTTTGTGAAAAATAACGAACATGATGTGACAGTACGTGTGTGATTATTTAGCAGCATCCAAACACTATAACAAACAATTTTTGCGGTATTTCGTAACGCTGCGACATCGATGTTGCTATGGATGCGTTGCCATGGCTTGGTCAGAATGCACATTTTTGGTGCCGTGAGCTTGGTATGGTAAGCCAAAATAGCACTACCACAGCGTCAATGGGTTGTGTGCTTACTACGCCTTTCGGCATTATATGTACTCTGGCTCGGGGCTCTGTGTCATTGACCCGGTATTTATGCAGGACCCAGTGTCTATCTAAAGTTTTACGGTAAGCATGTACCTACCGTTGTGTATAATTTCTGTGTCGGTTGTAGGCATATTGTGTGAACGTTGCAACATCAGGTCATCAGTATGTGGTTGAAAGGCGTTATACTGACTTTGAGGAACTGCACAAACAGGTGCTATACTTGCCCTGTACTTGTGCTTGTGCTTGTACCTTTGTTTACGCTAATTTACGTGCACACAAACTTGTGCGAGTACGAATACGAGTCCAGGTTTCAGTTTACAACTCGTATGCGCTTCACCCGTACAATTGGTGCATTTTGTAGTCAATATGACTAACATAACTAAATGTGCGTCAGTGGACAATATCATGTGAAATTGGGTTGAATGAATGCTTTGGGAAAATGGCAACAGCATTCTACTGCGTCGTTAGTAATTTACCCATTATGCAGCCCTGATAATGAACAATTTAGTAATGACATAATTCTGACATCGGATATGTGTCTAGCTCGTATGAATTAAATTAATAACATGGGATTTTAAAAAACTAAATACTCCAAACTCCAAAAAACCAATAAAACCTATTTAAAAGAACATTTTTGACCATGCTTTAACCTGTGTCAAAGTAGCTGTGATACTTTAGCATTTGGGATTGATCAATTTATTTGTTTGATCACGGCACTGCTACTAGTAATGATGGACATTGTGTGTTTTACTCTGTTCAGCTGAAGTTGAAGTCGATCGAGACGGAACAGTTTCCTGCCAAGACTATGATGAAATGGAGTCCAAAAGTTCTCGAGCACCGACGACAAGCTTTTGAAAAATATCTTCAGGTTTATACGTGTGATCATCATGTAAATTATTATAGCATTGGTGCACAATTGGCATAGCCATAGGGGCATTGGGCGCACTTGCTCCCTCTATGAGACCACTCAGTTACTCAAATTGTTCCCAAAATGCAGCAAAACCCTTCATTTTTACACACAAAAAAATTCTGAAATATTTCTGGGAATGGGAGACAGCCACTGCATTAGTGCAGTAAATAATGTGAACTGCCAATGATCAAGATGTTGTGATGGTTCTGTTTATAAGCTTGGTCAATATGTCGATCTTTGATGCTTACTGCTGTTACAAACTGTTCGCCATTGGGTTTTCCGAATACTGACTAATGAATATACAGTGTGTCTCAAAAGAAACATCCCGGACATTTTTGACCGTAACTTTAAACCAATTAACAGATGTTGATAATTTTTGGTACGAATATTTCCAACAAAACATGCAATCAAAGACCATTTAGTTTCTAACCTCACCCAATGTATGCTTCTGCACTACCTAGGAAAATCAGATCAAGCGAAATATGTGTTGAAATAAACAGAAAACCTGAAAAAACATCCCCGACATTATCGATCTTAACTGGAAGAAAGATTAGCAGATTTTGATAATTTTTTAACAAAAATATTTCTGACACCACTGGCTATTAAATAAGTGTTTTAGTTTCCACCTTACCCAACGTCTGCTTTTGCACTACCTGGGGAAATCAAACATACGTGTTAACATACATACAGAAATACATGTTAAAATGAATGAAAAAACGTCGATAAATTCCATCTATCCTAATCCGTGGGCCCCAACAGCCGGTCTATTACAAGGCTTGACTATAATGCAGCAATGTGTCCACCAGATAAAGTTTAAAAATGTTTATGAAGGCAAGAAGCGATTGGTACAGCCTGGATTGGTCTGGAGCAGAACATTTCATTATCGATACTGCTGTCAATGAATGGAGAAAGCATCTCCTTGCCTGTGTTCGCATAGTGGGCCAACACTTTAAGCAGTTTTACTGCAGGCATTTTAAAAAACAGACAACTGGATGAAATGTCAGCCATAGTGTCAAAGATGTGAACAAAATGTGTTTTTACGCGTTATGTTAATTAAGCAATGATATCGCATTTGATAAAAAAGTGATATTTTGCTGGTTGTGTTTTACCCAGGTAGTGCAGAAACAAACGTTGGGTGAGGTGAGACTGATAGCTCAGTCTTCGCAGCATTTGCTAATAAGCATTGACTGATGCCCCAGAGCTCTGTTGTTGGGGCAGCAAACGTCTAGGTATCGCTGCCAATGCCGGTAGATTTCAGACGAGTCTTAATGTTGACAGTGCTGTCCAATGTATGATTGAGGCCATTGCCAGTGCAAAGTGGTTATACATCTCTATCTCTGTTTGTGTAAGTTCTCTACCGCAGTGGTAGTTGCTGTCATTATCGAGTATGTTTGATGTCATTTGTCGGCTGTGCCAAATTGAAGCGTGCAATATTTTCGTACTCAGAAGTCGCAAACTTTAAGACGCAGTGAAAATATGTATAGTACCGTACACCCAGGAAAAGTGCCAAATTCAGGTGTGCAGAAATTCTGTAGAACTCAAAAATCACAACAAAATGTGCGTCTGATTGTGTTTGTCGGCTCTGTTTTGCTGCATAGTCGTTGACTCAGCTGGACAGAATTCCTCGCTGTGTTCTGAAGTTTCTTGAGGTCAATCGGCACAGATTTCCAATTCAGACGAACGGATTACGTCACCTCACGCAGCCGATGATTAGCTTTCCCGAAGACGCATTTCTCTATGACCAATCAAGAGGTAATGCAGACCAATTGATGCTAGTTTACTTCCAAAGTACTGGGACAATGAATTGCATAAGAATTTGCATGGAGAAATTGGGGCTGTGCAGATTGATAATTAATGACACCGGTAACAGTTAGAAATTTTCTAATAGTTAACTTTTCAGGAATTAGTGGTCAATTAGTCATTAATTTTTAATTAATTACTAGCAGTCAAATAAAATTCATGTTTTCGTTTGCCTGCTTTACCAGCTATTAAGCTGATGGCTGTCATGTGCTGAGATGTAACTAGTAAGTGTTTGCTTTATCCAGTCTTTCTTAGCAACGTGGCTTAACAGTTGAAGGTCAACTGATTAAAATTTTACTATTATTATTTAATTGTTAACATTTTTAATAAGTTAATCTTGTGATTAATTGCTAATTTCTGTGGCCTTGGGCATTATTATATCCGGTCAAATAGTTTTTGCGCACGAGAGCTAGCAAGCTAGCTATAGCACGTATTAGCTATGGTAATTCTGTCCGTCTGTCTGTCTGTCCGTCTGTCACGACCCGGTACCGATCCAAGACCAGGTGAGATAGAGACTTTAGGTCTTCACCATATGATAGCTTAGTGTCTCTAGTATTTTGTGACAAAATTTCACGCCACTGGGTGAAAGGGGTCCCCACGAATGAGGGGGCAAAATAGGGGCACCCCTCCTAAAAAGACGTTATTCTATCACTATTCTCTCATCTAACGTGAAAATGGTTGCAGATAGGCAGACATGCTGCTTAACATAACAAGCACCAATGACGAGTTTCTTAGAAATGTCAACATCGATGACCTTGAACCCCCAAAATAGGAGGTTTTAGTAAATTTTTCATGATTTTGGGCTGCAACATGCATTTTAAGAGTCAATTGCGCCGAAATGGCTGGAGATAGACCAAGACAATCTGCATATGAAATTTTCAGCACTGAGTGTAGATTTTTTAGCAGTGAAAGTCCGGACCCTCTAGATTCAAGGAGGCCTGCGCCTGCGAGTGTCAAAGAGGGGTACCCCTCTAAAAAGTGATTATTCATCTGCTGTCGACTTGTCTAGCGTGTAAATGGTTGCAGATAGGCACAGACATGCTGCTTATCATAACAAGCACTGGTGACGAGCTTCTTAGGAATGTCAACATTGATGACTTGAATGGCCTTGAACCATAAAAATATTGATTTTAAGTGATTTTTGGCTGCAAAAGAGTGAATTGCGATGAAATGGATGGAGATAGACCAAGATTACCTGCGAACAGGAACTGCCATAG
>Ga0056128_1010310_pt1 | contig 11655 bp, 2 predicted proteins | sample WorMetLIZISLAND2_FD_71113 | JGI IMG/M metagenome (GOLD analysis project Ga0056128, IMG submission 71113) | Marine gutless worms symbiont microbial communities from Max Planck institute for Marine Microbiology, Germany - Olavius geniculatus... ... | reverse complement strand
ATCGCACGCAAAAATCCGCCGAAGGGTCTGACCTGTAGGTGAGTTGACTAAAAAAAAGGTATATGGATAGCTATAAAAATTTTTGCGTATATTTCACCCATTTGCCGGGAAGCCCCCCTTCAAGGGATTTACATGAAATTTTGCTTGAGGGGTCATCTCGCCGATGTAATCAACCGTGCGAAATTTTATCTCAATCAGATCAGGGGTTTTGATTCTGTGAGGGGTCGAATTTTTGGCTTTCCCATAAGAAAGAGAAGTCGCCGTTAACACAGGGCTTGAACTACCGTTCAGCCTGTGATGAAACATGGGTGTGAACTTAGATTTCGTTCGCACCGGGCCTTCACACATGCATCGCTGTCGCGCGTTCCCCTTTGCGTTAGCTGGGCTTTTCTTGTACATTGCAAGTAAAGTTACAACGTTGTTGTTATGCTATTGGTTTGCATCTAACGCAACGCATATAACGCAGTGACTGGCGTACTTTTTTTTTCTCACGCAACTGACGATTTTTACAAAAATCATGCAAACAAGTACGCCACGAACGCAACGGCCAAAACGCGCACGGATAAAAGCTGGGCGGTGTCTGTTCTTGCGTTCCCCTTTGCGTTAGCTGGGCTTTTCTTGTCCATGTTTAAGGAAACCTGCGCACAAGGGCATCAAAGAGCGGTACCCCCATAAAAGTCGTTATTTTACCGTTGTTGGCCAGTCTTTCGTGAAAACGGTTGCAGATATAGGCCCCTAGGCATGGACATGCTACCTATCACAACAAGCACTAGTGACGAGCTTTTTAGTCTTATCAACATCGATGACTTTAAAAGACCCTGAACTTTCAAATTAAGGAGTTTTTTTATTGATTTTTGCGGTCTTCGGCTGCAGCGAACTCTAAAAATGAACTGCGACGAAATGGCTGTAGATAGACTGACAGTTTGCGAACAGGAACTGCTATAGGCCTTCGCGCGTCGCGTAAGCATTAGCACATAATTCTTGTTCTTTATTAGCAGTTGTCGGGATGTCCGTCTGTCCGTCCGTGACGGTCCGTCTGTCTGTCTGCCGTCTGTCACTCACTGCTATTCTAACAAAACAAACTACACAAGCTTTAGAGTCACGAAATTTCTGTTTCCACTACTTTAGCTAACAGTATCCAGAAATTCGAAATAAAGTTCACAACAAGCGAGGGCGCGAAATGAGAGTGGGGCAGAAAATCATGCATGGAGATATTCGGTCAGTAAATTGCCCTATCAGATGCAGAAATGGTGCACAGTTGTAGTCAAGTGACGTGCGTTCAAGTTCAACTTCAACGAGCGATCGATGCCAAACATCCGCTGTTGGTGGCGCCATTACGAACAGGTTACAAAAATGGGTTTGCTGAGTGAAGAAAATGGTCATTGCAAATTAAACACTGGACGTTCGCTGTTCCATGAAAAGGAAGCCGCTAACACGTTCATATCTTCATCAGAGCTAGGTTAACCCTTGAACTTCCGAAACTTCTTCCATTAGCGATTATCCAAATTACATGTAGTTGTAAACTTGGAAATTACACTAGGGCATCACACCCTAACCGCGTTGTGAAATAATTCTTGTCAGCTTTAAAAATAATTCACTTATTCTAAAGCTGACTAGATTTCACGTTTGCGTTATAATAACGTCATCAACGATCGCTTAGTTGCGTTATGTAGAGTATATCGGTGAAGACTTTTGAAAATAACAATAGGCTATCTACGGCAAAAAATTGGGGGTTTCACTTTACAGGTCCTAGCTATGTCTTTATTTTGTTAGGTTTGTTCATAACACTAAGAAAAGTGAATTCGGCGGAAGTAGCGTGTAAGAGGCGGAATCATTGTGGCGACGCCTAACGTACGAGTACATTGATCCATACTTCAGTAGTTAGCACGAAGTCGTAATGTTAGGTTATTATAACAAGTCGGCAGGTTGTGCTAAGGCGCAAAGAAAATTCCTGTACTTCCAGTTGCCCCCCGTCCATAAAACTCCCGTCCTTAAAATTTTTATTGACCCCGCAAAAATATCGATGCAGCTTTTTAAACTTTTTTGGTTGCTTTCAATCTTAGAGTTTTACTTAGTCTGATAGAAAACAGTTTGCATCATGGTTTGCATCCAGTCTCAGCAGTATGCGTTCATGCTGAATTAGACCTAATTTATTTACTTCAGTTCTCACGGGTACTGTTCAGTGTGTCAGTACGTTTTTATGAGCTGTGTGTAATATTACACGGAATGTCGTAAAATAAAAATGTTAAAATTTGTCCTAAATACATTTTCCCCATCACTTGTATTTTCGCCGTCGACTGCAACTGGAGTCACGGGAATTTTGCTCCGCCTAGCCGCGAGTCATCTGCAGAGCTATGTTGATCAGCATCAGCAGACACAGGATCAGCACTCCTGCAAACAGCAAACACACATCAACCAAAGACAGCCTATAGGCCTATAGCGATGACATGTGTGCATCTGTCCGTCTAGTGAAAAATAAAATTTTCATTTTGATTTGGGGAAAAATTAGGGGAAAATTGAATTTTTAGCATCAATAATCTTCGTCGGAATATTGCAACTTCCTTTCCCGCCTATACTTTTTTAAACTCGGCCACAACGCCGCTGTTTAGCATATGAGCTAAACTTTGGCGTGGCTGTTACTCATGCGGTCATGCCATGTCGAACGTTCGCGCCAAATTTGTTTTTTCCCCCATAACTTTTTGTTTTTTAGTTGAAAACCCGTACAGTTTGGACGGACGAACGGACGGGCATCGGACGATCGGTCAAGATCCACAATACGGCCTACTACAAAAGCCAGTAACAAAGCATAAGTTAACAGTGTATATCAACGGCGTAAGCTTATCCATAGGGGAAGGGTCAGACCGGAGTGTTTCAATCCCATCCTGCATCACTGATCAAAAATGTATCAGTGAATATGCATGTAAACAGTTGCAGATTCGTTGCCGAAATGCTCAGTACAACGCGACTAATTTTGCAGTACAAAAAAAAATTCGATCGTCGGTGCTTTTCGTGGATTGAAAATGTTTGATTGACAGCCGTTGCAAACCGGGCTTTCCCAATAAATGTCGGCCCACAGACCTGGAAGGATTTGCCACACGACGTGACTTTAGCCGAATCGTTATCCATCTTCCGTCAGTGACTTAAAAACTCACCTGTTCACCTAATCCTTCTTCTAACTAGTTTGTATATTGGAGTGAACTCCAACTAACTTCTGTCTAGTGGAGCTGGCGGTAGTTTGTAAAAAATTGTACTACTTGGGCCACTTTAAAAATTTCCGATTGATTGTGTGATTAAAGGGGACGAGTGCGACGAGTGATGTCTGCATGATAAAGTACAGGTTCTTACCGATGGTAGCGCAGACGAGACAGTTGGCGGCCGTGCAGCTGTTGAACGGGTGCGGTAATTGTGTCAGTAGCGATTCGTCGTTGTCACTATGCGTTGACTCATTGGTGACGTCAGGACTATCCGGTTTGTCTCGGCCGCCGTACACGATTTCGGTCTGACTTTCCACGTCCACCACAGGTCTTCGACGTCTCGGTCCCGCCCTGGTACTGGCCACCTCACGACCAACCTCACAACCCTCCTCCCCTTCCTCCCGCTCAACAGCCGTCCCTTCTTTCGTGTTCTTTGGCGCGGATGTGTCTTGATGGGCAAAAGTTGATCATCTTGTGCAAAAATAGTTTCCAATGACGTCTACTGAACTTATTCAGTTTTTAACACCAGTTTAACAGTTTAGCTCCACAGAAGCGCCCCTTCCTGTTCAGCGTCTTAGGCCGTGTCTCGAAGGGCAAAAGTTGATGATCGAAGAAAATAGTTTTAAAATCCCCCTGTTGAACTTACTGGAACATTTTATTGCTATTTGCACAAGACAGTACATACATCCGTCATTGAAAGCGCCATTATCAATACATTTGTCTGTTACTTTTTGGGTGAAAGTTGATGACTGCGTATAAGCGATCTCTGCGGAACTCTCAGCGTACGTAGAGTCTACTCTAGCTGACACGCAGGCATTCCCCTTTTCGAAATCATCTGCATCATTGATGCGCGTCGCAAGTGATGTCTCTGGCGATGACGATTCAGCACAATTCGTGTGGCTATTCGTCGCTGTGGGTGGCCGAGATTCCGCGTTAATATTCGACTGTTCGTGACTCCACGCCGTCCACGGCGGTACTGTGTTGACTCCCACCGTCTCGTCCACTTTCGAGATCTGATATTCGTCAAGTCTGCCTTCGACACTCAACACCTGTTCTTCATCCCTCGCGTTTTCGACTAATACCTGGCGGGATTCAGCAGCATAGAAAAATTTGGCGTCTCTGCCAGATTGTGTGTTCCTGCTTTCTCTATGTTCTGATGATCTACGACGTGGTTCAGTGTCTGGTAAATGGGATTCGGAAAACGGTAAATGTTGTACGTTGCTGCTGTAGAAAGGATCGGACTGATTGTGCTGCGTTTGAACAGTTTCCGGACGGGCTTCGGACTGTAGTTGACTCACGGCACTCGCGTTAAAACCCGCGACGTCATCCGATCCAACCACATCGGAGACGTGATTTCTAACTACGTCTTGTTCTGTTTCTTTGGTTGTTTCGCGTTGTTCACTGTGGTCGTTCGAATGCTCTGCCGCATTTGTGACTTCAGCATGAGATTCTGCTGCGTTTTCGCAGATTGAAAGTTCCACATGCTGCGAAGTAGCCGCATTGGCTGATTGCTCATAAGAAGCGTTCTTCTCCACGGTCCTGTAATTTAGTTCCCGCGCTCCCTTCTCTTCAGTTTCCTCGCTTTCCGTTTCTCTGTGTTCGGCTTCGTCCTTTTCTTTCTCTTCGCTGTCTTCGTCTTCCTTGGCTCTTGATTCTGGGATGATGTCTGCAGAATTTGGTGGTTGATTTACTAACGCCGCAGTGTCGTTTGATGTCTCCGCAGCACGGGTTTCTTCAGCAGTCGTCTGTGTGCTACCTTCCTGTCTTTCATCGCTGTGATGTTGAACATCCTCATCCGGGAATTCACTCCGGCAGGTGCCTGGTTGTTTGTCCGGTTCTTCATCCTCACACGACCTCGGATGACAGTCGAACTGATGTGCTTCGTGAATGGACTGGACATTAAACTGTTCGCATTGCTCACCACCATTGTCCTCCCCCGAGGACAAAGCTTTTGAGCAATCAGTGACTAGTGTCGTCTCGAAGACGATCTCTTTCGATTGATCTTCGTCGATGACGTGGTCCGAGTCGTTCGGGTCATTTACAATTGTGCGCAGGCGAATCTTTTCAACAACGTTAACCATCGTATAATCCAGAACATTCGATCCCGTCGCCCACCTCTCACTCCAGTTCCTATCAGCACTTGTGAATCTATCGACAACACCTGGTTCACTCAACTTGTAGGTACCGATCACCGGAACTTCCAGTTGAGTCGTACTCGGCCCCAAACTGGTCTCCAACAACAGAGGTGCACTTCGAGTGTCCGACACTGCCAAAGCACCTTCGACTGGTCCGCTGTTTTGGTGTGTGGTAGCTATTGCGCGAATGTCGTCTGTGTCTGCGGTGGCATCGCATCGCATCGCATCAAGTCTGCCGTCACTGCTTTTAGAGCGACGATGTCCCACTGAACTCTTAGCCAGTCCCAGAGTTTGATTCCTCGAGTTGTTCTGCTCCGCAATTTGCGTTTCTTTCAAAACACCACTCTGGGTATCATTACTCTGGAGATTGTACTTGACGCTTTCGTTTTCAGATAACGTACCGTCGTCCTTTGGCCGCTGTGTCTCTATAACGGTGACTTCAGTGTTCGTGGTGGTAACCTGCACTTCCCATTCACTCAGAACCATTTTCCGCCTCATCTCAGCGCAGCTGTGTGATCTCCTCAGCGTCAAGCCGTCGTTCGGGTTTCTATCCACGCTTAAACTCGCTGCTGTTGAAGCGGATGAGCCTAGTCTCGTGGGCGTTGTCTTTGAATCCATCATCGTGCCATAAGTACGTTCTGTCGTACTTTTTGGTAGCCACTGGGAAATGGTCGCCTGCTGCTTGCTGTTTTTTGACATTTGTTCATGCGTGGGACAAGTCCAGCAATCTATCACTGGGGTCTCCTCAAATACGATCTCACTTGATTGATTTGTAAACGGTCGCCTGCAGTTTGCTGTCCGAACTGTTTACACTTCTCTCCGTATCTTGCACGACTACGCTTACTGGACAGATCTGTTCTCTTTCACCAGTCGCTACGTCAGGTTGTGTTGATGTCGGATTCTGTTCTCCGATGTGAGACAATATCTCGACGATCGTTTTGCCTCGAGGTGCCGAAACGCACATCTGCCTATCGTCGGACTTCGGACTTTTTACTGGTATCGGCTCGATTTTGAGTACAGGACAACTGGCGTGGCTCTGAAGTCTTGTATCGGTTGCTTCTGAACTTTTCTGGGAAGGTTTGGGTGGAATTATATTAGCGACAGTGATAGAATCTGTTAGACGATGATGTTCGTTTTTGCTTACACGTTTAGATTGGTCGTCGGCACGGTGACTGGGCGTTCTTTCCTCGCTGCCGCTGGTACTGGAGTCTTGAACTCCGCCTTCCTTTCCATCCGCAGTGGTTACGCTTCTTTTTCTCTGCTTTCGCTTGAGTTTTCTTTTCATCTTGGATGAATGCTTCGTTGCGCACGTAAATGCCGACTCAGCGGCGTTAGCTGCACGCAGAAACTTCGTGCTGTCAGCTTCTGCAATCGACTCTCCAGGGCGAACGCTTTTTTCTGATGGGTGCATTGGCTGTTCCGGCTGTGTCAACGCCGAGGACAGTGCCTGCTGGTGGTCGACACTGTTCCACTGACTCTGACTCGGCTGTGCAGTCAACGTAGCGTCTGCTTCAATTGACTCCAAGTCGATCTTGTGCTCCAACGCGTGGCTTGGAATCCTCCTCTTACTAGCGAACGGCGAAGATCGGGCACTAGAGTTTCGTGCTACGGCAGAAACGATGCCGATTCTGCCCTTCTTCGTGGCGGGTGGTCTGGAAAACTTGACCGGTGCTGCGAACGTGTCTTCGGCCCGGGGGCTGACGTAGACGCGGTTGCGGCGTACCGGCGGCAGTGCAAACAGACGACGGTCGGACTCCAGACGTCGGAAGAAGTCCGAGAAGAACATAACGCGGTCGTAGGCGAGAGTGGCGCGAGTCTGACGGCGTGGTTTGGACTGAACTTTGACCGGACTCGACTTAACTGCCGGTTCGCTTTTCACACGCACTTGAAACATGTCTCTTCTAACCTTACCCATCGACACCGGGGTAAAGTGAGCAATTTCCGATTTCCACTGTGGTGAAGGAGACCTGACAACGTCGCCCAGTAGACTTCGGTCGTGCGGGGTAGAGTGAGTAGGTACTCTTGTAGGCTCAACCTGCTCCAGCTGGAGACGAGTGGAGCTGGTCTCGCCAAAAAGAACCGGCGCAGGCTTGACTACTCTTTCTTTCATTTTTACGCGTGGACCTGGAGTCGATTCCTGTCCCTTAGACTCGTGTGGTTTTTCCGTTTCTTGTTTCGGTTTAGCTTGTGCGGGTTTGTCGGGTGGTTCGCGTGGCAGTGAAGTTGGTAGGATTGTTGGTTGGGTGGCGTTCAAGCTGGTCTCTAGGCTTCTCTTGATGTCGACGTCTGCGGTCGCAACGGTCTTCTCCGAACTACTTGTTATACTCTCCCTCTTTGGGTGGTCTTTTAGCTTTTTCAGCACGACGATGTTAGAGTCTTTACGTTGTGTGTGGTCCGTGATTGTCGTTGTGGGTGTTCTTTGCTGGGAGCCAGCCTGCTGACTCGCCGGTTCAGCAGCTGCAGCTCTACCTGGCGGCTTTGAGTCAACATGATGCGCCTTGTGGACGATGATGTCAGCAGTGACGTCAGCGGTGGTGACGTGAGCAGATTGCGTCGGGACTGCGCTTCTGGTGCTGACATCTACCGGGCATGGTTCAGTGTATCGCGCCGCTTTCAACGGCTGATTGCGCGAGAACGTCTTCACCGCTTCGCCCACTGCAGCTGCTGTAACGTCACGGAGAAATCAATGCAAAATGAGCGGCTGGTTTTGGAGGATAACTACAAAACCCCCGTTCTCTTATTTATTTTTTTCGTTAATTTATTGCAACGTTACACTACACGGTTATATAACATCCGGAAGAACTTAACATCCAGAAGAACACGCGTTGGCCTATATTATAGGATATCCAGTACAGTATACGGACACGGGCAAAAAATATTAATTTATCGTTTATTTCGCCAAGAAGTGGTACATACACATAAAGCAACAACACACAAAACTAAAGCTAAATGTCCACAGCGGAAGAGTTTCAGATCGAGATGTGTATAATTGTTTTATTTCTAAGTGTGACTGAGTGACTGACTGAGATATACACTGTGTCTCAAAAAACACCCCCGACATTTTCAACTGTAACTTGAAAAGCAATTATCAGATTTTGATAAATTTTGGTACGAATATTCTTGACACAACGCGATCAAATGACTAATCAGTTTTTCACCTCACCAAACATTTGTTTCTGCACTACCTGGGGAAAACCCAACCAGCGAAATGTCACTTTTTTATCCAATGCGATATGATTGCTTAATTAACATAACACGTAAAAACACATTTTGTTCACATTTCTGACACTTTGGCCGACATTTCATCCAGTTGTTCATTATTCAACTGCCTGCAGTAAAATTGCTTGAAGTGTCGGCCCACTCTGTGAACACAGGCAAAGAGACGCTTTCTCCATTCATTGACAGCAGTATCGATAAAGTTTTGCTCCAGAGAAATTTGGGCTGTACCAGTTGCTTCTTGACTTCACAAACGTTCCTAAACTTCGTCTGGTAGACACTCTGCTGCATGACAGTCAAACCTTGTAATAGACTGGCCCACAGATTAGGATAGATGGAATCTATCGACTTTTTTCATCCATTTTAACACGTATTATGTTTGGTCTGCAAACGCAGGCGTTAGGTGAAGTGGAAACTAAAACAATTATTTAATAGCCAGTTGTGTCAGAAATAATTCTGCCAACAATTATTAAAATCTGCTAATCATTCTTCAAGTTACGATCGATAACGCCGGGGATGTTTTTTTCAGGTTTTCTGTTTATTTCAACACATATTTCGCTTGATCTGCTTTCCCTAGGTAGTGCAGAAGCATACACTGGGTGAGGTAAGGAACTGAACGGTCATTTGATGGCAATTTGTGTCAGAAATATTCGTACAAAAACTTATCAAAATTTGATAATTGATTTTCAAGTTACTGTCAAAAATGTCACGATATTTTTTGAGACACAGTGTAGATACCTAACCCATTATTCATTATTTACTTCCAACAGCAGTAAAACATAGACGTGACAAAGAGTACAGCATCGGATTATTTTTGGTGTACATCTTTTTTCCAGATAAGTAATTTAAATTTGATTCATCTGATACATCACTAGTCAATTGCAGCAAACATAGCGTAATGGTTTAAAGCTCGCTGTCACGATTATGATTTAGGCTACATCGTTAGTTTACCTGGTTGACGTTTAGCAATCACAGATGACACGCGGTCGTCGTGAGTTCTCTTGCGTATAGGTTTTCTAGCGAGCGACGCTGATCCGCGCACAAACGTACTCGTACCCGTACCCGTACTGTCTGTAGACCAGCAACAACGCGACAAAATACACGGTTAGGCCTACACTCGGACGGACGCCATTTTAGCAGCCTTACTACGTTACTTTTAACTTTAAAGTAATTTTATTACTAGCTTAAGGTTTAGGGTTAGGATTAAGGTTAGCGTATTTCAGAGATTTATGTAAATATTATTAACACCCAAATTAAGCGTGTATTATTGGTCTTCGGTATTCGAGGCTGCTGCAGGCAAGGACTACACTTGCCGATTGCCGATACCTATGATTTCCTATTTGCTAGGGTTGACGTTGCCAGTTGGCCGACTGTCGTCGTATCTCTGCAGCCGACGAGCACTCTTTGTCAGGTCTCGCGTTTTCAGTCGCCCCGACGTTATCGGTGTCAGGGATGTGGTCTCGATCGAGACGTCTCGGTCTCGAGACGGTCTCGAAACGTACTAACGTCTCGTCTCGGTTTTGTCTCGGACAAAATCCTCAACGTCTCGGTCTCGGAGCAATATGTCTGGACTCTGGGTTTTGGCCATGGCCCTCTAATCTAGAGGGCTGTAGTCTTGGCCCAGTAGGTCTCGTCTCGGGTTCGGGCAATTGCGTCTCGTCGAGACGTTTTGTGCAGGCGCGCACCGTGCATACTGTAGCTGCAGTTAGAGCGATACTAACCAGCATGACATTTGTGGCTTAGACATACTCGTTTACAGTGTTTTTACTCTTTCATTTATTTATTTATCATACAACAGAATTATGCCATGTCAGTCTTTTTCGTCAAAAAATGACCTAGTCGCAATGAAGGTAAAGTGTATGATGTCAGAATGAATTCTATCGGCCAAATGTAAACGACGCGCGGTAGCGCAGCACTGTTGTAAGGGTGACCAACCATTTCAATGAAAGAACCCAGAATTTGACCCCCGAAAATCCCAAACCCCTTAATTTTTTTCACCTCAATTTTTGCACAGATGATTACGTCTAGCATATCTCCTGATGTGCAAAATTTGGTGAAAATCCGTTTACGGGGGGCTTCCCACGAATAGGTGAAATATAACGCCTGCGTGACTTTTTGTGCCTTTCCTTTATTTTTTTCTTGCCGTATTCTACAGGAAAAACGACTGAATTAATTTTAACGTACGATGACTCACATGACGCGGTTTCGGGCACAAAAGTGCCTTTTGGGGGTTACAGAATTTAAATTTAACATTTTAGTCTATTTTTACACAAAAATATGAAAAATTACAATGGCGCATATGGGGAAAATTAAACAATGCTTTAAACCGTCATAACTCCGGCTATGTATAAGATAAAGTCGTAATTTTTGTTTTAGGGTATGGTTTTCGGAGTCGGCCAAATTTAACGGTGTTTTTTATATTTACCCCTGATCGACCCCCGTTGCCATGGCAACAAAATTTGGGACAAAATGGGCCATAACCACGGGCGTTGGAAGTGTTTGAAAGTTGGGGGAGCAAGCAGTGGCCTGGGCCATGGCGAGCGCGTGGAGCGCGAGCCTGTAACGGGGGTCTGGGGGCGGAGCCAACCCCCGTTGCCATGGCAGCGAATTTTGGGACAAAAATTTACTATAACTCGGTCTGTGTAAGAGATATCTGCAAGATTTTTGAGTCTAGGGAGGGGGTTTCGGGGATGGGCCATCGAATGCTGCCAACCGAATTTTTCCACGAGCTACCCTCGTTGCTATGGCAACTAAATTTGGCACATAATGGGTTAGAACTCGGCTTACGTCATCATCATCATCATCATCATCATTTTATTTCGTTCATAGTCACATAGCATGACATTTTAAAGGTCACAAGTAATGAATTGGAACGACAAGGTTGAAACAACACTGACAGCCGCCCGTAAGCCTAAATAATACAAAACACATGCAAAATAAACGAGCAGTTTAAAAACACTTCAAAAATACGGCAAAATCAACCTAGCCTGTAGACTGTTTAAAGGTGTTGATACTTCTAAAATTAACACTACTTGGTAATGAATTCCAAACGTTTATAATGCGCTCACAGAAAAACGACGAGCGTGCACTATGATTTGTACGATGCTTGT
>Ga0056128_1010307_pt1 | contig 11657 bp, 6 predicted proteins | sample WorMetLIZISLAND2_FD_71113 | JGI IMG/M metagenome (GOLD analysis project Ga0056128, IMG submission 71113) | Marine gutless worms symbiont microbial communities from Max Planck institute for Marine Microbiology, Germany - Olavius geniculatus... ... | reverse complement strand
GTAATTTTTGCTGTTTTCGATGTGCAAGTCCTTAAATGTTGCCGTAAACAAGTGTATAAACTTATGTTTTGTACATTTATATTTGCTGTTTTATTAGTAAAATAACGTTTTCCTACAGTTAATCAGTTACGGAGATATCTGGAGATAGATATTTTACAATCACGAACTCGCAGATATCTAACAGAAGCCGAGTTATAGTCCATTTTGTCTCAAATTTTGTTGCCATGGCAAAAAGGACAATCGCATGTGAATAACCTGACAACGACAGAACACAAAAAATTAGCTTTGCAACGAACATGCAAACATAACGCACTAGGGTTAGCAGCAATGCGGTTACAGACAGTTATAGTTTAAAACAATTTATTGTTAGTGTTGTTAACTTGCCGATAAAGAAAAGGACAGTCCCCAACTATCTTGAGATTCGCAAGTTTTCACCAGAGATGCCGCGATGCCGCCTTTGATTCAAAATTGTTCAAAACCTATTCGGCAGCCGGGCTCCTTTCGGACCCGCTGGCTTGAGGAAGAGAGCATACATCGTGCGGCAGACCCCTGTCTGAATTTAAAAGATAAGGCCCCAGATAAAGAATGTAGACAGAAATAAATTAAGTTAATCTATACCAAGAAATTTTGCACCAGAAAACACGCCAAGATTGCTTGAAATAGGTACTGAGGGACGACGAGAGGGGGCACAGGATGAAGGTAGGAAAGTTCGCCCCTGTTAGACTTTTTTTTAAAATTCGACGACGGCGGTAAAAACAAGAAAGATGCAGCAGTACGCGGTAGTGACGAGAGAACTGTGAACAGTGCTTGATGATGTTGCAGCCGACGCAGACAGCGGCAAACCGCGACCAGACGACGACGACGACGACATCCTTCCACTGGCCTGCACTGACACACTACTACTACTTCAACTACTACAAGTAACTGCACTGGCCTGCAGTGAGGAGGGTCGGTGAAAATGCACGCGCTCGAGTTGAGACACTTTGAGCAACGACAACTCCGCGTCAACTCTGAGCACGTGATGGTGATGATGATGATGAGTATTAGTAGCAGTGGTAGTGGTAGTAGTAGTAGCAGCAGCAGCAGCAGTAGTAGTATTATGATAATGATGATGAGGTGTATTTAACTCGGCGTTCAGATGCTTCGCAGATTCTATACACGCCTGCCATATAACGACAAGTAATTTGAGCAAAACTCACGTGACGCGCGATAGCAGCTGTCCTGTCACTTTGGCAATCATTATAAACCTACAGCAATAATATATTAATGCATCTTAACAGAGTACTTAAATTTGAGGCCTCCGTACAGAAGACTTCTTGAATTAAGGAGTTCGAAACTTAGATTCTTAAAAATGTACGTTCTACGCTAAAAAATATCATACGCAGGTTGTCCAGGTTCATCTCCAGCCATTTCGGCGCAATTCATTCTTAAAATGTGTGTCGCAGCCGAAACTCGCTAAAACTTCACTAAAAACCCATATTTTGCGGGTTCAAGGTCATTCAAGGTCATCGATGTTGACATCAATTAAAAGCTTGTCACTATTGTTTGTTATGATCAGCAGCATGTCTGTGCCTATCTGCAACCGTTTTCACGCTACACGAGATAACTGCGGTAAAATAACCACTTTTTAGGGGGTAGCCGTGTTTCACGCCCGCCTGTGTCGGCCTCCTTGAACCTAGGGGGTCGAGATTTGGACTGCTAAAATTTACGTTTAATGCTGAAAGTTTTATAACGCAGGTTGTCTTGGTCTATCTCCAGCCATTTCGTCGCAATTCAGTGTTGAAATGTGTGTCACAGCCGAAAATCGCAAAAACATTCACTAAAAACCCCATTTAAAGGGTTCAAGGTCATTCAAGGTCATCAGCGTTAACACCAATAAAAAGCTTGTCACTATTGCTTGTTATGATAAGCAGCATGTCTGTGCCTATCTGCAACCGCTTTCACGCTACACGAGATAATTGCGATAAAATAACCACTTTTCAGGGGGTAGCCGTCTTTGACGCACGCCTGCGTCGGCCTCCTTGAACGTAGGGGGTCGGGATTTGGACTGCTAAAATCTACGTTTAATGCTGAAAATTTCACATGCAGATTGTGTTCGTTTATCTCCAGTCATTTCGTCGCAATTCAATGTTGAAATGTGCGTTGCATCCAAAAATTGCGAAAAATTCACTAAAACTCCTTTTTGAGGAGTGCAAAGTCGTTCAAGGTTATCGATGTCTACAAATCTAAAAAGCCTGTCACCAGCGCTTGTTATGATAAGCAGCACGTCTTTACCTATCTGCAACCGTTTTCACGCTATACGAGCCAATAACGGCAAAATGACGTCTTTTTAGGGGGTACCCCTCTTTGACGCCGTCGTTCGAGGGGAACCCCTGCACCCAGTGGCACGAAATTTTGTCACGATAAACTAGAGACCTTGGGGCAGCCCACAGTAAAGATTTCGTGATCCTCGCTTGCACCGTTTTGATACAGATCACGAGTGTGACAGACGGACAGACGGACAGACAAACGGACAGACAGACGTTTAGACGATGGCTAAGACGCGAAGCCGCGCGCGCGTATAAACACAACAAAGTAGATATTTGGAAAGATAATATATCTGCGACCTTTCACCTCAACTTTAGCCTTTTTAGCTACAAAGTCACATACTGGTTTCTTCTGCTCCGAGTTTAGTTCAAAATATTTTTCGTTTGCCTATCTTTTCTTCGTTTTCGTATATATATAAGGTACGGGGCAGACAGACAGACGGACGGACGGACGGACGGCAAAGACCCGGAGTGCGGCCTATCATACTGTATGACGTCTGCACATGTAACATATTACATTCACTGCGGTTCTATGGTCGCACATCGCGTCTTGCACGTCCGTCTGTCTGTCCGTCTGTCTTCAGTATGTTAAAGATCAAGTTCACCGTCGTGGCAAGGAGTGGAACATTTTGCCGTCGTCTCTCCAAAAATTTGTTTTTTTTGGCTGTCAGAAAAATGTCGGAAAATCTTCTTGTTCGAAAATTTTTATCCAAAAAATGCAATAATTACGGCTGAAAAAGTTCATTTAAAAATACAGATGAAATTAGAATTTTGAGCATCCAGAGACTTTAGTGTCGGAAAGATGCAACTTCCCGCCCAGCTAAGTTTTCTGACCAATGACGCCGCAAGTCACTTCGGTATTGTATTAGGCCACAACAGCACAGCTGCAACACAAATGCAATACAATTTATTCATTGTTGCACTGCCGGTGTGCGAACGTAATTTTCCACGACTGGCTAATAACAGAATTTCACTGCTGCTGCTGCTGCCGCTGCTACTGCTCTACTACCACTATGATGCTACTAATACTAATACTAAATCTGAATCTCACATCCACGGCGGTGCCAGGAAGCCTTCGTCTAAACTCGAAGATTAGATTCTTCTCGAAACTTTGATACAATTCCAGCGTACACAGCTGAACACGTTATACAATATTACATTGACACCAGTCAACTAACCAATCAATCATAATCAATTAAGCAACAATTAAAAATTAAAAAAAACGTAAAATCGCTGATGGATGCTGCAACCTGGTGAATCATGAGTGGACAATTTTGCATTTTTTTCCCTTCCTCTTGACCCCATCTAAGATCTAAAACACTGTGTCATTGTGTAAGCTCGTGTGCCAAATGCCAGCTAAATCTGTCGAAACAAAGCGCACGAATGTGACAGACGACCGACGGACGACAGACCACGTTACAGAGAAATGAGTAGCTATAGGTCTAGGCGATTTGCCGAAAACTATTATAATTGCTATATATATTTTAGTCACCGCGGTAGTATTATTATTATGCACATCTCTAGACACCGTAGCTTACACGAAAACTGTAATGCGGCTAAGCTACCAATCCGAATATTTTGTTATCAATTTACCTCATCTTTGAGTAGTGATGTTAGTTTTACACGAGTTGTTTCCGATCGAAACTGAACCGTGGAGTGCGTTTCGACAAGTCGCCTCTCTACAGCGCTGAAACCGACGTGAAGGAATAGTCCTGCAATAAATATTGCGTTGTCAACGGCTTAGCAATACTCTGGCATTATTGGCTAAAATGGCAGCATCATAACGCCAGCCGCAAAATAAAACAATAAAACAGCTACAAGTAGGTTAATTTTTTACGACAGTTTTAGTTATTAGTAATTTATAGTGCTAAGCGTAGGCTAATTTAGCAAGAGGTAGGTACGCGTAAGCGCAGACAGCAACACCCGCTCCATGCGCGACTGTAAGTCTAACAGTTTTAAACAAACTTAGCTTCCTCGTATAAAATAATATTCAAATTTCATAACAGCCGGTGTGCGTCGTTACATTGTAATTGTTCCATTGGACACGGTCAACACCAATGTGATCTTAATGATTTTATTAATCATGTCTACGATGGCGTAGTGAGAGTTCTTATTAGTGGGGCTAATGCCTATATTTCAGTATATCGTAAGAACTTTCTGAAGTTCTGGTGGAACGAAGAGTTGGATATGTTAAAGCAAGCCTCAATCGACTCTAATAAAATATGGAAGGCGGCAGGTAAACCCAGACAAGGCCCTGTTTTTGATAAACGTCAATTGTGTCGCAAGCAGTATCGTAAACGTATCAAAGAATGCAATAATTTGAGCACTGAGTCGTACAGTAATGAATTGCATGAGGCCTTGTTACGTAAAGATAATACAACGTTTTGGAAATGTTGGCGATCTAAGTTTGCTGCTGTAAATAAATGTGTTCAAGCCGAAGGTTGCGTGGACGCTGGTATTATTGTTGAAAAATTTCGCAACCATTTCTCTAAGTCGTATACTTTCAATAATGCTTGTCAAGCGGATGTACTAAAAAAGAGTATATCAACATGCGTGCAGGATATTGCGGACTTCCTCCTTTTGATTCTCTCGAGTTTAATACTGAGATGGTTAGCAATGTTATTGGTTTGTTGAAATGTGGCAGAGCGTCTGACGTTGTTGGTTTAACTGCCGAGCACTTATTGTATTGTCATCCGGTGCTATCTGTTATTTTGGCTAAATTATTTCAGTTGGTACTTACTAGCCGTCATATACCTGACGGTTTTAAACATAGTTACATTGTGCCCATACCGAAAGTAAAAGATTGCCGTACAAAAGCAATGCTCTGTGACGACTTCAGAGGTATTGCCATTAGTCCTATCATGTCTAAAGTATTTGAGCACTGTTTGTTAAAACAACTGCAGTTATGTGTAGCTTCAACTGATAACCAGTTTGGGTTTAAAAAAGGCCTTAGTTGTTCTCATGCTATATATTCGGTACGCAATATTGTTAATCGTTTTGTGTCCAGAGGCAGTACTGTTAACCTCTGTGCAATCGATCTTAGCAAAGCATTTGACAAAGTCAACCATCATGGTCTACGTATAAAATTAATGAAAAGACATATACCCGTTCAGTTTTTGGAATTAGTAGAAAATTTGTTTTCTAGTTGTTATACTCGTATAAAATGGGATGAACATTGGTCTAAAGAATTCAGAGTGGAATTTGGTGTACGTCAGGGTTCGGTGCTTTCTCCGCTTTTGTTTGCAATATACATTGATAACATTGGTAACTTGTGCAATCCAGCAACGGTTTATACACTATATTGTATGCTGATGACATTATTTTATTAGCTCCTTCTGTTGAGTCGTTAGAAAAATTGTTGCATAATTGTGAACTCGAACTGAACTGGCTAGATATGGTGATTAATTCCAAGAAGTCTTTCTGTCTGCGTGTTGGTCCGCGTTATGATGTTAAGTGATGTAAAGTTGTCAGTTCTACTGGTAAAGTAATCCCTTGGAGTAACGAAATTAGATATTTAGGCATTTACATCATAGGGAGTAGAGAATTTAAATGCTCTTTAGATATTGCTAAAAAGTCATTTTATCCTGCAGCCAATGCTATCCTTGGTAAGGTCGGAAGACATGCATCTGAAGAGGTTATTTTTCAACTCGTTTCGAGTACGTGTATGCCAGTGTTATTGTACGGACTAGAAGCTTGCCCATTAAACAAGGCTGCTGTCAACTCACTGGATTTTGGTATTAATAGGTTCTTTATGAAACTGTTCAAAAGCAATAATATTGATATAGTTAGGAAATGTCAGGAATTATTTGCGTTTTCATTGCCAAGTGTTTTACTTGCACATCGGAGTGGACATTTTTTAGTTAAGTACAAGGATTGTGATAATGCTTTTTGTAAATTGTTATTGTTTTAGTCTAAACCTCATAGATAAAATGCTGTTGTGACACTGTTGTGGACTATGGACTGTATATGTATATGTATTTTTTCTTTTTTCGCTGTTGCTATTGTATTATTTTTTGTGTGTGTTTTTCTACCGTGATCGGTGAATTAAAGATTATCATAAAGGCATATCACGGCCCCTGGCATGGCAAAAACACTTTCTATATTGTTAAGTTAGTAGGAAACGCAGTATAAGAACTGAACTGTTTGATATTCCCTATGGTAATCGTAAACTCTCAACACAGTCTAGTTTCTGTCATTATGGGCCTCTAATTCGTTCATAACATAATTATGTTGCTTTGCTACAAAAATGTGTTTTAATTAATTTACTGATTGCCTATTACTCGTTGTTATTAATGAATCTTAATTTAGTGCGCACAAAACAGAAATATTAATCACTGGCGAAGTAAGCATAGGGGGCCTACCTGGTTTATGGGTGATGACATTGGACGCCTTGGCGCAGACGATTTCAGCGCGAATGCACTGGCAGCGCCCTCTATCGTCTACTGTGAACATCGCTCGGTCAGCTACAAACACAACACTATCATTAAACTACTACTAGGTTCATCTGTTCCACCACACCTCCTATCCCATCACTTTATGAATGTACATTTCTCACGCAGAAACGCTCCTGTTACTTTTGGCACATCAATCGTCTCTGTTACTTGCTTAGTTGCTTACTTACTAACTTACTACTACTACTACTAGTAGTAGTTAATACCAGTAGTGGTGGCGTGGCATAGCGATAACGCGTTGTATCGAATTAACGAAGTTACTCTACACCGGGTTCAGTTAGTACCCAGCTTGGTGATCGTTTGCGGGGAAGCAAACCATCTCGGAATGTAACCAGCTAAGTCGGCTCAGGGTTCTACCCTTTGTGGGACGGTAAAGTAATAATCAGTTGTCTAGCTGAGTAATAATAATGAAAGGCGATGGCAAACGTAGTCATTTTAGCTGTCAGTTTAGACTGATCTGCGGCTCAAGCCGACTGGATTGGTCCAAACTCGCCTGGCTTGTGCTACAGTACACATTTATCACATGAACCGGATGAGCTCTCGCACTGGCCAGTGCCAACATAACATTATTACCTCCGCCAAGGAGGTTATGTTTTTGCCAGAGTTTGTTTCTCTGTCTGTCTGTCTGTGTGTTAGCAAGATGACTCAAAAAGTTATGGAAGGATCTTTCTGAAATTTTGAGAGAATGTCGGGAATGGCAAAAACTACAAGTGATTTAATTTTGGGGGTGATCCGGAAGGAATCCTGGATTCTGGACCACTTTGAAATTTTCGTTAACATTGCTTTAAATGGGGCATAAGGGAAACCGCTGCCAAACCTAATATGGTGATGCTACTTGGCGAACAACATGGCGTTGGCGGAGGTCTGCGGTCTCTGACTGCTTTTCTAGTGGTCACTACTACTATATTATCGGTGTTAGTATAAGACTGACTGACCGTAGATGCGGTTACGATGTGTACACTGCAGCCCGGTAGAGCACGGCAAAGCCTGACATGAAGCTGCACTGGCATTGGCCATGCACCGACACAGCTTCGAGCATTCACCGGTACCACCCGGAGAACCGTGATACACCTGTCAACAGTCATCATCACCGTTCGCGACAAAATGATTGGAACAATCCACGATTGGAAAACCCAAAGTTTCCCGCAAAGAATTTTAGGTTTTTACGTGAAATTGTTTTTCGAGGTTTTAAAAAGTTTACTGTAGGGGCTAAAAACGAGACTGAACACAAACTTATGATGCAGAAGGACATCCTATACACATAAAATTATCCCTGTCAAAGTGTCAAAGTGTCAGTGTGTCACGCATGTTTTCTACGAGTTTAAATTATAGCAAAGCTGACAAGACGGGCAGCTATCGCTAGGGTTGGCCGACCGTACGGCCTATATGCCATCCGAACGCCAGCGTTTGACTTCCGTTTTTTATGTTTGAATACAGCAATTAAATATTCTTTGTTTTTGCCGTTAACAAGTGAACTATTCAAAAACAGTATTACCTTCGATGTATCGTGATCCATAAAAATGTGTCACTTTTATTTTTTAAATAGCTCCGTGAAACATTGGCCGATTTAAATAATTTTTGCAAGCAACATTAGGAAGATACTTAACGCAAAAGTATGTAGTTTTTGTCACCTTACCTTAATGTTGTCGCTACACTACCTTGTGAAATGCAGAAGTCGTAGTTTGACCGTTGATAACAATGAATTCATACTGGGTAACGCACATGTCAGCTCAAAAATTATTAACGAAATACTAACAAACACGACTGGCAATTACTATCTCTCAAAAGGTACGCATCTCACATCAAATCATCTTCATTACAACATGTGCTCAAAATGTCCTCTTCCAGCACGAACGCAAGCGGTAGACATTGACACTAATCTATTAATCGATTAATCACCAAAAATTAATCGCAATTAATCGATTAATTTCGAACAATTTTTCAATTTTGTAGTTAATGCAAAAAACATGAAAACTGCAAAACGCAAGTGTACTTGTTACCGTTCATAAAAGTTGGAAACGTATAGGCCTACTTGTACACTATGCTGTCAGTTAACACGCATTTCAGGCTTTCAGCCGATCACGCAGACAAACACGTGATGTCACATTTTCAGGCAAAAGAGCAGCACGCGTTTTGTTCACAATGTAGCCTGATGATCAACTACACCGAAAATGTGCAAATTAGTGATGTTCACATGTCCAAAATTTAATCGAATTTTAATCGATTAAAAAAAATTAATCGAACAATTTTTTTAACGATTAATCGATTAATTAATCGTTAATTTTCACAGCCCTAATTGACACCATTTGCTAACAGCACGTTCAATAACTGCATGACTCACAGCGGCCAACTCGCTGCTGATGCGTCATTTCAGTTTGTCTACTGAAGATTTTAAAATGAAGACAAAGTAGCAGCTTGTCAATGTTTTTGTGGTTTCAAAAAATTACCCAGTATGAATTCATTGTTGTCAAGGGCCAAACTACAACTTTTGCATTTCACAAGGTAGTGTAGCAACAACATTAAGGTGAGATGACCAAAACTACAAAGAATCAAGTTTCTTTTTAATGTTGCATGCCAAAAATGTTTATAATCGGCCAATGTTTTACGGAGCTATTCAAAAAATAATCGTGGCACGTTTTTATGGAACACGGTGTCAAGGGTAATACTGTTTCTGTATAGTTCACTTGTCAGCAGCAAAACAAAGAATATTTAACTGTTGTATTCAAACCATGTAAAGAATTTCTTTTGGAACACTTTGCTCAAAACCGCATGACTCTGTAACGTATGGTTGCAAAATTTTGGTGCCATAAACTTTGTGCCGTTTTTCGGACTACCCTGTATAACAGTATAGATTTTAGGCTTTCTTATTGCCTCACTCAGTCACCCTTGAGCTTCAGATTCGACGGACCTCTCGCTGACATTATGCACATAAGCTTTCCTATTTATTAACTTACTATTTCCAATAACACAATTCAACAGACGTCGGCATACTCTGATGACATAGAGATCAGTCTTTGTGTAGTAGTAGTAGTAGGCTGGCTTACTCTGATGACGTAAGGAGGAGTGGCGAAGAATGAAGTCGACTCGGAATCCAGAAGACGTCTGCATTCTATTCACACACAAGAGAGAAATACAGTCATTCGTCAGCTTTTAACAAGCCGGGATAACGCCAGGTCTTGTGACAACATGATGTGCTGCCGTTCACCTACGAACTCGTATAGGACGAACGGATAAACGGGCGGACAAACAAAGAGAGAACCAGACAGCCGGACGAGCATAACCCGCAACGCGGCCCGTTAGAACGGCGACGTTTTAATTACAGCGTTACCGAATTAATCCGACATTAAACCGTGCGGCTCTTTTATTTATTTATTTTCTAGCCTAATATGTCAATATTTCAGACCTACGAAAGTAAATAAATAAATAAATGTGGATACAAAAATCAATAAATTTACTACTTATATTAGTTACCGAGCTGGTAAAATGCGTCGTCGCCCCGAGGTGTCTTTGAAAATGACGAATTGTCACGTGACACGGCGCCTTGTCGCTTCCAAAACTCACGAACAGCGCGTTCTGTGGCCGCAATAAATCAGCAGAAGACTTACAGATGACTAGGCTACTACTGCTACTCTACTACTACTACAAGTAGTAGATAACGCATGAAAGTCATGCAGGCTGAAGAAAAATATGCTGTATCAAACAAAATAAAAGTTTAAATTAAAGTGCGTAAAATACTACACGTATATTGTAGAAAGGTTTAATTGCTAATATTTCACAATCACACTCCTACTGTCTATCTCTAGCACTACGTCTGCGGTGGTATAACGAGTTGATAACTCCACGACAGTGTAAACTACGTTACCGACCGTCGGTGGCCGTGGAATGATGCATCAAACCACTGTATGGAGTGTACAAATTCGTTTTCCTTTGCAATGCAGTGTATTAAATACTGTAAACTTGTACAAAGCTATCGAAAAATTCGACAACAATCACGCAACTCTGATAACCGGGATGGGTACAAAAGCCAATGACTTTGGCAACTGTACGGCTACGATAGATATGTAAAAAGTACATAAAAATCACATAACTATAAAACTGGCTCTGGTAATAGTAATAACAGCTTAGTAGTAGTAGCAGTAATAGTAGTAGCGTGATGATCATCATGGTACCTGCACACGGACTAGGCTTGTGTGGAAGTCTGCGTCTGGCTGCGTCACAAACTTCATCTTGACTAGAGCAGACGCACAGCAGCGTCAACACAGAGCCTTGGACATCGACAAGCGCTTCTAGACACCTCTCATAGGTCTGACCGCTGGACATGCTGGACATGTGGTCAGTACATGTCTCGTCACCGGTGCAGTATTGTTCGTACGTCTGCAGTCGCAATCTGTGCAAGCAGAAATCATTGAATGTTCGTGTGTTAAGCTGCACTGCACCGCTGCACTCGTTAAGTGTCACTGCAATACGCGCAGAAACGCAGTTTTCCATCTCTGACTTTTAATCCAACGCTTTCCCTCACCTTAAATTTTCAAAAGACTGCCCCTTTGGAACGGCATGCACACGAGTGTTTCAGCCAAATTTTGCTCAACCACTGTAACAGGGTGCTGGAATGTGACAGACGGACAGATTACGATTTGTCGCAGTAGCCGGAATTGCTCATGTTTGCGATGTCGGCTGTCTACTATAACCTTGCAGTGATAACCTTAAAAAATAAACCAGGATAGTTGACTACCGAAACCAGAGCCCACAGACACGAAAGCAGGCAGTATATTTTATATTTATTTCAATTCACACAGTACAGTGTAAGTCAGAATAATACATATACAAAGAGAAACTAAAGCTAGGTAAAGCTAAAAACACGAAAAAAAACATTCCAGACACACTTGCAAAACTAAAAACA
>Ga0056128_1010304_pt1 | contig 11658 bp, 6 predicted proteins | sample WorMetLIZISLAND2_FD_71113 | JGI IMG/M metagenome (GOLD analysis project Ga0056128, IMG submission 71113) | Marine gutless worms symbiont microbial communities from Max Planck institute for Marine Microbiology, Germany - Olavius geniculatus... ... | reverse complement strand
AAACGCCCATATAACAGTGCCAGATAAACCCATGGTCACAATGGACCACCCATAGGAAGTCGACCGCCCGGAGTCGAATGGTCACGTGACCTATGACGTCACGTGACCCCAAAAGGTCAAATTCGTGACCTTTCAGGCGCCATATCTCCATAACTGTGCCAGATAGACGCATGCGTTGAGGTATAGCAAGACAAATGGCAACTAGTTTCATCAACCGTTAGCCTATTGGAAATTTTCCTCCCCCAGTTCCTAAAATCGGGCAATATTTTACGAACTTCGGGGAGACAATTTTCAATAACTACCTCGACGCCAGTCACTATTAGTATCATATTAAACGGGTCTTAAATAGACGCCGGGTCTTTAATATAAGCCGAAAGGAACGAAAAAAGCACTTCGAAGAATACAAAAGAAAATGACGCGTGCGAGGATTACATTAGATTGGTCACAATCTACAGGGTGCGGCAAAAAAGTAGCCCCCTAAAGTTTTTTGCTATTTCCTCAGCAACTGTTTGGTATTTTAATGTGAAATTTTACAGTGTTATTTATTAAAATATTTTTCATTTAACTGCTGAGTAAAATGTGATTCTACTGAAAAGCGACAAAGTTATAGACGTTTCAACATGACCGCCTACCGATTTTTTAACATTAAAAATGTTTAAGCTAAAATGCTATATAATTTTCAAAAATCAGTTACCACGTTACTGCCGATGACGTCACAGTGACGTTTTGATAATCAGTAATTTATTTTGTTTATAAATTATAATATAATTATCGTTCTTTTAAAGCAATCGCCGGCTGCCCACCGGGTTCATCCTTCAGCAGGACGGCACACCAGCACACGCAGCACGCAGCGCACGAAACGGGCTGCGCGCTAACTGTCCAGATTTCATCACAAAGGACCAGTGGCCTCCAAATTTGCTGAATATAAACCCAATGGACTATCGTGTGTGGGCCCTGAGAGATGCAATGTTGGAGGCTTACCGCAAGCTTACAACAAAGCCGAAAACAATTGCCGACATCAAGGAAGCACTTCAGGTTATCTGGGGCAACCTGCCACAAGGACCGATCTACAAGGCTGTGAAAGACTTATAAAAGTCAGCGACTAAAGGCTTGTGTTGGAGCTTGGAGCTGGCGGTGGGCACTTCGAAAATTCACACTGACAATATAATTCTGGCATCTGATCATTAGTTCTGTGTTGTTTCAACGATGTTACTGCATCGGTGTAGTAGCTTGAACAGTTTTAATACTAAAAAAAATCGGTATTCGGTCATGTTAAAAATCTATAACCTCGTTGTTTTTCAAGAGAATCAAATTTTACTTTGCAGTTAGATGTAAAAGGTTTAGTAAATAAAATGGTAAAATTTTAAATTAAAATGCCTAACAGTTGCTGAGAAAACAGCAAAAAACTTTAGGGGGTACTTTTTTGCCGCATCTTGTAATAATATTTCTTGTTGTGAGATGGTATCTTCCGAAAGATAAACTTTGCTCACCGCGTTACAGATCTTGGTGTGTTCTGCCGGTTTAAGCCAGAAGTGCCGCGACCCGTATCCATGGCTTTCCTTGCACGATTCATGTTTTTCGACTGCAGCAACACCTGCTCCGTTACCAGCAACATTTAGCTGCGCGAAACATGCGACTGACGTAATGATTGCCATTGTCATGAATGCAATGATCTGCAGCCAGTGCGACCCGTCACAACAGCACAACTGATTAACACTGCGGCACAAATCAATCTAGTCAAATGTTTCTGTAATAAAACAATTCACAGGTGACAATGCAAAAAACGCGAGACGTAAAACAACAACACAGCAACGAGAAAATCGAGCGGCAACTGAAAACTCGAGATAGAAAAAGCAGCACGGTCGAAACGACGAAAACGCAGTCTGGGTGGAAACGCGGAAGTGAAAGACATTGCTTGAGGTGGGACTGTATGGCCGGCATACCGGCACTTTCTTGGCCGCCTGAAAAGCACACTGCCTTATCTAGTTGTCTCTTACGAAAAAATATTAAATGCAAAACTAGAAATTCACCACTTTGCACTCTACACCGCTAGTTTAGTTACCGCGGTGTTGGGCGCCAGGAGTGAACTAAGCATTAGGTGGCTATACTACTTAAACCAATCGGACGCTTTTATACCACAATAAGGCAAAGTACAGGGTCACAAAACTGAGAACTCACCACACATCTACTTTTAGTTCTACCTGCAGCGATTGCCAATGAACCAGTGATGACGCACTGCAACGACATTGCACACACACGCACATAAGTCTTATACGCCGTTTACGCGAAGAAGCTGGCTGTATACGAGTTGGCTCTAAGAGGTGGCTTCAAGAGCGCTCTAAAAGCGCACGTCGTGCGCTCTTAGAGCCAGTTCGTAGAACCAGCTTCCTCGTGTCGTGATACGACATCGAGGCGGTCATCGTTGGGGGTAAAAGTGACTAGTTTTCATTACCTGCATTACATTTTGAATTGAAAACTGGCACACTGGTATTTTTGGCTTGAGTAACGTTCGCACCAGCTTCGTTTTACTACGCCGTTTTGTTTTTGAGTTAAAAGCCTGTATATGCGGGACAGAGAGATGAACGCGCAAGACCTGTGATACGGCATCTTCAAAATAAGGATGTATCAGTTTGAACTGCGATTGGCTGTGACGTCACATAGACGTCGGCACCATGGTGACACATCATCAGTGTATCGAGGCCGCAGGCTGAGATGAGGCTCGAAGAGCCGAAAATAGAGGCCGCAGACCGATACTATGGCAAAGATCAAGCGGACAAGGAGTGTAGCGACCTGCACGCTCCCTGTCCGCTTGTAATTATAAGACGGCCGCAAAAAGGCAAAAGTATTAGGCTACTGTCCGCTACGCACCAAAACTCCTCCCCAGATGCCGTGCCCGACAACAGCGAGAGAGCCCGGCCCTTGATACTGTGTCTCATTGAACACGTTAGCGGTGACTACAAGACCGACAATGTTGAGTACGACACTCAGCGCGCCGATGATGAGGAGCGCTATACCAATCACGATTGACTGTCGGTGCCAGTACCCGGTAAGTACTGACGGTGGACGGGCTGCAGGCATTGCGCCGATGGCTGCAACTGTCGCAGACTGCTGCTGCTGCTGCTGCTCAGTAGTAGTCGACATCATCATCATCAAAGCGTCTATACAGAAACTACAACAATCAATATATTTATACAGTATGTATCACAAAAACAATTTACGATGCGCTGCTTTAGTAAACTTTAGTAAACTTTAGTGAAGAACAAACAAGATTTTTCAAATAACATTTAGCTGACTCGCCGTGCATGGCAGTCATGGAGATAAGCATTAAAGCAACGGTAATTGACAACAAACGAAAATTACGCCAATCGTCCGCCTGTCTGTCTGTCTGTCTCCCTAAATTTAATAGGGTATTTACACGATCCAGCAAACGTCCAGCATCAGCACGTGTATTTTAAATAAATTTGCTGGAAGTTTGCTGGACGTTTGCTGGATTGTGTAAACACCCCACAAGGATCGCTTATAGCTTGCTGCTTACGACTGTTTAAATCTCACGAGCCAATAATACTTCGTATAAAACTAGTGGCCTATTAGCCTATCTACAACTGAATACAACCGGCCTGAGTAATTACAAAATGTCTGATTTATCAGTCACTGAGTTTTTGTTTTCAAACACAAACACTTTAAAGTCATATGACATTATTTACCATTAATACGATATAATGATTACGCAAAAAACGCCGAAGATGCACGCGTGATCTGGGCGTAACTTACCTTTATAAAAGTGATAGGTAAGTGACTCAGGTAGCTATCGTTTCTTAGTAGCTATTCGCTACAAAACCCATGATTGATTACAGCACACGTAACACCGTTTATTGGGAGTAGCTCAGGCTTAACGCAACGTACCTGCGGGTCTCTAGGCCTGGTCGTACTGCGCAATAAGACAGGCGATCTCAATGCTTTTCTATACACAGGCCTTTACAAGCGTATAGTGCCAACGCCTGCAGACATTGCTGTCCCAACCACGACACGTTGCTTGCATTGCATTTACTATCCGGTTTACTGACTTGTGGACCTACAAGTGCTGTAGACCCACTGCAAACAGAAATAAACCAACACGGCCAAAAAAAAGCGGACACATTAATGGTCCATTCTGCAAGCACACCGAGTTTCGTAAAATGTTTGAAAAAAATTTCACAGATGTGGCTATTTATATAGGCCTACATTTATCAGTCACAAATAAATCAGTTAGGTTGTTGTCAATTTATCAAACTATTGATCATTTTAGGGGACAACCAAAATCATGAGCAATGCCGGCTATTGCGATAGATGTTACCGTAACGTGGTCGAGAGATCGATTCTTCTGTGAGACACACTCAACTCTAACAGACGAACCCGGTCCAACAAACTGACATACAGCGAGAAAAACGTTTTTACGATAGCCAAGACAGGACATTTGCTACGCTAACGCTGTGTAAAATGGCTTAAACAATATCACTAATCATAGCAAGAAAATTGTTTAACTCAAAACGAAGAGTCACAGAAAGTGACTTAAATCGCGATCTGTAAATCAGTTGATTTAAATCGTTATCCAAGTTATGGTTTTCAAGCTAGTGTAGCGTCACGTTTCAGATGCGACGTGAGCTTGCGATGCTGGCAAGGACATTTCTGAGCATGTCACATCTGGTCATCTCTGGATGAATCTGCGACGTTGCTGTCGATGGCGACACGTCTGGGCAAATATAACAGATGTGCTGTCACTGCTGTTCTGACTAACGTATGATGTCGGCCGGTGTCCCATTATATAATAACCCCCCTCTTCAAAAAAGTCTCCCCGGTTGACAATTTACCAGCAAAAATCCGCCCCACCCGGGAGCCGCCCGGGCGGGACGGATTTTTACCGGTAAATTGTCGGCCGGGGAAAACTTAATAGAAGCTATTCTAATAATGGGGACATTTTATGGGGTTGGCGATATTTTAATAAGAAAAGACATATCAAATCCGTGATTATCTTTCCCCGGGCGGATTTTTCATGAGAGAGACATTTTAATGTGACACAGGCAGTGCTCCCAGTGCTTGTGCAGTACGGGCGTCGCACGGCTGCAGCGCCTGCGATGTTCGTTTCCATGACGACTGAAGGACGCGCTCAGGTGTGCACGAATGCGCACGGTGTCAGCATCCGTCGCCTGTATGTATCTGTTGTCCGTAATGTTAGCTAAGCTCGCTGTCAGAGGCTGCGGTGTCGCTGCGTGCGCGTCGGAATCGTCCATCGATTGATCGCGTTTGCGCTTTGCATTACGGCAGCAGGATGTTGACATTTTACGTCGTTTACGCGATAGAGGAATTTAAAAAGGCGTAAATGCCTTTTGACGGTAAAAAGTCGTTTGTAAAACGTAAGATGCTTAGACGCTGAATACGGAGAGAAGAGTGTTGTAGGTTATGAAGTTTCGGACTAGAATGCGACAACAGAAGTTGGTATTCACTATAAGCAGGTCGTAGTCGGCCAACTCAGATCATGGTATTCGAGTTTGTATCGTTTTTTGATTAGGTTTGACTGAAACAACTATACCATCATTATCTCATTTAGCGTCAACGATAAAAAATAATAAATTATTCTTAAGCTGTGTCATGTCCTCCAGTAGGGTACTGTGGCGTCACACTGAATTTGCGTTCCGCGCTTTTCCACGATAGCAGCTATAAACTGGAGCAAAAAATCTGACTAAGAAGCGTGTACGAGCTGCAGAAAGAATACGTGTAGTGTTAAGCTCGTGCACGTAAAACGACACGGAACAACATTTGCCTCTTGGAACGACTGCGTGTTCCGTATTCCGTGGTCAGCTGCCGCTGTTGTTTTCAGTGCCAGAATCTGCCAACATTTTGAGGTTCACCTGGCATACAGTTGATTCACAATCGCAGGCGTCTATCAGTCATTGTTAACAGGTGAACAGTCGGGGCTGACGTCACTGACGCAATGGCCAACGAGGGTCCAGCGTCGTCAGCCGATCAGCGTCAGACAGAGTTAGTCCAAGGACCGCGCATCCAGATCTCAGACGATGACCGGCCGCCTGTCGAGGACGGCGGCGCTAATGTCGTCAAAGTCTCCTCCGAGGACGACAACAACGCGCTACCCGCCGCTCATCTGCATGTTCTTACCGGCCTTAGAGGTTAGATCTACTCAAACCCAAACTCCACTATACTTCGATTTGTTGTCAACTTGCTGAGCCACTTGTCGTACAACATTTTGTAGGCCTACTGCAAATTCGCAACATTTTTACGCGCGAAAGCAGCTATGCTTTCAGCGCGTCTTAGCCATCGCAATTTTGTCCGTCCATCTGTCCGTCTGTCTGTCTGTCTGTCACACGGGTGGATCAGTCAAAAGCGGTGCAAGCTAGAATCACCAAATTTTCACCATCGGCTGCCTAGAAGACTCTAGTTTTAGGAACCGTAAAGCTTTTCTATAAATTAGAAAGAGGTCACCCCGAACGACGGCGCTGAATGAAAGGGGGGGTGGGCAAAATTTGCGATTTTTGGCCTATAAGTCGCTGTATCTCAGTAACGTTGCGAGTTAGAGCCTAGGTTATTATTAATCACAGTGCAGCACGGTAGTGCCGACACTGTTGTAGGGCGATGAACGTTAAGTATAGGAAATGGCGTTTGGGGGTCCTATAACTCCGAAACCCCTTAACCGATTTTCATAAAACTTGGCGTCAGTGATCACATCGACCACTCTACCCCACATGCAAAATTTGGTTACAATCGGTTTAAAGGGGGCGTGGCTGCGCGTGCGCGAAATTCGCCGTTAGGCGTTAATTTTTTTCCTTGCGCACGGCTACAGGTTCGCACGTTGGATCGACAAACACCACTAATGGCTCAAACCAAGCGTTCTGAGGCCGGACACGATCCTTATATGGTTTCGATAAAAATTTTTAAAATTTACCCTTTTTTATGCCCCATTTTTTAAAAAATTTGCATTACGGCCTATGGGGAATTCAAAGCGGTATAACTCGATCACCGTGAAAGATTATTGCGCGCTGTTTTCACCTACCCCCTATTTTCGGGGTCGGGCAATCTAAAGGTGTCATTTAAATGTATCCCCTAACGACCCCTGTTGCCATAGCAACCATTCGCCCTTACATAGCTTTGTAAACTGTTGAAGTTTTTTGCGCTGATTATAATCTATAGTCGTTGATTTGATTTGTGCATCTGTGTATAGTGCAACGTCGTCGTGCGGGTGAGAGCTCGTCCAGCGGTGACGTCAGTGGCGCCGAGGATGAGGATAGAGCAGGTTGCAGCAGCAGCATTCACGCGTCACCCTACTCGCTCATGAGCAGCGTGCCCAGCTCACGCTCGCTGTCTATCAACGAATTCACCCCAGACGACGATCTACAGTAACGCCTATATGCACACTTGCACTTTTTGTTTGTTTTGCCGTTTTTTTGGTGATGCCTGAGTTACGTAACGTTAACGGCCGACACTGATGAGCGTTTGCTTTTCTGGTAGCACGTTTTTGTAATAAACTATTGTCAATAATTGGATGTTAATGCTATTTTTGTGCAGTGAATAAATATTTTTTAATAAATATTTTTTAGAATATTTTTTTCGTCATTTTCTTCTTCGTTTGATAACTGGTCATTGATTATCGTTTCGTCCTCTGTTTCTACGTCAAATAAGACTATACCTTAATTTAGCACTTACTTTAAATTTTGAGTCTTTTTGCTATTAGACTCGAAATCGGTGCAAGTAAAGTGATACGCACGTGTGAACTGGATGCAGGCAGTGTAACATGGCGCCGCGACTCAGCGAACATATCAGCGAAAAGATGCACGACATCATCAAGCGCTTCGTCAATCGGACGGAGCGCTTCAAGGAGCGCGCCATTCAACCGCCGACACCTTCCACTGGAGAACACACTTCCGGTTTGTCCGCTCACACCGCGACGCATTTAAGGGTGTGCAATATTGGAAAATGTTGTCCAAAATTTGTAGTTTTTGGACGCACCATAACCGGCCATAAGCGCTAGTAATGTTGGAACTAAAGATGCACCCAAACTTGAAGGCTTGTGCCGTAAACAGTTTTGAAAATGTGTAGGTGTAGGGTCTATCTGGCATGCACACATGCGCTTCTTTTATTTAAAAGTACATACGTTCCGGTTTACACCAATCACGACAGTTGTTTGCTTCAAGAAGACTCACTTTTTACGAGACATTTGCTTGTCGTGTGTTTTAGTAATGTCCTATTTGCAGTGTCTGCAGGGTGTTAACTAGTAACCTTGCGTTTTGGCTGTTGCGTCACTTACGTTACCTGCGTTTCTCGCGTTTGTTGCGTACGTTACTTTCTTGCCTTCGTCGCGTATTTGTTGCGTACCTTTTGCGAAGCCTGCTTCACTTGCGTAAAAATGTATGCAAGCGGCCGCGCTTTGCCTGCGTTTCGTTAGATGCAAACGAGGGGCTTTAGTGTTTCAAATAATAATTTCATAAAGGTTGAAAACTTGAAAACTCAACGCATTTCTCAGGATGTCGCTTTCGCGGCCAGCACGAAAATTAGTCCGACCGGGGGCAATGTATCGTTGAGCAAGGAGTGACGGCACTACGGACAAGTGTTTGTGATGCGATGCGACAGGAGGTTCGGAGGCTGGAAGTCCAGCAGCGCGTCATCATCACCTCGACTCACTGATGCCCGTGCCGACCGCTGCCATGTCGGTTTCGGTGGAATCAGAGGGTTTGCTATGCTGCGGTCGTTGGCGTCTCACCATGCCTCGTGTCTTCCGCGTACTTCGGCCTTCACAGTCAATCGACCCAAACAGTCAGCTGCCTGCAGTTTTCTGTTTTTTATCGTTTACGATTTGCTCGTTTCTTGGAACTTTTCGAACAATCTTGTCTCGTTTTTGCACTATGGTAAAAACGGCAAAAAACGATTTTAACAGCGTAGCTATGATCAATAATTTGATCTAAATTTTACCTGGTGCTTGTTGGTAAACATGTAAAGAAAAACAAATCGACTTTAGAAATACTTGAATAAACATTAAAGAACAACTCTTGGCAATCATTAGGTCTATTATTATCGTCATCATCGTTGTCGTCATTCTAGTAATGTTAGTAGGGTTTATGATCAAGCTGAGTATGCAAATAAACTTTCGAACGTTAATTTTGAAGATTGCTTCTACGTTTTCGGTATTAGATAGGCCCTAATTGTAGTTTTTGCTTGTACCAGCGCTACCGCAGTGTTTCGATATTGTCGCATCTGCGAGTAACCGACGGCAGTCCACAACATGATGTGATGGAGTGATGTGATATGGTTGTACAGGTAATTTCTACCTGTTCTGGTTGCTGCTGGTGACGATGACGTTTCTGTACAACGCGGCAGCAGGACCGCTGCGTACGGCGTTCTCTCGCACTCCCATCTACAACGTGACCGGCGTCTACCCAACTACACATACCACGCTGGACGGGGCCACTAGTGACATTATTAACAACGACTCTGACGTCACTTACTACGTCACGTACAACGTCACTGACACGCCAGGTACTGGCCGTGGGCATCAGTCCATTGGAAACGAGGGTGATGTGGTTGTTCCGTTTAGAGTTTTAGTTGGAGGACATCAATGACTTTTTCCCTTTTTAAAGTGGGGGAACTGTGACTTCGATTAACTCACAGCTAATCCAGTTTTAGCGTCTGAAAAGTTTTTTAAGACAACAAATGCACAAAAGTCGTTTGCGACTGCGGCTTCGTTTTTAGACTTCGCTGGAGAAGACGCTCCCTGGATCCCCTAGTCGGCTAGGGAAGGTGCAAGATCCCTCTCCAAATTCTACCCTGTCGCCAACGCTGCTGGTACTTGGAAGCTAATTGCAGACTGTCGCTGGTCTAGTCAATAGCACTTCTGCTAATAGTTGCCAATTAATTGGTGCTGGGGTTGCAATCCGTCCAATTGCTTGCTGGCTCATAGCGAATTTGCTGGCAAGTCACGGGCGGACTGAGGCGCATCACACGATTGCAGATAACCAGTAAAAATGTTTCGTGCATGCACTGTGGGATACATATAGGTTGTTGTGTTCTACAGATTTTATAAGTTTGAGCTTAGGCCTACAAAAAACGGCTTTGTTTCCAGAAGAGAATAAAGTCGACAACAATAAAGGGCAGCATACGGCGATTCTGTTAGAGGTGTTGGGACGTGCACATGATCGTGATAATAATTTTGTTGCTGTTAAATCTGTAATAATTGTCATTATTATTCGGTCGTCCGAATAGACCGCATTACGGATATTGCTTGTCCATCCGTCCGTCTGTCACGTATTGACACTAAATTTAAAAATAAAAATGCATACAAAACACAAAATTAATGTGAACGTTTTCCAGGGCATAAGAACTGGATTTTTAGCCCAAAAGGCAAATTTTAACTTGATGTTACGTTAAAACCTCCAAAAACGACACATGTCATGTGCCGTGTAAATGTTTTCTCACGGCCAGCGGCGAGCGCCGGCTCACAGCACACTAAGCGCAGTGCAGTGGAAGGGTGCACGGGTGTGCAGTGGGCACAGGGCACTAGACGGACGGCCGCATACATGTCAGCACATGGCGTGGCGTGTTTAATCTGTTAGACGATGAGAACAGTACAGTTGTGACATCGGACGGTGTGGTGGCGTACTTCCCTGGTTATGAAACGCCAGCGAACCGCGTCTACTGGTGGATTGTCGACTACATCTGTGATCTCATTTACGTACTCGACATCGTCTTCATCAAACGACGCCTTCGATTTATCAACAACGGCATGCTCGAGGTACTGGCAGGCTATACGACACTCACGCCTGGATAGCCTGTTTTTATTCACTCAAGAATATTAGTTTAAATAGTAAGTGTTGCTGTAGCTGTAATGGTAGCTCTGTAAATTTTCGCGATTATTTGGTTAATTCGGTTAATTCGCCCAAAATGTTTTTTTGGATTATTTTGAAAATTGGATTAGGGAGCCTAATACCCCGTTTACACGATGAAGCATGTGTATTTTGAATACGTTCGCTTCATGTATGTTTCATCGTGTAAACGAGGTATAACAGTCGCATACGCATGCTCGCTATAGAGTCATAAGGTATCAGCTCCCTGCAAATCGTTTTTCTTACACATATTTTATCGTTGTATTCGTTTTGTTGCAGACTGACCCGAAAGCTATTTGGAAGAATTATCGGTCAAAGCTCAGCTTCAAGGTGAGGTTGATCTTAATCGTTCTTGCTGCTTCTGCTGCGCAAGTATTTGTCACGGATCTGCATTCATTACTGTGACACCAAGATATCGATGTACAGCGTGAACCAAAAAGTAAACCATCGAGTTATTTGCCGCAGTATTTGATCAAATGATGACCGATTTTTAAACTGTTTTTTACTACTGCACTTAGCTGTAAACGTGGAATGAAGTCATTGTTAAAATCCTACTACACTGTGTCCCAAAAAAACATCCCCGACATTTTCAACTGTGTCTTGAAAACCAATTATCAAATTTTAATAATTTTTGGCACAAATTTTCCTGACACAACTTGCCATCAAATGACCGTTTAGTTTTCCACCTCACCCAATGTATGCTTCTGCACTACCTAGGGAAAGCAGATCAACCGAAATATGCATTAAAATAAACAGAAAACCTGAAAAAACATCCCCAACATTATCGATCGTACCT